>MDTE01124515.1_pt1 | contig 30576 bp, 37 predicted proteins | sample 811231 | NCBI WGS metagenome assembly MDTE01 (sample SAMN05326651, study PRJNA326480) | marine metagenome | isolation source: seawater | place: Indian Ocean: Red Sea | collected 2010 | reverse complement strand
TGCGTATTCTGCTGTTAAGCCTAAGTTTGTAAAGTTTGCTGTAATATCGCCCGAGGCACCTGTGTGATAAAATACGTGTCCGTTATCACAATCGTGTGCAACAACACCTGTTGAACCTGTTAGTGTAGCAAACTTTTCTTCAGCACCTTTGAAAAATCTTGCTCGTTCTTCAATGAACACTTCACCTTTAATACTAATCTGTGTACCATTGGATTCGTTACCTATAAGAACATTACCTTGACCACTTGCTGTACCAATTTCAATTTGTCCATCGTTATCACTGTTTATTTGAACATAGTTGTCTGCTGATATGGCCAAATTGCCACTTGAAGTTTGAATAGTATTTGTGTCTAAACTGCTACCAGTTAGAGCACCACCTGATGCAAGTGCATCTGTAATTCCGTAACCAGCAAGTGTAGTTGGTTTTCCTGTAAGGTCAGCAAACGCAACAGTTGTTAGATAATCTGTACCTGCCACTGCCGCTGAAATATTTCCTGCACCGTCTGACTTTACTAATCCTGTAATTGCACCTACTACTGGATCTGTTTCTGTGTAACTTGTTAAGAAACTTGTTCCTGTAATAGTGGCACCTGTAAAGTCAACACTTGTTGCACCAGTAAAGTCAACTGCACCTGTGAATGCCGGTGAAGCAGTTGATGTCGCATCTGTAATTCCATAACCTGCTATTGTAGTTGGTTTGCTTGTAATATCTGCAAAACTAAAAGTAGTGTCACCTGCAAGAGCAGTTGTGGCACTCGTACCTAATTGTAATCCGTCTGTGATTCCATAACCTGCTAAGGTTGTTGGAGTATTTGTAAAATTAGCAAAGTCTAAATAATGACTTGCGGCTTGTCCATTTAAAGTAGTTGCCGCTATTCCTGTTAATGCACTACCATCTATTGCCGGAAGTGAACCTGTTAATGCTCCAGCACTAATTGTTCCATTTACTCCGTCAATCAATACAGTTGAGTCATCTGCTACAACAGAACCTTTGAAGTTTCCTGTAATATTTTGTGAGTTAACTGTGTTTGCGTTTACCGTGCTATTGTTTGAATCAATTATTAGTGTTGAATCTTGTCCTATTACATCACCAATGATGCTTTGTTGTATTGTTGCACCACCTGGATTACCTGTTCCTGTTGCCGATTCAACAACAATCAATCTTGAATATAAATCTGTAAAGTTATCTTGGGTTTTGCTAAAGGCGGTTCTAATTGGATCACCGTCTCCTTTGTTAGCACTCGAACCTATGTTAATATTTTTTTGCGCCATTACACTCTACCCACCACTGCTTCAACTACACCTTTACCAGCATCGTCTTTGGTGCTAATTGCCTTACCAATTACTGTTCCAACTCCTGCTTGGTTATTTGTTATTGCGTAGCCTTTAGTTGATGCCGCAACAAGTAAGTCACCTTTTTTAACTATACCAACAACCTTAACTGGAACTCTACCTTGAAGTGCAAGTGCTACAACATTTTCACCTTCAAGTCCTTTGTTCATCAAGTAACCTGGTTTCTCTGAAACAACCCCTGCTACCCTTGTGTCATCTTTAAGTTGTGTAGTGGTAACTTCCTGTTCGCCACCGAATATTAAAACTGTTCCAGGTTCGTATTCTGCATCTGCTTTATAGTTCTCAGCCAAGTCAGCATAAAGAGCCGTACTTGCTTGACCACTAAATGTAACTGCGTGTACACTTAACCATTCACCCGTACCACTTGTACCAAGTGTCTGTGTTTGATGTCCACCTGGATTAAATCCTGTTGTAACTGCTTTAGCAACGGTTGTACCACCTGATACCAATGCTACTTCATCTGCATTACTATAACCTGTGTTTGCTCCTAAACCAATACCAGTACCTTGTTGATCCTTTTCACTTTGTGCTTCAATAAAGTTTGTAAGCACCCAAGGAGTAGCAAGTCTGCTTGTATTGTTATAACCTGAGTTTGCTTGGAAGTAACTTTCTGTTACACCAGTTGCTCCCATATCAATACTACCTGGGAATGATACAGTTGTTGTTGTATCAGTTGATCCAATAGCACTCATAAATGTTGCAGTGCCTGGAGTCTTAAAGTTCACAGTAGAACTTGACGTGTCTATAACATCAAAGCCATCAACTTTAATTTTCTGTGCATCAATAGATCCATCTGTATGTGTCTTAACAATTTTTCCTGCTTGTCCAGTTGTGGTAAAGTCACCACCTGTGTTTACAATGTCTGCAAAACTAATTGCAGTGATTGGACCTAATGCTGAACTATCATTATCGTTTCTACCAAGTACGTGTTGATCTGCAATGTTTTTAATTCTATCTAATTTTAATCCACCAGCGTCAATTTCAATCCAACCACTTGTTGAAGTAAATGTAGCACTATCAAAACTTGCAAGTCCTAAATTACTCTGTTGAATACCTGTTGCGTTTGCTCTTGTACCAGCGGCCTGCATAGCAAGTTTGCTTTGAGATATTTGTGCGTTGGTGTTTACATCTGCGTTTTCAATGCTACCATCTGTGATATCCATTGCAACGGTTTTGTTTGAAGCATCATATGTGAAGCCTACTGTACCTGTTGGTGTTGCAGTATCCCATTCCGTGCCTGTCCATACAATTATATCATTTGTTGCTCTGGTACCATTAGTACCAGTACCATACATTAATGAATTACCAAACGGTGTTCTAGCATCTACATAAGATTTGTTTGCGGCGTCACTTGGCACAGCCGGATCACTCAAGTTAGATAATCTTTGTGAACCAAAACTAATCGTTGCAGTTGGAGAAGTAGTACCATCAAGTGCAAGTGCACCTGGGCCTATTAATGGACTTACTGCCGCTCCATTTTTATCAAATCCTAATCTTGCATTTACGTATCCAACCACTGCTTCTTCTGTTGGAACTGAGTCCGATGCTTCGTCAGTCATTGAACTGTCTGAACTAAATTCCGTTATGACAACACCACGTTTAAATCCAATACCATCTAAGTTACTTAAGGCAATACTTGCCGCGAATGTAACCTGACCTGTACCTTGGTCAACTGTAAAGAATCTACCAACACGGAAGAATCCATTTTGGTCTGTACTTACATAGAATACTCTACCTTTTCCACGTTCGTCAACTTCATTTGCTTGTACAGGACTTTGTGGATCACCGTAAATTACACTTGGATAGTTTGAAGTATTAAATCCACCTGTACCAATTTGGTTGAAATCATGTCCTGTTGCTCTACAAGTAGAAATACTTACTGTCAGTGTTGCATTTTCACCAGCCGCCAATCCTGCTCTTAAAGTTATGGCCGCAGTCTGTACAACACTTGCCGCTAGTCCTGTTTGACCAGTACCACTAACATCTCCGTTAGCAACATCAGAAATACTAATTGTTGCATATGATCCTCTGTCAATGTAGTTGTTGATTCTGTGAAGTTTACCTGCGTGTGCAAATATCATATCACCATTGTTTAATCTGTCAATATCTTTTTGCTCACTAATTTTTGCGATAGCAATTACGTCATCACCTGCCGCCGCACCCTGTGATGCTCCGCCGGCTCCTGAATAAGTTGTAAGTGCCGCTTCAGTGTTTGCAACAATCATTCTAACATAATCAAAACTTGCGTCAAATGTTACAATACTATTTCCTGCAGGAACCTGTGTACCTAAACTATCTGTTTTACCAAACGCAATACTTCTGTAAGTAAAGTCTTCGTTCTCGTCAAACACGATTGCAGTAGATGGTCTAATTGGAGCGTCTTCTATTAAATCTGCAAATTGGAAGTTTTGTAATGCTCTGATTGTTACCACATCACCATTACTTAATGCCGCTTGTAATCCATCTGAACCGCCAATGTTTAATTGTATTACTGTACCACTCTTACTACCATTTGTAGCAGACTGTCCTGGAGCAGTTGTGCTTTGAATACTGTTTACTTCATATCTTACAATACCTAATGATCCACCATGATCAATTTCTAATTCCGAAACGTTAAGTGGTAAGTCTGTGTAATCATATATGTAAACTTTGTTTTTGTTTATTGCGTTTACAAATGTTGAACCATCGTCATAGACTCTTGCAGTCTGCACCATGTTTTTAACAAGTGATATCTCGTCAACTAATTCGTTAGGATCTGAACCTGCTGATACAAGTCCAAAGTCACCATTACTGTTAGAACCGTTTAATGATCTAATGCTTGAACCGTTGTTAACATAATAAGCAACGTGGTTATAATATGTAAATGTTGAAACTTGTTCTGACAATGCACCATTGTTAACAACAATACCATAACCTAAATCGTTAACCTGTGTATAGTCGTTTGCCAACATACTTCTGTTACCAGCAGTTTGTATAACAATATCTGTGTTGTCAGGTAATACAAAACCATTACCACTGTTTGATGTAGGATTCAATAACAATGTTGCCGTACCAGCCGGGCCATTGTAATTTATAACTGCATCAATTTGATATCTAACACCATCAATATAGAATGGTGCAGGCGTTTCTGGTTTACGTAGGAATAGTCCTGTGCCTGATGAACTTGAAATGTTTAATGTAAATGCATCTGTCTTGCTTACTACTGTCGCTGGTAAGTTTGCAACAAAGGCATCAATGTACATTCCACCTCTAAATGCTTTTTTATTTAAACTTGCACTGAATGATGATGCTACCTGTACATATGGTGATTTAATTAAAATTTGTCCTTCAGGATCAAGTACCTGTGCAAATCCACCGTGTCCTTGAATTGACACGTTCATGATTCTGTTGGCATCATTCATTAAGAAGACGTCCATCTCTGTATTGTTTTTAGCAGTACTGTTGACGTCACTTGGATCAGTTAGGTAATGGAAACCATAACGTGGATCGTTAAGTGCTGATAGTTGTGAAAGTCCATTTAATATTACCGCACTATGATTAGTTAAAAGTGTGTTGACGTTAGTAGCCACTCCGGCCTCTGCCGCAGTTGAATCTATCTGTTGTGTTGTTACACTTTGTAAACTTGAGAAAGCAGTATTAGTTAAGATATAATCTTTAATTAAGATTTTAACATAATCTATCATTGCCGCAAACTGTTGCTGTTCGTTTGGCGGACCTGCTAATGTACTTGTTGTTCCAATCCAATAACTTGTAGATCTTTTTGTAATAGATGCATTACCGCCGTATTTGACGTCATTTGCTAATGCGTCCATCAATCTGCCTACGTCTCTTTCGTAGTTTGCTTTTTCATATGTAAAGCCAGTCCAAATACCTGTGTTACCAGCAATCTGTTGATCTACATAAGCAACCGCTTCATCTTTAACATATTCCTTGTTTGCTTTTAACAAGTTAATTGCGTTTGGATTAGCAGTTGGTATTAATTCTAAACCATCAAATTCATAATCTCTGTAGAAGTAAGTTGTTCTCCAAGGAGATTGTGAAACACGTTTCATCGGTCTGATAATTGTTCTTCTAAAGTCTGAACCTTTAATAGAACAGTTAGCAGGAAGTTTAATTGGATAATCCTCGTAGTATTGTCCTGTTTCTACGTGTATGGTTATTTGTGTAGTCTTTGTGAAGTTACCATATTCAAGTTCTTCACCAACTGCAAATAGGATAGGTTCTTCCAACACTACTTCAACTGCATCTTGTCCAGCAGTGTCTTGTCTAATGTATTTTACGATTCTACCTAATGCACCAGATGTTTTACCTCTGATCATTTTACCTGGTAAGATATCTACGTTATTAAGTTTACCTTGGTCAACTGCTGTCGCACCTGAACTAAATTTAATTTTGTATGTGCTTCCTTCAACCAATGTTGGTATAGAACTATAACCGTTTTGAATAATATTTTCAATTACAGTAAACTTGTTACCAAATGAACTAATTACTGTTCCGTCAACACTTTGATTAGTATCAATAGTTTGTGTAACAACCTCTGGATAAACTTTTTGTCCTAAACTACAATTCCAAGTTATGTTTTGTACCCTAACTATATCTCCTGGTGAAGCACCATGCGGAGTAGCAGTTGTAATTTTTACATAACCTTGAACATTATCGTAAACTGCATTTGTAATATTGTGTGTAACAGAATTAAATTCAACAGTACCACCACTTACGTATGTGTGTACGTAACTGTTTTGTCCTGCATTAATTGAAATAGTATTTGCACTATGGTCTGCTTGTCTAACACCAAATCTATTTTGATATGTTGATGCCGCACCTACAGGAGTGTTTGTAAGTACGTGTGTCTTGATAACACTTTCAGCATGGTTAAGTGCCGCAAGTGTTTGTGTTAGTTGTTTTGTTCTTGCTAATTGTCCTGATACAGTACTAAAATATCTAACACCTGATTGTATTGCATGGAAGTTAGCATTCTGATCATTTTGTATGTCCAGTAACATACCATCAATGATTAAACCTAAGTCTAATTTACATCTTGCTTGGTTATAAACCAATTCAGGGAACGTAGCATTTAAGAAACCAATAGTTTCTTTTTGTACAAAAAGTTTGTTAGGTGTTAATAAGTTGACTGCCGGAGCCGCCAATGGATTGACTGTTACAATGTTCCCTGATGATACTTGTGATTTGTTTGCACCATCGTTGAATGTAATAGTTTGTGTGTAAGCACCTGGTTCCTTTGGTGCCGCAAACATAATCTCTTGTGCTTTTTCGGCCGCTTTATTAATTGTTTTGTATGCGTAATTAATACTTCTACCTTCTTGACCTGCTGGTGTAAGTGCCTGTGTGTCGTCACCTTGTGTTGAAACAAAGATATCTACTGTTGAAGTAAATGTTGAATTGTCAACATAAAGTTTTGTAGCCGCTTGTAAATCATCTGCTCCATTTTGTACTCCCTTACCTGCTAAATCACCTGGATGGTCATGCAAGTTAAGAGCACCAGTCATTGTATCACCATCTCTTCTAGTGATTGCTTTTCTTGGTAGTGCTTCGCTATCTAAAAATTGTCCTGATAATGCAGTATCATATTCTGCATCTGTAATTGTGTGTACTCCAGATGGAATACCTGATATGCCATCGTTGGCATTAATTTTAGCAGTATTGTCTTTGGCACCTGCTTCAGTTGAGTGAATACTTAAAGTTGTATTGTTAATAAATCTTACAAAGTATGTGAAACCTGAAGTAAGGTTAGTTGCGTCATTGCCTGTAGAATTATATCTAAATGGCGTACCGTTAACACTATTATCAAAACCATGTGATACTGTTATTAAATTTCCATTTACGAAACTACCAATCTGTAATGTGTAACCAGCACCTGATACAGGTTCATCTCTTACTCTTAATGGTTCGCCTTTTACGTAGTATTCTTGGTCAGCAAATTTTTTGTCAATGACTAAATCATGTATCGTAACTGCGGTTGCGTGTAAGTTTCCTAAAGCAGTTGCAGTTGCATCTGATACTGGTGCAATTTTACCAATACCATATAATCCATTTCCTGTTAAGTGTCCACCTAGTGTTGGTGATAAATCCTGTGCAACGTTCGATCCTGTATTTGTGATTGTAAGTTTTGTTGTATCAGTGTTGTCAATGACAATACCTGCACCACCTACAATGTCTTTCATTAAGATGGCCGAGCCTGCGGCATCTGTAACAGGAACTTTATTTTGTCCTAGTGTATCTGGTGTGTCTGAAAGGGCAGTAAATCCAATGGCACCACCTTGACCAAAGATTGCGTAAAGTTCTGTAAAGTTTTCATTCGCTTTCTTAAACGCATCTCTGATACTATCACCCGAAGCATCATTCCCTTCAACACCAATGTTAATTACTTGTTTTGTCATCTATTAAAATCCTATACTTTCACCACATCCACAACTTGATGTTGAGGCTGGATTCGAAACTGTAAAATACGACCCAAATACTTCTTTTTTATAATCTATTGTTGAACCTAGCAAGTACATAACACTAGCAGGGTCTACAATAAACTTACCTTGTCCAAAATCAACGACCTCGTCTTCGTCAGCAACACTATCTTCAAGTGACCAATCGTACTTGAAACCAGCACAGCCACCACCTTTTAATGCTAGGCGTACTGCTTTTTTGCTGTTTTCTTTAAGCATATTAGTCATATGCTCCTTTGCTGAATCTGTCAAAGTAACTATTGTTGACATAATTTCCCTCTGTTAAAGTTATTTATCTATTATTCTACAAACCGAATGTAATATAAATAGTTATAGTATGTTTTTAAGAACTGAACAGGAAGTGAAGTATTATATGCGCCGTAGCAAAGGCGGTAAGCATCATACGTATAAACGTATGCGTACCATCGTGGTATTTCAATGTGATGATTGTAAAGAAGAATTTAAAAGAGATAAAGGAAAAGTAGATCCTAAACGTTTAGACAATGCATACTATCACGTTTGCCCTGATTGTGATCCTAAAAGATTTGCACAAAAAAAGGGTGTCGAGAAACGTAAAACTTTAGATTCTACAATCGACACCCTAGTAACTATTGATACTTTATAATTATTCAGACTTCCAAATAGTCCATGCACCGTAGGCTATTGCACCGTAGGCGGCAATCTTTGCCAATGGTCCTGCGATCAGTACAATTACTCCTACTGCGATTAAGGCCGCACCGTCCCAAGATGTTCTTTCTTTGAAACGTTTGTCTGCCCAACTTTTAATGTTGCTTATCATGTCATTACTCCTATTTGTTTAAACTTTTGATATGCTTGTACAGTTGATTTACCAGTTTATCTTTGGTTTGTCTTCTGTCCAATTCTATCTTATGTTTTCTGCCTAGATCTTCTAAAGCCTTTTTAGTCATCTTATTAAGATCTGCCTTTTTTGGAACCAACACCAAAGGCTTTAATTTTTTTACCTTCTTAGGCGTTATACCAAAAATTTTGTTAATCCAATTAAACATTATATTCTCCGTACTTTTAATTATGCTAGTCTTTGATTGACAACGTCCCAATTGATAATACGCATCATGTTTTGGATATATTTCTTTTTTGCATTTTTACCTTCTTTGGTGTAATCTGAAAAAGAATGTTCCCACATATCAATCGGCATCAAGATATCTGCTTTGTAGGTTTGGTTCGGGGTTGTTTTAACTTCGCCCTTTTTAGATAGGTACACCCAACCAGATCCTTGTAATTTCATTGCTGATAATAACACTTCATCTTTAAATTTGTTATAATCCTTAAAGTTATCCACAATCAAATCTTTAACTGGACCTGTAGGTGAATTAGCACCAGCAGGCTTTTTTAATTGTGTCCACCATAGATTATGCAACATGGCTCCACCATAATTAAAGTTAGGATCGCCTTCTCCGTTGTTATATCTATCTACGTAACCTTTGGATAAAACATTGTAATGATATTCTACATTGTCCTTGGATAACACAGGACTAAGATCGCCTGTGCCGTAAGGTAATTTCATTAGAGTTAATACCTCTAATTTCTTTTCAAAGAGATTCATATACTCTCTAAGATCATTGTTATTATTCATCAGTATTATTTATCGTGATTTGTGTTCTAATAATTTGATACTTGCAAGGTTCTTCGCCTTGCTTTCTACCATAATATCAGCGAACTCTCTAAAAGACAGAGCCCAATCGTTGACAGCATTATTCCACATATAATCACTATGGGCACGTAGTTTTGCTTTCTTAAATCCTTGTTCAAGTAGTTCCTCCATGTTAGGCAATGTGTTTTCGTCATGTCCTACAAGTAAATCTTCACGCGATACAGAATAGTGTATCACTGGTCTTACGCCACGCCACGAATCTATTATGCGAGAAAATCTATCGTCGGTTGGCTGAATATATTCACCCGTTTTGACCCAGTGATGGTGTATGTCAAGAACGAGGGCAAGTTTGTCTCGCAGTTCAAGACTGGCTTCGATACCCCACGACATTTCGTCGTTTTCAATCGTAATCGTGTTTCTCGCCTCCGGAGATAGTCTTGGGTATGCGTCGAGGATACCGGCTGGACCTTTGCGGCCTGCGATGTGTACATTGATCTTAAAGTCTTGGTATTGTCTACCGTATCCCATCCACCTTGCAACGTCAACATGATATTCAAACTCCTCTATGCTTCTATTTACTATATCTGGATTGTCCGAAGCCAACACCGTGAATTGTCCAGGGTGCATTGACAACCTCACATCTAATTTTCTTGCAAGTTCACCAACCGTTGCAAAATGCTTTTCGCAATATGCTCTTACGTCAGGCTTCTGCCAAAAATATGACCAAGTAGGTTCAGTGTAGACAGGAAGTACATCACTGCCAAGTCTTACCATATGTAATTCATCTGGTAGTCCTCCAACATACTTGACAAGATTTTCAAATGCCTTTATGTTGTGAACCATCAAGTCCCATAGCCGTTGTTCAGCATCTTCTTTAGTCTGCCTATTCAACCAAGCAACGGTTGTACATCTGCTCAACAAAGGACGTTCTATTTCCTCAAGAAGTTTTTTCTTAAGGGTTTGATCTGAGTGCAAGAATTTACAGGCAAAGCCAATTCGTTTAATCATAATTTATTATAGCAAATAAAATGGTTAATGTCAATACCAGTTTTCCTTACACCATGGATCAATACAATTATGGGGATATGGTTCTCCATGGAATACTGCTACACTGGTTGTTGGTTTGATTTCTGGATTACCAGGGTGACTAAAGTTTCTAACTCCGTTTACTCTTGCCATGGTTGGCTTATGCCTCATTTCCCATTTGTAACTTTGAATCCATTCATCTGGCCAAAATTTAAAATCTGATTTAACGTGTGCAAAAATCCAATCCTGATCTCCATGCATCTTTTTAGAATTTATATCTGGTTGCTTAATGAAGTTATTCCAAACATATTGATGTTGACCTGTCTTCAATCTAAACACACTGCTATTCATTCTATTCCAGTCTGATCTAATGTGTCTATTAAAGTCTCTTATGATACAAAATGTATCATCTTCCCAAGTAAACAATTGGTCAATGTTTCTAAAAATAATAACATCTAAATCAAAATATAAAATTCTTCCTTGTGTTGGAATGTTAGGATTAAAGAAGTAAGGTTTATACCACCAACCCGATATCATTCCTATGTCAGGTAATGGAAAAACTTCTATCTGCGGATCTAGTCCTTTTGGATTCTCAGTATAGCAACCAAACCTAAATGGCAAAGTGCAATTTCTTCGCACCATGTTATGTAACTTGTTTACATATTCTGAACTATACTTGTCTCCATGCTTGAGACATATGATCCAATTTTGCATTTGGATTGCCCTATTCTTTTGAATAAATTGCCGAGTTGGCTCCGTGCTCTGCACACTCTACTTTGACAACATAGCATCTATTGTTAGTTTTTTCTCTAATCAATTTATCTGCAAAGTTAAAGGCGTGTTCGGCAAACTTCTCTGCACCAACACCATCAAAGTATCTAAGTTCTGCAAGATCTAATTCCTCTAATCTTTTGAATTCATCAATCATAGGATCTGCATTATCCAAACACAGTTTATGATCAAAGTTATCTTCGAGCCATGCTTTCAATGGTTTCAATCCACCAAAGTCTACTGCCCAATTTTTATTATCTAATTCATCACAACCAAAAGTAAATGTAAATGCTAGACTGTATCCATGTAGCAGATGACAATGTGAATGATCTGCATTTGGTTGTCTAAAGACTGCACTCAACCCAATGTTGTGTCCATAATGTTTTGTACTATAATGTTTACTCATGTTTTTCTCCTATAAACAACGGCGGAGTATTTAAAGAGGGTCGACGTTTATAAGTCCTCATGTTATTAATATACTATACTCTTGGCTGATTGTCAACAGGAAATTTACCATAATGTTCTTGTTGGGCAATAATATGCGGTACAAGATTTCTACGTATAGTGTTGAAACTCACAGTGATTCTTTTACCACTAGCATTTGGATCGGTTTTGTGTTCTAACCAACTAGGGAAGATTAAAAGCAAACCATTTTTTGGTTTCATACTTACATAATAACTACTAAATTCATTTTGCTTGTCAAACACATCACACATTCTTACCTGGCGTAGTGGACTTTCAAAAATAAGTGGACAACTGTCATCTTCAACGTATGGATAATATGCTCCACTTACAACACTGCCTTCGTGTCTATGTTTTTCTACGTTGGCTCCTTTTTCCATTACATTAAACCAACTTGTACTCAACAGGCTAGGTTCTAGGCCTGCATCATCACAATAACTGTCAATAGCACCTTGTATATCCCATCTTAACTTGTCTAATCTTTTGTCAAATAAAAACTGTTCATCGCCTACAACAAAACTACTTTTACCACCTTTGATTAACGCATGGTCAGTCATATTATCATAGTCATTAATTATATCCAAACATACCTGTTCTTGACTGTGTCCGCTGAAATCAAATGCAGATACTAGTGTGGGAAATATTGCAAAGTTTTCTTTCTTCATCTAATGATACCGTATAAACTTTCTATTTGTTTAGGATTATCACCTAGTGGACAAAAATGCACGTTATCTAATGCTTTCCAACTCTGTGGCATTTTCCAATCCGCTTTGTTGTAAACTCTAAATTCTCTTTTAGAAAAACGTTCCATGACCTTTGCTATTTGATATATCCAGAAACTAGGATTAACACCATTTGAATCTTCATCTTCATAATTAAATGTGCCTTTGTAAATGTTATTAATCTTTCCATCTTCGTTTGGATACAGATCAAAACCTATCATATGTATTACTTCATTGCTTCTTCCTGGAAGTTTGCAACCAACATAAACCGCATAAGGGCCACTACCCCAATGAAAGTGATTATCCTGTTTCAAACCACCTTCATACCATAGACTAGGAATAGCATTCAAATTGTGCATTTTTGGGAACTGTGACATCCAGTCATGCCTAGTCCAAACTGCTGTCTTGTTATTGATCATTTTACGACTTGCTTCTAGCACCATACGTTTATCACAACAGACTACATTATGTACTCTAGTTTCACGTATAATAGCATTACAGCCTACTGTAAGACAGTTAAATTTTGTTAAATCAAAGCCTTTACGACTTTCTCCGTTACCTATTATGAGCATACAGTATTTAATAAATACACTAGTAAGTTAGGAAAAATACGAAACATGACTGCAATACACGACTTTTTTAGATTTATAAAACTTTACTCTGCTGATGGAAATACTGTTGAATTCAATATTGAAGCAGACGCGGTAACAGATAGTCTTCACGTAAAAAGAGGACAGGGTGTAAAATGGACTGGCGGTGACGTAAGCACAGATACATTTACAATAGATGTACAATATGACCTTGATGTACCACTAGGAACTACAAACATAAATCTAACAGACGTAAACACAAATACTTCAACAATACAACTTACACAGGCAGGTGGTATCCAACTTACTAGATTAGGTGCAAATAACATACAAGTTTCTAGTTTTGCAGTGGCAGAAAACGATAGTTTACATTCTGTAGCAAAACGTGGTAGTATCACAACAGAAAAACTATTCATTGAAGACGTTGAAATAGGCGATATTACAAGTGCAGGATCAGATGGTTTTGCTACTATACCTGCAAACTTGCAAGGTTCTGGAACATTAGATAATCCAATAGGATTGGTTCCAAGTGTTAGAACAGTTTCATCTGCCGCGGCATCACAACAATACGAAATTGTTACACAGGCTGGCACAGGTTTATTTTCTTATAGTGCAGGTTACTTAATAAAGAACGGCGCATCAATGAGTGTCACTGTTGAAAGAGAAGTACCAGGTGCTCCAGGAACTTATACAACACTTGCTACTGAAAACGGAAATACAGTAGATGTTCCATACCAAGTATCAGCAAATTACAGTGAAACAACCGCAACAGGACAAAAATATAGAATTACATATACTTGGTCAGGTAACGGTGGAACTATTGATTTAGATTTAAAATTAACTTACGAACTTTATGGTGTAACTTCCAACCCTGTATTAACAACCAATAGTGCAGGTGGTTCCATTACAACAAGAAACATTTTACCTGCGAGTGGAAATACATTTGACATAGGTAGTACAACTGATCCGTTTAGAGATATTTACTCTACAGAATTTCACGGACACTTCATAGGTACACTAGACGGAGACTTTACAGGTTCAGTCTTCGGAGACGATAGCACATTGTTAGTCGATGCAGTAAACAGTAAGATAGTAGGACCTGTATTAAACTCTAGTGTAATTACAACAGGACTTACAGTCAATGGTGCAGGAACAGTAACAGGTAATCTAGAAGTAGGAACACTATCAGATGGTACTGCAAATATTAACAGTGGAGTTGGTGTTGGATTCAACAGTATCAGTTCGAACGTATTTGTAGGTGACCTTAGAGGTTCTGTAAGTGCTGATGATTCAACTGTAATCATTGATGGTGCTAACGGAAAGATTTTATCACCAAATGTTGAAGGACACTTAACAATGCGTGATGATGATAAGATCAAGTTAGGTGACGGGCCTGACTTAGAAATTTATCATAATGGTGCTGACAGTTATATAGATGATGTAGGAACAGGAAGTTTATTCATACGTTCAGGTACAACATACTTTCAAAATGCCGCAGGTTCTAAGACAAGTATTCAAACCAATGCTGGTGCAGGACAAACTATTAACTTTAATAACAGTCCAAGACTAGCAACAACAAGCGATGGTATTACAGTCACTGGAAATGTAACAGCCGCAGAATACTATGGTGACTTCAAAGGTTCTTTGTTTGGTGATGACAGTTCTATTATTGTTGATTCAATAGCAAATAAAATAAGCATTGATGACTTAGAAATGAGTCCTGCTAACCTAAGTGGAGGCAATGGCAAAGGTTTATGGTTATATGCAAGTAACGGATCTAATACACAACCTCTTGCTAATATAGGTTATGTCAAGTGGGGTCAAAAATTTCAATCAGGAACAACGGCAACGTTTTCAACAAACAATGACCCTTATGGTTCATTAAGTATTTCAGGTGTAGGATACGGTGCAGGTTCAGGTATAAACATAGGTGCGTTTGGAACAAACACACAAGGTAATAACTTAGACTTCTACAAAGGCAGAGGCAATAACGGTATTACATTTACAAATGCAAGTCCTGGAGATGAGATAGCAAACATTAGAGCATTGGCTTATTCCGCAGGTGACTTTGTTGAACGTGCAAAATTACAGTTTAAATTAGACAGTGCAGATGCAACAAAAGGTGTGTTTGAATTTTACAATGGAACTAATTTATTATTAAGCAGTGACGCTAACAATAACATACTGGTTGCCAACGAATTAACCACAAACGGTATTACAAGAAAAATATTATCAAACAATGTCAGCAGTGGAGATTATGACATTGATGTTACAAGTCAATTTGGAGATGAAGTATTCTGGACTACACCAGGTGGCGACATAAATGCAAACATCACAAACTTATCTTTGAACAACAATGAGATAAAAACAATCACCATACATCTACAACAAGGACAAACTGCAAGAGTACCTGGATTCAAGATAGGTGGTGTGGCGGCAAACGTTGTATGGAGAACACCTAATGGTACTATACCTACAGGAAACGACAACCAAACTGATAAATTTATATTTGAAATTTACAAAAATAACAGTGGTACAACGACTGTTTATGCTTCATTGGCTAACAGTTCAACGAATTATCAGGTTAATGGTGATTTAGCATTTTACAGTGATGATGGTACAACGTTAGCAGGATCAATTAGAAATGATTTTGGTAGATTAGAATTTTACAACGAAGACGGTACGAGAATGTTCTACTTTAGTGACACCCAAAATTACATCGCAGTTGATAGGCCAATATCTGTAAGTACTTCTCATTACGTATCAACAACTAAGATACAACAGGGTGCTGGAGCGGCTGGAGATATTACTATTGAACCTGGTTCTACTTCAGGTGAAGTTGTTTTAGATGGCAATGTAAGAACGACAAACACACATTACGTTCAGTTTGGTTCGCTGACAACCACAGAGCGAGATGCACTTACGGCGGCTAATGGAATGGTAATTTACAATAGCACCACTAACAAATTCCAAGGCTATGAAAACGGCTCTTGGGTTAACCTAGTATAATTATTTAGATTCGCAAGTGTGGGGAGCAAACATACATCCTAGTATGTCAGCGATACCTTGAAAGTCCGTAGGACCATTTTGATTTATTGTAGTTTCTTTTTTATCTTTGGTGTAACCAGTATCTGGTTTAGTAACTTCCGTAGGAACATTAGGAGTATTAGTGCAGGCTGTAATAAAAAGTAATAATGCAATACTACTTTTTCTTATTCTGATCATTAATATCCTTTCTTAAGTCTTTTATTTCACCAATGACTTCTGTGAACTTTGTTTGTGCATTTGAAAGTAATTCTGTGAGTGATTTAACTGCACCCATTACCCACCACCACCAAGTAAATGCAATAGAGCCAAACACTACTGCAATAACACTGATGACTATCTCTTTAACTGATGTCATGTCAAACACTAATACCAGGCACAAAGCCATGAGTGCGATCATCGGGAGAACTTTTCCCGCCCAGTTCCAAAACTGGACTTGCTTTAGTAATTTCATCTTATTGCTCTATGCGGCCAAATGGGGACCAAGAACCTGGTGCACCGCTTCTAATACAAACCCATCCAACATGACCGCCTTCTGCTGGATTTGAATGCCACACTATATCGCCTGTTTGCCATAAACCTTGGACAGGTGTAGCATCTCCTACTGCAAAAACTTTATTCATAAACTTGATCGGTCCTGAAACACTAAGGTCTGCATCATCTCCAGGCGTTGCTATGTTTACACCTACTTTGCCGTGTAAACTTATTTTTGGATTAGAGTTTCCTTTAGTACCAATCACAACGTTTCCGTTGTTTTCAACTGTTAATCTTGGAGTATTGTCAGTCACAATCTCTAAGTCACTTGTAGTATATGACCCTAAAGTAATCTTTCTTACGCCTGGTTCAACTATAAACTCACTGTCTATGCTACCAACACTTAATTGTCCATTTGGACCTTCAGTGCCAATACCTAGTCTACTATGATTTGCATCATAGAACATAAACTCATCTATTTCAAGACTACCTGTAGTTTTTAAATTTGTTAATGTACCTACTGTTGTTAGGCTTGACTTTAATACAGTTTCGCCTAATGTATCTGCTGATAAAACACTGACCTTGTCAATGGAAAAACTTTTATCTCTTGAAATGTCTATAGACTCACTTGACCACAATCCACCATCTTGTAGTATGAATTGTTTTGTTTGGTCAGCGGTCTGCCATTGAAGTCCTTTACCAAATGGAGTATCACCACTTTCCGAATTAAACGTAAGTGAACTTGTTCTATCGTTTCTAACGTCAGCAGTAAGTTCATTTACGTGTAACTTTGATGTAGTAAGTTCACCTTCAACTTTTAAATCTCCAGTAACTTTAGCACCACCTGATATTGTGCTTGTATTAATGTTATCAACAAGTATGCCATCATTATCAACTACTAATGCTTTCTTACCAGCAAGATCTTCTATACCTGTGCTTTTAAACAAACTGATCTTACCACCTTGGATTTTGTTTCCGCTGATGCTTTTATCAGTAAGTTCTTTGTCAGGTACTACACGATTAGCCACTGTTTCAATGGCTTCACCTAGGTCTTGTAAACCCTTTTTAATCTCGATGATTTTACTTGAATCTATGTCGTTATAGTTGCTCATATTAATATTTATCCAAAGAGTTTAGAGTATTGCTTTTAGCAAAATAGTTTCAGGATTGATTCTACCGTTTAATTTGATGTCTACTGCATTGATTTCATCAAGAAAAGTCTTAATTTTACGTGGTCCTGATTCTTTGAATTCTTTCAGTTTTTCTTCTGGTTTACGTAGTGTTTTTTGCACAGATAGGTCCACATTGTAGTCCTGTATTGTTGTACCTTTAACACTTAGGCCACTTCCTTCACGTCCTTGATGTAATGGATCTATTGTTTTAGCAACATATCTGCCTAATTTACGTGTTTTAATGTTGAATACCCATAGTTCACTAGCATTGATTATCTCTTGTGGGTTGATACTAGCAAGTGCAAATTTATCATTGCTTTGTGCAAACTTTAATTTAGACACCATCTTTTCTTTGCTACGAACACGTTTACGTGGCTTTCTATTTGCTTTAGCAGTTTCAATAATTACATTACAAGCACCTAGGATATTCTGCATTGCAAGTACTTTTCTTTCCAAAGACTTTTTAGTATAACAACTATATGCTTCTATTAACTGTTCAGCATCATCCCTGTCGAGTTCGTTCATCTTATCTCTATCTGCTTTGGAAGGAGGATTACTAGCATCTTGTAATTCTAGCAACTCTGGATCTAACCAGTCTCTCATTTTCCTGGCATGAGCCTGTGTACAACCGACCTGTCGTAGATGTTTACCAAAGTCAAAACTTTTAGGATTAAATTTTTCTTGTTCATCATACCATTTGTCTAACCATATATCTATTGGTTCAAACATGATGACGGCTTGGGCAAATATTCTTTCTTGAATATTAATTTTTTGTTTAATAACCTTTTTAGGTGCTTCTTCTTTCTTTTTCTCTTCTGCTATTTTCATACTGTGTTCTATTAATTCATCAGCAAACCTATTTATACTTTGGCTCAAAGGTTTTGTCGAACCCATAGTACCAGGAAGTGACTCCCAATGCTTATTATATTCCTCACAGTAGTCTGGAACTCCCATTAGTGAAATCTTACACAAGGCGGCTATCGTTGATCCGTAACGGTTTTCAGGACACTTCTTAAGCCAAGGAAGTTTATCTTTATTGTGTTTTGTAAAATATTCTAAGACCCATTTTTTATAATCGGAGTGTTTGCTTTCAAGTCTATAGTAGTCAAATGCATAGGAAATAAATTTTCCATATGCTTCACCTTTTAGTTTATCTGCATTTTCGTAGTTGGGTCCATTGAGTTTACTTGCAACTCTTCTAGGTTTTTTCCTACGTAGACTTTTACCTTTTAAGGCAGTTAAAGCCATCCTGTTGTCTCCTCTGTGCTATATGATTATAGTTATTATATAGCAAAAAATTTTAAAGTCAACAAAAAATGGCTTTAACTAATAGATTTAATTGCTCTTTTCAGTCTTGAACTTACTAAAGAAATTTGCAATTTGCGTCTTGTTTCTTGCAAACTGGTCTTTAGCATCGGCCCAATTTTTCTTCTGAAATTCAACAATATCATTTTTCTCAGCAATGATCCAGTTTTGTACTTTGCTTACTGGATCTGCATTTGCTGATGTAGAAATCATCATAAATGCTACTGTGATCATTATTGCGAAAATCTTCATTTGGCGTTTACCTCCTTTATAGTTTCTCGCTTTTATCAAAACCTCTAAATGTTTTGAATCTTGGAAATCTTAAACTGTAAGTATCACTATCTTGTGATTTTGTTCTTGCGTCTGCTCTAATCTCTACTAACTGACCAATGAGAGTATCACGTTCAGTCCAGAACTTATCGCGTTGAGAGTCAGAGAGGCCGCTCCCACAGTTAAGGCTATAATTGTATCCATCGTCTTCTCCTTCTAAAATTAAGGCACCTAATCTTCCTTCGTTACGTCCTGTGCCTTCTTCGACAGCAACTACTTTGAGTGTTACTTCAATAAATGGTTTTAGTTTGAGCCAAGCAGTAGATCTCTTACATTCATACGGTGCATCAAGATCTTTGATCATGATCCCTTCATAACCACCGTCTACAGCCGCTTTATTTACGTCTGTGTAGGTCTTTTGCCCTTCTGGCGTGTCTAAGTTCACAATTTCATGATCCAGCACTTGTACGTGCTCTAAGGCGTCTTTATTAGCATCATACCAAAACTTCAATGCTTCAGTTCTAAAAGACTGTGGCTTGTCATATCCTCCTGCCAAAAACTTGTCCAAAGGAACAAAATCGAATAGATGTAATACTGCATCTTTGGCGTTCACATTGTCCTTTCTGTGAACCTGTTTCATAAGGTCTTGAAAGTTATCACTCATTACTTCACCGTCCAATACCAAATCAAAAGGTGGTGGTGACTTCTTTACAACCTCTGCTATCTCATCACAGATGTGTCCAAAGTTATGAAACTGTTTTCCATTACGTGAAAACATCTCTACCTTATCACCTTGTATGATTGTTATAACACGAACACCATCTAGTTTCACTTCTAACATCTTGTTACCAGATATCTTCTTTTCGTGTTTTGCAGAATCATGTGCAAGTTGACAAGTGAACACAGGAACCTTGTATTTGTCAAATCCGTTTTTCTTTGCTACATTGTTTACAGTCTTTTCACTTACTCCACAACGTAGATCCTTAATTAGTATTCTTCTATAAAATCCATTCCATTGTTCTGCTGTCGCTGAACTCATAACAAGGTTAATTGCATCTCTGGCCGCATGACCAGTTAATTCTCTTTTATTAAGTTTATCTGCAAGTTCTTTGAATATCTTCCATTCACAACCTTGTGCTGAAATCACTGTGTCTTTTGTTGGAACTTGCTTTACGCCAAATGTGTATAATGGATCAAGTGCCATTCTAACACCTTCAAAGAACTCATCTAGTCCTTCATTCATTGCGTCTAATAATATTGATTCTTTTGCAAGACGTGAATTGTCTGCTTCTAATTTTTCTATAATTACTTGCGGTTGTGTTCTCATTTATGCCTCTTCAATGCCTAATTAATATATATTAATATAGCAAATTATATACAATTTGTCAACCTTTTTTTCAAAAATTATTTAAAAAATCTTCCTGCATTTGGTACTTTGCTTCTTTATAAGAAGGTGCATTTATGGAGTTTATTTTGATATCTTTTGGTGTTGCAACATATTGGATAACATTAATTGGTAACTTTTTGGTTTTGATACCGTCACCTGCATTTTCCAAATAAGGTTCTAGTAAATTAGTTGGAACCACTGCTATTGCATTATTATCACATATCAAAAGATATTGTGCATAAGTTTCTGGGAGTGTTCTACCTTCACTGCCACCTCTACTATTCATAAGTTGTAGATCAGAAACAAAGTCTTTTTGCTTTTGTGTCTTTGTTGTAAACAAACAATCCTGTGTGTACTTCATTTCTACAGTTGTACCATCAGGTAGTATGTGATCCACACCTTCTTGGTTTACGTATTTCATTAAACCATTGCTAAACTTTTCTAGTGATTTTTCAAATAGATCGCTTTTGTCGAATCTTAATTTACGTTCATTTAGTTCTGTACCTATTTCATTCACAAGGGTACAAAATCTATTCCAATCTACGTTAGAACGTAGCCACGAAGTAATATCTTTAGTGTCCATAATAACCTTTACACTATTAATTATTCTTCCTTTTTGGCCTGCTCGGGAGGATTCGAACCTCCGACCTTTGGTTCCGCAAACCAATGTTCTATCCAACTGAACTACGAGCAGTCTTTATTATAGTACTGTCTTTATTGGATTTTGTCAATCAAAAAAAAAGGCCGCCTAAGCGACCTTTTTTCAAATAACGTCAGAAGTTATTTTTAGTTGTCTAGCAAACCTTTTGCTAATGCTTTGTAACCAGCACCGATGACTTGTCTTGAAGCCTTTGTACCCATTACATATCTGCTAACGGCTGTACCTCTAGAATTTTTTCTAGTGTTTAAGAATACAGGGTATCCTGCAAATCTTAATGCTTGTACTACTGCTTGTGGGTTACCCGCACCAAATTTGTTTTTGATGTCAGCAGTTGTTAATTTACTACCGTTGTTTAAAGAGTTTAATACTCTCTCTTGAATTGTTGCTTTCGCCATTGACGTCTCCTTTAATGTTAACAATTTCACTAAACTAATGATATATTTTTTCATCATTACAAAATACATAATACAATAAAAATGTAATAAAGTCAAGTACTTGTTTGCCAATTAAGGCAAAATGGCAAGGTAACGTAATAATCCTATGCCATCAATTACAAAATATAATCCATATAGTAATGTCAAACCAACACTACCTCTGCTGATGGCACCATATATTAGACACAATGCACTTACTTCCCACATGGAATAGGCTAGGAGTAGGTTTGGTGTTGGCATAGTCACTGCCATTACAGTGGTTGCACCAATACCTAAAATCAATCCTATGACTTCTAATAATAGTCTTGTTTTGTTTCTTTTCCAGTCTTCCTTGAAAAATCGAATAAGATATTTTCTAAAACTTGATTTCATTTACTTTAATTTGGTTTTGAAAGTTATACAGACTCTATTTTCTGTAGGATTTTCTTCTGTAAAATGTGTAACCGAACTTGGATAAATGATACATCTTCCTGGTCCTAAAACAAATTTTTCAGATGGAGCAGTTGCAAGTGTAGTCTTTTCAACATGATCTCTTGGAATATTAAAAGGACTTTGCACCCAAAGGTCTGCACTACCTTCATCAAAAATTGGATAGTATTGAACTGTTAAAAAACTGTCGTCGTGTTTTGCTGGTTCAATTTTATCACCAATACCCAAACTAGTTATATGATACTTTGTGACTTCTGCAAGTTTTAATCCTGTTTCCTGACAGTAAAACAAAATGCATTCATCAATTGCTTTAGCCAAATTAGGAAATTCATCTAATATAAATTCTTCATGTTCACTTTGTATCTTCATGATCAGTTGCGTCATCTCAGCAGGATGATATTGTGCAAGATCATACATTCCTGTAAGTGTAGGAAAGATATGAAAGTATTGTGTTCTAAAACTTGTATCTTGTTGTAGTGTCTGCATATTACTATATATCTCCTTGTTTGGTAGTCCGTAGGGGAATCGAACCCCTCTTTCCGCCGTGAAAGGGCGGTGTCCTAAACCGATAGACGAACGGACCATGGTGCTGGAGGAGGGAATCGAACCCCCAACCTACTGATTACAAATCAGTTGCTCTACCGTTGAGCCACTCCAGCCTCTTCGACCTTACTTACTCGGTCGTACACAAAAGACCTCCAACCATTTGCATTAGTGTCCCAAACTGTGATGTTTTCGGGTTTGGTTTCCTTATTTGTCTTTGGTTGATGTTCTTTTGGAATAATATCAAAAGACTTTGTACAGGTCATTACTCTTTCATCACCATTTAATTTTTTAAAGGTCACTGTATATGTTCCTTCTTGCAACATTTTAAGTAGTCCTTCTTTGGTAGGAATACCTTTCATTCGTGCAATCCTTTCTTGTGGATCGCCAAAGTATCCCCATTGGTTATGACGTGGGTCCTGTTGTTGTCTTTTCAGTTCTTGTTCATATGCATCTCTATCCTGTGTCATAGCACCTCCTTAAACGTTTCATATAATTTTCTGTGAGTTTTTGTACCTGGATGTCTTTTGTCCCTAGCATAATCAAGTTCCAAACTCTTTAAGTCTAAATCTATTATACACTCTTTAGGTAATGTTTGTCTACATAAATTTTGAGTAGTTTCACTCCAACTGCATACTTTTAAATTGTTATTTTTTGCATTATCATATATCCAGTTAAGGTAGTTTATGGTTCTAAACTCTTCTAAATCACTGTGATAGTTGCTGACATACATAGGTAACCTAGGGTCTTTAGTGTCATTTAAGATCATAGTAGGCTGTGTATCTTTGTCAGGCCAACAAAATCTACTATGGTCAGGCAAGAAAAATATTAGATTTTTATTCTTTAACGACAATAAACTTTGAACACTGCTGAATAATCTTGCTATGGTGTCAATGCTAGTGCCTATCATACCCATGTTGTTTGCACCTAACATTTTAGGATAAGGAACATCTACTCCTACTCCAAATGTGCAACTACAACCAAATATCCATGTATCGTTTGTAGGTATAAGTGTATCTCTAAAACCGTATTTGTTTATTTTGTACTGCCAATCTGTTTCTTTTACTAAATGCCATTCGTCACTATTAGCAAAAGGACCGCACTCGTAATCTTCATTATTATAATTCTGTATATGTGTGTCGTTAGATATCAGATAGTCGTGATACTTCTTAATATCATCTAATGTAGTAACTGATAATGTGCTTATGTTGTCCAATGTATAAATCCTGATTCTTTTGGCTTCTCATCTGTAAACTTAAACTCCATAGGCTCAAAGTTTTGATTATCAAACTTTTCAGGATTATCAATAAAGTCAGGGTGAGGATTGCCACACAACACAAACGGACCTTGCAAATGATCTACTCTAACACCTAGTGTTTTATCATTTGGCATCTTTAATCCTAATTGTTGCCAATGATTGAAATTATCTTTTGTTCTAGCAGGAGTATTACTTGCAAATACTTCGCCATTACATTTTGCTTTCCAATAGAAACTTAAAAAATTATCCTTTGGATCTTTTTCTAATTCTACAATCTTACGTACATCTCTACCTGTAGGATATCTTCTTAAATTAAATTCAAACAATAAATTATCTTTAACTTCCAATCCTTCTAATCTAGTAGGACGCATTCCAGGAAATGGATATAGATATCTACTTTGTAAGTTTACAGGAAAGTTTTTAAGATATTCATTTTCAATATCTACTTCCTTGACATAACAACCACTGTAATATATTTCTAATGTATCTGGAATACAAATAGCACTAGGATACCTTGCAATAAGTTGGCTATAAAGATATGTATAGTTTCTTTCTATACCTGTATCTCCTAGTGTTTCGCTTACTATAACACCAACGTCTAAGTTTTCTGGTATCTGTGTAAAGTCTCCTACCACATGATAATTTTTAAGATTGTTTTTCTTTGCAAGATCGTGTATTACTTCATGCAAGTTAAGTTGATTTTCTACAAACCAAACTTCTTTAGCACCTTGTATTCCTGCATACAATCCTAGTATGCCTGTACCAGCACCAAAGTCTATTACAATTTTATCTTTAGAGTGTGCTTCTAGTTGTGTGAAAAATCCTTGGCAACGTTCATAGTCTTTGATCATGCATAAGTGTGACGCAGGGTCATTAAACTCTGCATCAAACAAACTAAATGTATGATGACTAAACTTACTGCTAGGATTATTTTGATCCACGTTTTGCTACCACCTCATCTGCCAAGCCGTATTCAACTGCTTCTGTTGGTGTCATAAAGTTATCTCTATCCATATCTTTTTCTAATGTTTCGATATCCTTACCTGTGTGAGTAGCATAAATTTCTGTTAATACTTTCTTCCAACGTGCAAGTTCTTTGTATTGTATTTCAACATCACTTGCTTGTCCTGACGTACCACCTAATGGTTGGTGTATCATGTGTCTAGCATTTGGCAGTAATTTTCTTTGTCCTGGCTCTCCTGCCATAGCAAGGAAACTACCCATTGAACAGGCTTGACCCATTACTGTTGTATGTACAGGCGACTTAATAAACTGCATCGTATCATAAATGGCCATACCAGCAGTAACCAAACCTCCTGGACTATTGATATAAAAATTAATTGGCTTATTTGGATTTTCTGATTCCAAGAAAAGCATTTGTGCAACAATTAAACTTGCACTCTGTTCTGTGACTGCGGTGTCTAACATAACAATTCTATCTTTTAGAAGTCTACTGTAAATGTCATAACTGCGTTCACCTCTTTGTTCCTTCTCAACTACTATCGGTACTAAATTGGGCATTATCTTCCTCTTCCTAAATTAACTTCGAATATCTCAGGTCCTGGTGTGGTAAACTCCATTCCAAGTTTATTACCAACATAAACCTTTCCATTCCAATCCATGTGTATTTTGTTCTGTGCTAAAAACACATCTACAAATTTCTTTTCTTCAAACCTATCAACTTCCGCTACTGCAACATTATCGTTATCAGTGCAGGTAATTGTGCATTTATTATCATAATTACTGGCCATCTTCTATCCTTCTTTTCACGTTGTTATATTCTAACATATCATATATTAGAAAGTAAAGAAAAAATACCTCCAAAGTTGGAAGATAACCAAAAAAGAATACAGGTAAAAATATTAAAAGCAATACCAATTTAAAAAGATATGCACCTACGAACCTAACAGGTACTATCCATAATGGCCATTTACCAATGTTATCTGGCTCTGGTCTTTTTCTATAATCTTCATATTCAAAGTTCATATTCAAAATTCTGTGTTGTGTCGTTAATACTAATTTGTTTTGCACCATTTTTTATATGGAAATGTGTTGCCATAGGCGTAAGGGGAGATAGTGTAACCACTCTTTCAACGCCTTGTGTTTTTGCAAACTCTAATACCTTTTGAATTATTTCTCTTCCTGCACCACGTTTACGTGACCAAACTGTATAAGCAATAGCAATCTTTGGTTGTTCCTTTTTCATATGAACAAGTTCGCTCATCATATCAAGTTCTTTAACACTATGCGGAACTTCATTAGTATATGCAATACAAATTATTCCTTCTATTTCATTTTCATATTTTAATCCGTATATTTTACGACCATTTGATATTCTCCAACCCAATGTAAGTTCAGGCCTAACTGGATCTTCAGATACATCAATGTCATCTAGTTCAACTAGTTCTGTACCTTTCACCCATCTAAAGAAATCATCTGTTTTGTTTTTAAAATATTTCATATAGTGTTCCGTTTAATAATTTTTAATACCTTTTGTCTCATTCTTGCATTATCAAAATACTCATACGCCTTATGCAACGGTGTAGGAGGAAGTTGGTTCTTTAGTGTTATACAAGCATTAATAGGACTATGAAATCCTAACTGGTCTAGTTCGTGTGCGTCAAATTCTACAAGTTCTATCTTTTCGTCGGTGTTGAATTTAACATACATTAAAGCATCACCTTCATTAATGTTTATGCTTGTTGCACCTGGTTTCTTCTGGAAAAGTGGACGAACACCCGGACGGAACCATCTACCAATATCATAACTACCACAGATTGCATCAACTGATCTTGTGTAGCCGTTATTATGATAGTAAGCAGGTAAGTTTGTTGCCATCAAAGGTTTATCTGCAAAGAAGATATATCCGAATCCTAATTGATGTATGCCGTTTTTACCTTGTGGTTGACCAAAGAATATTTGTCCGAACTGTGGATCTTGTCTGTGTATTTTTAAGTTCTGATCATCAGCATATTCTAAGTCTACTGTGACTGGACTTTTAATAACCACAGTCTTTGTCATTTCTTCAACTATACCAGGACAATGTAAAAGTTCTGGACCTAAAAAATCTTTGTAGTCTATGTCTTTGTTTAACCAAACAGGTTCACGAAAACGTAATGGAGAAATAAAATGTCTTTCTCCACTGCCTGGTGCTATTGCTCTTGTCCAATATACTCTAATCATATGTATTACACCACATTCTATATGGTTTACTTTCTAAAGTTGTTTTATGTATCCAACCAAAGTCTGCAATGTTAAAACTTAAAGTTATTCTTTCAACATCACTCTTGAAAGGATATACTGCGTGTTTCATCTCCCCTGGAAACAATATCATGTCTCCGGTTGTTGGAGTATGATTAAACATACTTGATTCAAATATGTTATCCTTTAGTCCACCAAAGAAAACAATGTCTCCTGGTGCAGGTTGATTACTATATTCTTTTGCTTGTTCTTTTTCTTCCTTAATTACTTCTGGTATGTCAACATAAAGACTCGCACTAACAATACTATCCGCGTGTGTATGCATTGGATTAAACTCTCCTGCTTTACTAAAGTTTACCCACGGATAACCTCTAAGGTTAAATTTTATATTATGCTCTTCTTTGTTAGGCATCTCATCTAGATTAAAAACATTTAAACTGCTCCTTAGGTAGTTGTCTAAATGAACTCCTACGATATCATGAAAACGTTTTTGTTCTTCTGGCGTACCCACGTTTTGTAAATCATATTGTCCTTTGATGTTTCCAGATAGTTGTTGTCCTAACTTCTGACTTCTATCTTTAGCATCATGTGAAAGTTTTTGTAAAAACTTTATCTCTTCATCAGTAAACTTACCGAAGTAGACACTAGGGCCAAAAGGCCTTCGTACTTCGAAGTTTCCTTCGGCATTTTTATAACTATACCCGGTGTACTTAAAGTGATCTTGCAAGTTTAGCCATTTCCTTTTTTGCTCTGGCAATACCACGTTTCTTTGCTAGTCTTTTCTTTTCACTAGGCTTCTGGTAGTATTGTCTTTCTTTAATCTCTTGAAGCAATCCTGCTTTCTTAATTTTTTTCTTAAGAACTCTAAGAGCCTTCTCGACATTATTATTTCTTACTTGAACGTACATAGTCCTCCTATCAATGAAGTGTTTTGTTAATTACATTCTCCTCTTCCAAGTCCACTCCAAAATACTTTTCACAGATATGTACAATACTCTGTGGAACAGGCGAATCTACTAAATCTCTTGGTATAAACATACCCTTTAACTTTCCATCGTTATCGAATATCAAACCCCAATCCTTTTCTCCCATAGCATCTTCAAAACTAACGTAATCATGGGTAGGTTCATTTTTCTTATCGTCGTCATTTGCCACTTCGATGCTCCTTTGTCTATCATAATTTATTTAAAATTTTTACGTAATTAAGTTGTGTTTCTGGCATCTTGGTAATCCAATTCTCACCATGCCTTTTTACTTTTGCATTTATTTTTAAAGTGGCATCAACCTTTGGTAAAGGCTTACCTTGTTCAAACTCTTTGAAAAAAGAAATTAAATTGTTACCAATGACTCCATTTATAGCATGACAGCCAAATTTTTCCACAAACTTAATATCAGTTACAAATACTTCTTGATCAAAAAGTTTATCACCAACTGATCCTATGTGTGTACTTGCACCATACTTTTCTTTCATGTCTTTTTTAAGAGACTTTGTTTTATTCTTTTCAAAATAAATTTTTGGTAATAAACAAACAATACCAAAATGGTCTCTTTGAATCTTTTCTGCTTTTATTAATGCTAACAAATTTTTCATAAAGTCTGTAAGTGTGCCTGCAATAATTTGCAATGCATTTTCTTTCATAAGAAATGCCACACCGGCTTCTGCGTTCTTATAGTCTTGTTCAAGTACCTTGAACTTTTGAAAATCGGCTGGAATAAGTTTATCATCCTCTGGTGAAAGGTTATATATCATCATTTCTTTATTAGAAAAAAGTGTTGCGGTGCCTTCGCTGAATCGCCTTGTATCAGAAAAATGTCCTCCATTCACTCTATGGGTAGCGAATGCAGTTGCTAATACTATTTTATTATCAAATTCCATTTATGCCTCTCTTTGCCTTATTGTTATTACAATAATAGCATCTGCAAAGTTGTTTGTCAACCGGAATTATAGTATGTGATCTGCTATTTTGAGTTCAACCAATTGTTTGGCTGTTAGGTATTGGTCGGAAGGATTATTGAATTTTTTACGAACATCTGCCAAACTATATCCTGTGGCATCTCTTAATATCTGCATACAACGTTGTTCACAGTTGTTGTTCTCTTTCATCTGTGCTTTCATATCATGCATTTTGGCTTCAATGCTATCACTGTGTTGGTGATTCATAATTCCTGCATTCTTACCAATATATCTTTCGCCGTGTTTACCACTTGCAAAGATTAACACACCTGCACTCATTATCGCACCAATTCCAATGGTGCTTATGTGATGATAACTGTCTCTCATGACATCTATAAGTCCGAACGTTTCATATAGATCTCCACCAACGGTATTGATGTATAACTTCAGTGTACGTTTTGGTTTCTTTTGCAGGTTAGCGGCCAATATCCATTTTATACATTTGCTGATATTTTCCTCAGATAATTCACCGTTGAGATAGTGAATATCGTTGTCAAATAAACTGACGTCTATTCTATCTTCGACTGAGTATTGTTCGTATTTTTTCATAATGTATGTGCTTATTGATATTTATCCAAATAGTCATGTGTCCATGATTGCTTGGCTAAACCTTGCTTTTCTGCCCATCTTACAAAAAGTCCGCACTCCCTTCCATGTGCTTCAACTTCCCAGGGCCTATCCCAGTAGTTGGGCAGTGGATTCACTTCACTGCCCTGCCACCTGTTTGTCTTGGTACGATCTAATTCAACCCACTCACCTGTAGCGAATTGTTTTACGTGTACCATCTCGTGACAAACTGATTCAAGTATTCTACGTTTTGGAACACTAGTATCAATTCTAATTGAAAAATCTCGTGGACGGTGATTGGTATCGTTGTAGATCACATCGCCCAAATTGCCTTCGCTATCCAATAGTTGTTTTGTAAGTTCAATATCAAGATACAAAACATTTTGGAGTCGTTTACTCATAAGCAGTCCTGCTGAAAATTCAGCAACACTTCTTACTTGTTCTCTTAGTTTTTTGGTACCGCCGCTAATTTCTATCTGCATCTTGATCAACTTTTCTATATTTCTGTGTATCGTTAGCGATTTCTCTGCAGAGTGCTTGTATGTCTTGCACGTAAAAGTCGATTTCGTTTTTGTTCTGCTGGTCTTTTGGCGTGTCGTATTTTAATCTACGCAGATGCATTGACTTTTCATATATGACATTTACTTTGTCACACATTTGACTTATTTTGTGAATCATATTATCCTCGTCAGGTTAATTTAGTATGTATTTAATATACACTCTAACGAGCCGTCTGTCAATACGATTTTTTATAAAATGGTTATTTTGAAGTTGCCATATTACTTAAAGGATTTTCTAAAGCAGTTTTAATTTGCTTTTCGATCTTCTCTTCAAGTTCAGCCATTTCTTGCTTGATATCTT
>MDTE01056975.1_pt1 | contig 30582 bp, 18 predicted proteins | sample 811231 | NCBI WGS metagenome assembly MDTE01 (sample SAMN05326651, study PRJNA326480) | marine metagenome | isolation source: seawater | place: Indian Ocean: Red Sea | collected 2010 | reverse complement strand
TCCACACGCCGCCAGCCAGTGTGAGCTGATGTCTCTACAGGAATACGGAAGAAGTCTTCCTTTCCGTTCTCGCTGTTGATACTGATTTCGATGGAGATTGAAGCGTCCGTGGATAGATTCGAACTATCTATCCAAAGCGAAAGTTGTAACCCCCGCTTGCCCTTCAGGAAGCCACGGTCGACCAGTTGCCTGATACTGCGGTGTCCTGGGAACCGCATTCGCAACGACCGCTCGTTGGTCTTGGCATTTTCCTGAGTGACATCAATGCCACTGCCGTCACCAACTGCCCAGTTTTCCAGATTGTTTTCGAAGTCAGGATTCAGCAGGTAATTTGGAGGCCGTTTGTCGATGTCGCTCAATTTCCATTGTGCGACTTCGGCGACGGTATCCCACAGGTGGTACTTGAAAATCGAATCGCTGCGATAAAAGCCAACAGCCCTCGTCCCAGTTGTCAGACATTTCAGGCTGCCGTCACGAAGCATGGCCGGCGTCATGAGATTGCCGCCGTAAGGCGCTATCATAGGCAGATGAGGAACTCTGCCCCGGATCGCCTTGTTTGCGAGCATCACCTTTTGGAGCGTATTGTTGGTGTCCCGTTCGTAGATCATCGTAACGACGCGGGAGATCAGTCCTCGATCCAGCCAGGTTGCCCAATCCTGCATGGCGCGATTCAGGCATTCTTGCGGGTCGGGATTCACACAAGCAATGATCTCCAGGTTTTTATCGATCTGATCCAGGGCACTGCGAAGTTCGGTGATGAATTGCGTCACATAATTGGCTCGGAAACGTATCCACTGGGGATCGCCTGGAGCCAGCTCGCGGGGGTCTTTGCCGAATTGGGTCCGAAAGGCGGCAACAATGACATCGGCGTATCCGGCAGTTTGTCCAAAGTACCTGCAGTAGTCCAAGAGAATCCCGTCCACATCGCTGGTTTTGACCAGACTCGCAATGGTCCGCACCTTGTAGGCACGTACTTCTGGATGGCCCCAGCTTAAGCCGACCTGACTGCCACTATTGATGAGCCGGCCGTCTTTCCACTTTTCCCAATATTCCGGATGTCGCTTTGCGAATTCGTGGTGCTTCTGCTGATATCCGTCGTAGGCCACCGCCAGGGATGGATACACCTTGATTCCATGAGCACGCACTTTCTTCACGATGTTGTTCATGAAAAGATTCGGTTCGTACCAGGCGATTGATGGGAACAACACATCGACGCCACTCTCGATAGCTTTCTGTTGCGTATTGTCACCGGTGCCACCGTAGACAGCGACAAGAGGCTGCTTGCTCGCTCGCTGTTGCGCGCCCGCTCTTGGCATTCCCACCAGGCCAACCAAGAGTGCCAGGGTGGCGTAGTGCATCGGCTGGCTTGTCATGTGGGGTAGTCCTCCAGACAGGAAGGGCAGGTATTTTTACTGCCTAGGACGCCTGGTAAAGAGGTAATGTGGCGGCACGTTTTCATGTCGGTCAGGTAGCGGGTGGATCCGTGTTGCCCGCTGCAATTGGTCGAGCGTAAGGCCGGACGGTGTTCGCGGTAATGGTATAACCCACGGACTAATGGAAATTCAATCAGGTTGTTAACTCGGTTCTCGAGTAACGCCGGCGAGTTCGTGGCGCAAGTCTCGGGTACACCTTGCTTGGCCGCAAGGACCTCAAGGCGCCTGGCATTTCGCTGGCCAAGCGCTACTGACGGGGCACGTGCTGTTCATGTTCGCGGCGCTAGTTGTGTTACGTAAGTGAGTTGAGGACAATCAGGTCTGGTTGTGATTCCACCTTGGCCGGTACGATTTTGTTGAATCGGTATCCTTTGCGCTATGCCTGACTCCGAATTGCAAACCGCCTACGCCAGTTTGAAGGCGCAGGCCGAATTGTTGGCGGGGGGCCTGGGAGATATCCAACGCCGTGTTGCGATTCTCACCAGCCTCTATCTCGACTCTGGATGCAATCACGTATTTTCCCAAATGGCAGCCCACGGCGCACTCTGGGCCATGGGATATTTCGAGGCGGGCGGCAGCCTGGGGCGGCTGGTGGCGCGGCGTTACTTTTATAGCGCCGAAGAGCGTGGCTATCGGTTGGGCATTTTGCGTGAGTTCTCGGAATCCTTTCGCCGTGTCAACCGGTTAGTTTGCATTGACACCTATACCAATTACCATTTTGCCAGAACCTACGGTCATTTGCCCGGAGCCGGTGATGTGATTCCGACGGACCTTCTGGAAGCCTTGAACCGTATACATCACGCGCGTGTCCACAATACGACTCTGACGCCCTCAGAGAAGCGGCAAATTTTCGAATGTTCTTTCCATTGCGAACAAGAGATCACTGTCGCCCCTGGTGTCGCTGCGGCGGTGGCCGAATTTGATTGCCCCATAATGCGCGCCCTCTGCCTCCATCCCATCGTACGTTTTGCGTACTTTCCAACGCTGCGTTACCTGCTGTTTCGCGATTTCTCCAATAAAGAAGAGCGTATTTCTAAAGGCATGCGGGCCTATGACTTGGCCGACCGTGCTGGCTGGGACCATGTCCATAAGTCGATGCGGTATTACGGGCAAATGCCCGAGAGCTTCTTTACCGCGCCGCTGGACCATTACCAGGCGCTTCGTAGCGAGGTCATTCGCACCGCCCAGGCCGCAGAGCAACTTCGCCAACCGGAATAATCCGGCTGGTGACTCACCTCGCGCGACGCTCCTGTCGGTGCAGAGTTGCCAGGCTGGCCTGAGGAGTACGCGCTCGGCGGACCCTCTTCATACGTAGGCCTGCGCTTGGTTTGGAATCGTAGCATTATGCCCGGCAGCATTTACGACGGATGTAGAGGATATTCCGCAAGCGTGAACTTCTCTTAAAACGGCCCGCACATCGTGACGAGGTAAATTGCTAATCGCGGAGTTGCTTGTTCCGGTCGATAGCGAAGAGGAAGTGCCGTGCGGCGTACTTGGATTACTACGGTTGCGGGGTTTTTATTGACCAGTGTTGCCGCCTGGTGTGCAGAACCACAACCGGTACATGTGGAAGAAAGTTTCGTTGTCGGTGAGCCTGTTCCCACCGGTCGTATGGATTGCGCTGATTGTCTGGATCCGACATCCTGTGACGGAGTTGTGCCGAGGCATTGGTTGTCAGAGACGTCACTTAAAGGTATCGGATTTGGGCCTGACAGGTGGCTGGACGTTGGTGCCAGTTATCGGGCACGGCACCACCGCGAAATCAACATGCGTCCGGGTACGACCGGTGGATTGTCAGGAGTGGACGACTCTTTCTGGTTGCATCAGACGCGTCTCTGGTTTGATGGCGAGTTAAATTCTCGCCTGCGTTTTCGGGTCGGTTTTATCGACGCCGCCAGTTCTGGTGAAAAGCATCCTTCAAGAAGTCGGGAAGTGAACCGGCACGACCTGTACCAGGCACATGTGAACGCAATTTTGTACGAAGGTGAAGGAACCCTTACGGCGCGTGTCGGGCGTCAGGAAGCCCGTTATGGATCGGCCCGGATGATGATGGCACCGGGCTGGGCAAACCGGCGGAGAACGCATGATGGTGTTCGCTTCATCTGGGAAAGTGATGACTGGGAGATCAACCCGTTCTGGCTGCGGCCGGTTTTTCGAGACTCAGCGCATTTCAGTACGTTCGACAATTCCAACCCGAGCCAGCAGTTGTATGGTATTTTCTCGACCTGCAAGCAAATGGAAAATGACAAGCTAGACCTGTACTGGCTCGCGTACGACCTGTCAACGACGGTAAGTGGTGCCCGTTACGATACACTGGGCAGCCGTTACTACGGTGGATTTGATAACTGGGTGTATGAGTTTGAGGGCGGCGTTCAACTTGGGGAAAACCCAGACGATACAAACCACGATGCGGGTTTTTTTACCGGAGGTTTGGGCCGCAAACTGGCTTCGCTTCCGTGGCAGCCCGAACTGTGGGCGTTTTTTGATTGGGCATCTGGTGACGACACGGTGGGTAACGGATTCCATCACTATGTGCCAAGAGCCCACTATTATCTGGGCTTCATGGATCTCTTTGGACGCCGTAATCTCGAGGATCTCAATATTCGGTTGACGGTACGTCCCACACAGCAATTGACGTTGGTGGCCTGGTGCCATTTCTTTGCTTTGGCAAATGGAAACGATGTGCCGTACAACCTGAACATGCGACCCTATGCTGATTTGACTGCGGGTTCAGCGCGGAGCCAGACATTAGGGACCGAGTTGGATTTGTTGGCGACCTATGATGTGACGGAACAGACACAGTTGCGCGTTGGCTATTCCCACTTCTGGTCGGGAACGTTCTACGACACGACACCTGGCGTCCCCACGAATCTGGATGGAAATTTTCTATTTAGCCATGTTTTCATTCAATTCTGATTGGATCGACAGAGCGTCCCCGTTGACCGCGGAATCAACGGAACCTCGATAGGCGACAGATTCATCCGGCCTCTGCAGCGCGCAACGCGGTATTCTCGGCCGCGCCCTGCTGCAAACGGAGCAGGGCAGGCAACATTATCTGCGGGCCGTCCAGTTCATCGTAGACGAGATCTGGGATGCAGACGTACTGCGTGAACGGGTGTCGGATGCGTATCGGCTGATTCGGCCGCGCCTGCTGACGCGAGAGGGAAAAGAACTACGCGATTTACGGGAATTTGAAGAAGCTGTCCAGCAGACGCTGCGTTTTCTTTCCTTTCGCCGTTACGCGGTGCTAGGGCACCTGAACAGGATTCGATCCGCCGGTCATGGCGGGTGTGTGTTGGACACGAAGGTATTCAATGCTGTTCAATCGGACTTTCGTGCAAGACAGTACAGGTGGCGATCCGTCCGCAAGTAGATGGCTTTCCCGGAGACCGCTGGTGAGGCCATGATACGGCCGGCGAGTTTATTCGTCGCCAGGTTCTGGAATCGAGGGCCCGGCGCGAGGACGGTTGTAACGCCCTCTTCATTGAAGAAGTAGATCTTGCCATCGGCAAAGATGGGTGACGTGAAAAACTTGCCCGCCAACCGCTTGCGCCAGTGGGCTTGTCCGGTGCGAGTATCGAGACAACTGGCAACGCCGTTGTCGCTGACAACATAGAGTTCCTGCTTAATCACCAGGGGGGATGGATTGTGGGGGACTGCCTCGCGCAGGCTCCACTTGACGTGAGAAGTTGTGACGTCACCGCGGCCGTCGGGTCGGACGGCGAATAGGACTGGGCTGTAATATCCCCCGGCGGTGAAAAGCAGTCCGTTCCCGTACACAGGCCGTGGGACTTGGGCGTAATTTTCTGCCTGCTGTACCGACCACAGTCTGTTGCCTGTCCTGGGATCATAGGCCAGCACATGGCCAGCTACGTTGCAAATGAGCTGTGCTCCGCCGTCCGTGTGGATCACCAGCGGTGTCGATTCTGCGTTGTGGAGTTCCAGTTTTGGACTTTTGTAGTCGTGCCTTGCTTGCCACACAGCCTGCCCGGTAGCCTTGTCCAACGCAGTTACGTAACGAACGTCGGTGCCGTGGCATTGAACGATCAATAAATCCCTGAACAGAACAGGGCTGCTTGACGGGCCATACAAGGTTTTGTGTGCCAGTCTGGTTTTCCAGACGATTTCTCCATCCGTGGTCAAGCAGGCGGTTCCGTACGGTCCGAAATGTACATACACACGGTCGCCTTCAAGAATCGGCGTCGGTGAAGCATAGCTGTTTTGGGCATGGCGGCTACGAACCGTTTGTGGGGTAAAGACTTCGATACGCTGCAGCTGCTCACCGGTAGTGAGATCCAGTGAAATCGCCAGGAGCGATTTTCCTGAATCGAGCGCCGTCGTTACCCAGAGTTGTTTACCGCGGGTCACCGGCGAAGACCACCCTGACCCTTCTATCTCGCGTTTCCACGATACGTTGGTCGTTTCACTCCACGTCAGTGGCAAGCCCGTTGCAGTCGAATGCCCCTGTCCGCCTGGTCCTCGAAACTGAGACCACTCAGCAGGGGATACACTTTGAATCTTTTCTGCTTTGGCAGGTACCGCGGGATCCTGAGAGAGGTCGCTTGCGTTGGCCAGTATAGAGGCCAGGTAGCAGTGGACCAGGATGTGCCAATTTAGCAGGCGTCTCATGTATCGCTCCTTAGGTACATAGCAACAGAGCCTACCAATATAGAGACCGGTTAGGTCCGTTGGCGGGTGAAATGGTCGGGCAAGTCAGGTTTGCGACCCGCACGCGCTACGGAGGGAATGGAACCATGTTAGCTTTCGCACTTCGCTAACGCCCTTTTCGGTGCGTTGCACATCGGTGGCCGCCGTTCCGGATGTCGATCTGGTCTCTGATTTGCTATCGGACCTTGACTGCCAATGACTGGGTGTAGTCCTTATTCATGTCCATCGCAAAACCGGGGATGTTGCGCATGAAGCTGAGGACGTGCTGCTGCGGTTCGGTGAGTACCTTGTCTTGGCCACCCTTATGAACGACCCAGATCTGGTGAACGTACTCATTGACGGCGGTGCTCCAGTCGTAGTCGCCTTCTTCCAGGTGATTTTGCTCTTGGATGTCGTAATCACCCGCCTTGATGTCAGCTGCCATCGCGCGGCCCAGGATTCCTTGCTTGTCAAAGCTCCAGCGGTTCAAGTGGAGATTCCAGGATTCCGTATAGACATGGAAACACTCTTCCCAGAGTGCGTTCATTTCATCGGGTCTCCACAGCGAACTGGCCAGAGCGCTTAGCTTGAATCCTCGGCCATTCCAATCGGGGAAAAAGGGCCAAATATCGGTTTTCATCGAGATTACGTAGCGACCGGTCTGTTGATCCAGCGTTTCTTCGACTGGACGCAACCTCTCGTCAGGACCAATTGCAAACGCAAAATTCTGGCCCATCGTCTTGAGTAGCTTGGGCTGGTCGACCGTACCATTACCATCGGTGTCCAGGAGACTACTGAAAAGTCGTACTGCCTGCAGTACGACTTCTTTGCCAGTACGGTCCGGGCGATCGGTAACCTGGGGACGCTGGTCGGTGCCCATGATATAGAAGTTTCCGATCCGGTAGACGTGAGGAAAGAGGCGCGGGATCCGAGCTTCAAAGGCAGGATCCCCTGCGAGGGCCTGGGGACTGACCTCCGCTGCATGTTCCATTTCCACTGGAGACGCCCTCATATAAGTCTCGTCTGTCGTGGGCGGGGGGAAGGCGTCTTTCGGTTGTTCATTCTTGCCACCGTCACACCCGGCTACTCCCAGTATCATCAACAAACCTAGTAAACATCTCATGTACAGCTTCCTCAGCGGACCTGTTCAGATGGCATCAGTATAGAGACTGACGAGAAGCGGCGGATGTGACGCGGAGACCATGGCTACAGACTCCTTGGATCGCTGCCTTCGTGACTTGGCTTGCTGTGCTTGTAGTTGATGGTTTATGGCGATTGAATCACGCCGGTGCTATGTGTCCGGCAGCGCTGACCGGGTGGCAATCACGGGCGGTCGATCAAGGTGCCAAACAATCGCTGGGAACGAGCTCCCTATCCGAACTTCTTCCGGAAACGGGCTGTTTCCTGGTGGTTTAAATCAGGAATGTCGACCGGCGCTTCCCAATCCGTGGGAACTTCGTCGAGTCGGGTGGGGCTTCCCTTTTGTTTCAGGATCGACCAGAAACCGGCCATATACGTTTTATGTTTCTGTTCGATCTGTTCGAGTGACTGCGAAGGCGCGTTTCCACGCGCCAGTGATTCGAATTCCCAGAGGGTCGGTGCCCAGAGGTGTGTTTTGTTGTAGGGATAGCCAGTGCCGTGTTCGATCTGAAAGCCTTTGCCAGCAGGTTGTCCGGCAGTATGGATCCGGATGCCTCCCAACCCGAACGGGCCAAGGTGAAGGGTGCCCATGAATGTGGTCCCATCCGGCGCCTGGTGTTCATAGGTGACGACAGCCGGAGAACTGTGCCAGTTTTTGGCCTGGTGCGCGACAGAGACGACTCGGTTTCCAGCTTCGGCGATGGCTCGGCAGACGATGTAAACGCCGTGGATTCCGTGGGTGGCATAATCATCCGAAGCATTCGTTGCGTTGTAGCAGGTGATCTTCTTGTCTTTCGCCCACGTCTTCGCCTGCACCATCGCGTGGGTGTGTTCGAAGGACGAGGGCACGAGAAGAGGGGCTTTGTGTTTGCGTGCCAGCTCCAGGATCCTGGTTCCTTTGGCAAACGAGTTCGCGAATGGCCGATTGATCAGATTGGGCAGGCCTGCTTCGAGGTACGGTTCGTGAAGAATGTGGTTCCAGGGGTTGTTGTAGTAACCACCGGAGATAATCACGTCTACTTTGCCGAGCATGCCATCGAAGTTCTTTACTGCTGTTGCGTTGTAGCTCTTGGCGAAACCTTCCGCGACTTGGGGGTTGATATCCCAGCAGTGCGTGATTCGCATGCCGGTGAACGGCTGGAGTAACGGGGCCCAGATTCCCATGTGTGAATAGACCTGCAAGTTCATCACGCCGACACGGAGTTTGTCGGATTTCTCATTGTTGGCCAGGGCTGCTGGCGTTCCGAGGGCACCGAGTCCAAGGATTCCCATTGCTGTGGAACCGGCAAGAAAACTGCGGCGACTGGAATCCTGTCGTGGGTTCATAGGGCGGTTCCCGCTCTCGGTGTTGATCGTCTGCGGTTGGTTGGTCACAGCTCAGTATCCAACTTTCAGACCTGTCCAAGAATCCCTGTGATTGTCAACGGCACGATTGGTCTGTCGGTTGGTTTCGCAGGGAAAGTATCGCTTGCCCCGGTGATTGACTTGTTCCCCAGCCGGCGCGTACGCCGACCGATCTGGCCGTTGCTGCAGCGAGGCACCGTCGACGTCGGCACGCGCAGACCCGCGTCCAAGTTCTCTGTCAGCCAGCCCTTGGGCGCATGGGTTGCCGTGCGGTATGCGCCTATCCCTGCACGCTGCCGGCGGCTCGCAGGTGGCGAGCTGAGATCGGGAACGAGCGTTTGCAACGTATCCGGACGCTGACTGCTACATACCGGCGAAGCGCACCCGTGTCGAAGTCCTGCACCAAATTCCAAGGCGCATCGCTCGTATTGCGTGTAAAACTGGATACGATACTTCGTGACGATCATCGACTAGCCCATTGAGGACTACACCCATGTTCAGAATCACGCTTGGTCTGTTGGCGTTGTGTGCTGCGTCGACCGCGCCGCACGCTGCCGAGAAGGACGCCGCGGCTGAAGAAACGGTGCGCCGCGCGATCCAAGCGGCTGGCGGTCAACGGGCATTAGCACGGATGAAGGGCCCCACCATGTGGATGGACCGCGGGACGTTCTACGGTATGGGCGAGGCGGTCTCCTTCGTGGGCCAATACGCGACGAAGTGGCCCCATTGGTATCGCCAGGAGATCGAGGGCGCGTACACGATGACGGTCAACGGTGAACAAGCGTGGCGCAGTGACGCCAACGGTGTACAGAAACTTGCCGGCGAACCGCTGAAAGAACGACTAGGCCAGGTCCACGCGGCCTGGTCGCAGCGGCTGTTCCCTTTGCTGGAAAAATCCTGGCGGCTCAGCAGCCTCGCTGGAGTTGAAGTTGCCGGTCACGCGACGTTTGGCATTCAAGCGAGCCATCCGGACTGCCGTGACTTGCGATTCTATTTCGACAAACAGAGCTATCTGCTGCTGAAACTGGAAACGAAAGTTGTTTTGCCAGAGCATGGACCTGACCCGGTTACGAGCGAGTCTTATTTTTCCGGGCACAAGTCGTTCGGCGGGGGCAAAGTGCCGTCCAAACTGAGGTTGTTTTACGACAAGAAGCTCATCGTGGAGTCGGAAACCGTTGACTACAAGCTCGGAGCGACACTGGATCCTCAACATTTTGTCGTGCCGGAGTAGTTATTCTTGCACCTATCAGGGAGAGCATTACATGAACGTGATTCGAGTTTTGCTGTTCGCGCTGTGGTTGGTTGGGTGCGCCGGGATGCCAGGTGAGGCTGCAGATCCCGCGGTCGCGACACTAAGATTTTCGAAAGTACCGATGTGGACGAGTGGAACGCGGAACTCAGGAGGAGACGGCAACGCCCGGTTGCTCGATATGGATCGGGACGGCGATCTGGATCTGGTTACCAGCCTTCCCAATCCCCGTCGCTGGGTAATTTTTCCCAATGAGGATGGCCAGTTCGCGTCGAAACCGTCATGGCAATCGGCGACGACAACCGATTGCGATCATATTTCTGTGCTCGATTTTAACGGCGACGGGTGGATGGACCTGGCCGGCACACATGAATCGCACTGCACGCTCTACATCAACAACACGGGCAAGACGCAATCCGTGTTTTCCGTCAGGCCAACTTGGGAGACGAGTGTGGTCACCGACGCCAATCAGATTGATTTTGGCGATTACGACGGGGATGGTGACCTCGACATGTTGATGGCTTCCGGTTTGCCGTTCTATGGTCTGGCTTTGTTCGAGAACGAGCAAGGCGCACTCGCCAGCAGGCCCACACGGCGAATTGGTATGCGCGAATACAGTGAGACAGCGATCTTTGCGGACGTGGATGCGGATGGCGACCAGGACATCATTGCCGCGTACAGCAAACTGGGCACGGTGTTCGTTTACCGGAATGACCGGGGCAAATTTGATCAAGGGCAGTTGGTTTACCGCAACGATCGAGTCCGGTGGTGCCAAAGGCTCTATTGCGTTGATATTGATGGTGATGGCCGCCGAGAGATTTTCTGCGCGAAAGGACCTTGGGGCCCCCCTGGTGCGAGTGTGGCGCTGGCTTACCCGGGGACAGGCGATACGGCTTTGATGAGAGTCGTTTGGAAGACCGGCGAACAAACCGGTTACCACGGCTTTGACTTTCGGGATGTCGACGGTGACGGTGACTTGGATCTGGCTGCAGCAGATTGGGGTGGCCGGCGCGTCGCCTTGTATCTGCAGCACGACGGCCAGTTGTCAACGGATCCCGCCTGGTCTGCCAGGACGAGCGGACCGGCGCATGAAGTCGTTTTTGGCGATGTCGACGGTGACGGTGACTTGGATCTGGCGGTGGGCGGTGTCGACCAGGCTCAGATCTTCGAGAATCTTTCCACGAAGTGATGCGTGCGCAGGTGGGGTTTTGAGCGGATATGCCTGTCGATGCGGCAGTTTGTTTAATGGGACGGCCGCGTCGACCACCCGCTTCATTTCGCGGCCCCATTCACCAGCTGCGCATCGAATCGGTCTGTACGATCAATTGAATCAGATCCACGAGTAATTCCAGCTGACCGATTAACTCTTCCGCAGCAGGGCTGCAGAGATGTCCCGAGGCTGCTGGGCATCGACCCGTGTTTGACTGATCTGATACGCTGATGCGGCGGACTGGATTTGCGTTCTGTCCGGTGGCCTCGAGGCGACGTGCTATAATCGACCGCTTCTCCCTGATTCCCTTCCCAGCCAACCATCTTATGCCTGCCAATCACAGAAACCGGATTGACCGTCGCTCCGCCGTTCAGCTCGCTGCCGGCGGCGCGCTCGGACTCAGCCTTCCCGCGTTGTTGCGTGCCAAAGAGAGCTCGTCCGAGAAACCGCCCGCAGCCAAGAGCGTGATCCACCTTTATTTGACGGGTGGCTTTGCGGCACAAGAGTCGTGGGATCCGAAGCCTGAGGCTCCCACTGACTACCGCGGCTCGTTCAACGTGATCAAGACAAAGACGGGCCATCATTTCAGCGAGAACTTTACCAGGATGGCCGGGGTTGCTGACAAAATGTCGGTGATTCGGTCGATGCATTGCAAGATCCCGGATCATGGGCAGGCCGCGTACCACTTGTTTACCGGTTATGTGCCAACGACCGTTATCGACTATCCGCAGATGGGAGCGGTGGTGTCGCAACAGTTTGGTCCGCGCCAGAATTTGCCACCGTATGTCGCGATTCCTGATAAAGTCTCGTCGACCGGTGGCACGGGTTACCTGAGCAGCAAGTATGGGGCTTTCGAGTTGCACGCTGACCCGGGTGGACGCGGGGAGTTCAAAGTCAAAGACTTTGCACTGCCCGCGGGCGTGACCCGGAAACAGTTAGATCGCCGCCGGCGGGCTCGGACGATTCTCGAAAACCGTTTGCGACAGCAAGGTGTTGATGAAACCCAGCTTGGCACCATGGATGAATTTTACCAGCGGGCCTACACACTATTGAGTTCTCCGGAAGCCCGGGCGGCGTTCTCACTTGACGGTGAATCACAGGCTACTCGTGATCTCTATGGGAGCGGCTATGTACTTAGTTACCGCCGCCAGCCTGCGGCGATTGGAGCACGGCTGATGATGGCGCGACGGCTCGTCGCGGCGGGTGTCAGGCTGGTAACTGTCCGGTACGACGGCTGGGACAATCACGTGAACATCCGGGGCGCGTTTACCGACAAAGCCCCCGCACTCGATCATTCCATCGCTGGCTTGCTGACCGATTTAGATGATCGGGGCATGCTTGATGAGACACTTGTCATGATTACCAGTGAGTTCGGCCGGACTCCCAGAATCAACACCAGTAACGGGCGAGACCATTGGGCCCGCAGCTATTCGATGATCCTGGCCGGTGGTGGTATCACCCGGGGCCAGGTCTATGGGGCTTCGGATGCGACGGCTTCGGAGCCGGCGAAAAACCCTGTCTCGCTCGAAGACTTTCTGTACACCGTTTACCACCAGCTTGGCATTGATGCCAACAACGAATTGCTCGCCTTCGGCATCCGTCCGATTGAGATCATTAAGGGTGGCAAACTGGTGAAGGGCTTGCTTGCCTGAAGGCTTTGTTTCGAAATGGAAGGTCGCATGTGGAATCGGGAATATCGGGACTTAATCGCCGGATTGCGACAGTCGCTGCGTGAAATGCGGTGGGCCATCGGGATGCTGATCGTGTCGGCGGCGTTTGTGTCCACGCCGTCGGTGCACGCCGGGCAGAATCGCAACATCGAAGTGCTCCGTCCACGCAGTGGCCAACGTGGTACCACAGTTGAAGTGATCCTCGAAGGTCGAGACATCAGCCGCCCGCAGGAAGTGCTCTTTTATCGACCAGGTATCCGGGCGATTGACTTTGAGGAGCTGCCTCCGCGCAAGCAGGTGATTAGTTTGCATCACGGCGGTTTTGTGCGTGACCGCGTGAAGTGCAAATTCGTGGTCGCGGCCGATTGCCCACTGGGCGAGCACCCGCTCCGTTTGCGCACTACGGATACACTGTCGACGGTTGCGACATTCTGGGTCGGACCGTTTCCGATTGTCCCGGAATTGGAACGAGGTGGTTTCGACGTGACGTACCGCGGTGGTGAAACAGTCGTCACACCCAATGAAAAGGCGATCGAGCAGCCGAATGGAACCCTGGCGACGGCCCAGCGCATTCCGCTCAATTCTACCATTGCCGGTGAAATCAAAGTCACTCGGGAACTGGATGACGATTACTACTGCGTTGATCTGGAAGCCGGACAGCGATTGTCGGTCGAGGTCGATTCGGTGCGGCTGTGTGACAAGGCCTATGCTGAATCTGAGTATGACTTGATGCTGCGGATTCTCGACGAGCACGGCAACGAAATGTTGCATGAAGATGACAGCGATCTTCATATCCAGGATCCCATCGCGTCGATGCTTGCCCCTCGCAGCGGAACGTACTTCATTCACATTCGTCAGCAACTCTACAAAGGCGGGCGCTGGATTTATTACCGGGCACACGTGGGAACCTACCCACGGCCTTTGGTTGCGTATCCGCTCGGGGGGCAAGTTGGGGCGCGGGCAGAATTGCAGTTGCTCGGTGACGCGACTGGGCCCATGACCCAACGACTCACGCTGCCGGCCAAGGTGGGCGACTTTGAGTTTTTTCCCGACCAGGATGGTGAGCAGCCTCCCTCGTACTTGCCGTTACGAGTGTCTCCCTATGCGAATGTCCTGGAGGCGCAGGCTGGAAGTCTTCTGGATTTGCCAGTCGCCCTGAATGGAGTCATTTCGCAGCGTGGTGAAGAAGACATTTTCCGATTCAAGGCAAACCATGGCGAGCGGTATCGTATTCGTGTCTTTGCACGCGGCCTGGGAAGTCCGCTGGATAGTGCAATTTGGATACGGCACGTTGCTGGATCCGCGAACGAACTCGAAGCCGACGACGCATCCTGGGCGGCCCGCGGCAAACCCGTGATTCCCAACGGCTTGCAGCGCGCCGAACTGCTCGATCCAAGTGCGATCTTCTCGCCCCAAAAAGACGGCGAGTATTTGATCGGCATCACTGATATGCGCGGTCTCGGTGGCGAGCGATTCGTCTACCGTATCGAGATCGAACCCGCTGGCGATGTGATCCACAATCATACGGTAAGTTGGGCAAATGACCGTTTTGAGATCAATCGTACGGCTGGCTTCATCGTTCCCCAGGGCAACCAGTGGACGACAAATGTCTATATCGCTGCGGAACCATGCAATTCCTACAACGGTCCTCTCCGCCTGATTCCGCGAGGCTTGCCAGACGGGATAACGATGTTGGCGCCTATTTATCAACCAGGGATGAATGGTGTTCCCGTACAATTTGTCGCTGCTTCCGATACGCAGCCACAAGCCTGCCTCTTCGCGATTGATCTGGAGCGTGTGGAGGGCAAGGGTCGCATCGAGTCGTCTTCGCAGGTCTACATCCCGTTTATCAATCATTCCGGTGGCCGCACCTGGCACCACGCCCATTTGCAGAGTTTTGCGATCGGTGTGATCGATCAATCGCCATTCACAATCGTACTGGAGCAGCCACAGATACCGATTGCGCAGTCAGGTGAATTGAAACTTGGTGTCAAAGTACATCGACAGAACGGTTTCAGCGGGCCGGTCGAAATACAACCCGACTGGTATCCCAACGGGGTCGCGGGTGGTGGTTCGATTACCATTGCAGCAGGCCAGAGCGAAGCCGCCTATTCACTAAGTGCTTCGGCTGCGGCGACACCGGGCACTTGGAAGATGACCATGAATGGGACGACGACCGAGGGCGATAATTACAGCGGCGTTGGCCGCGTGCGCGTGTCATCGAACTTTATTGACCTTGCCGTGGGAGCTCCGTATGTGAAGCTGGCAATGAAGCAAAGTGCGGTGCGACGCCAGCAAACGGCTGAGATCCATTGCCGCGTAACACGGCTGCAGCCCTTCACGAATCCCGCCAAAGCGGTCCTGATTGGCCTTCCCAAAGGTGTGGAGCTTGTCGGCGATTACCAACTGAATCCCGACGAGGAGACGATTGTGTTCAAGATCAAAGCGGACAAGGTTGCTTTGCTGGGCAGATATACGGAGATTCGTTGCGAATTTACGTTCCGGGTAGAAGGTCAGTTGATTCGGCAACGAACGGGTAACGGAACACTCCGAGTTGATCCGGCGCTATCGAACTGCGAGTAATCATGCGGCAACTTTTCTCATTGTTATTGGCAGCGACTGCGGCGATTGCTGTAGCCGACGAGCCCGTTGTCAGTTTTCGGCGCGATGTGATGCCGGTCTTGTTCCGCGCTGGCTGTAATCAAGGTACCTGTCACGGGTCGTCGCGTGGCAAAGATGGGTTTTCGCTTTCGTTGTTTGGTTACGACTGGAAAGGTGACTATTTCCGGCTGACGCAAGAGATCATAGGCCGTCGTGTGAATGTGGCGGTGCCGGAGGAAAGCTTGCTGTTGCTGAAAGCGACCGGTGCCGTCCCGCACACAGGCGGTAAGCGATTCGACAAAAAGACCGCTTACTATCAGACGCTTCGCAGGTGGATCGAGCAGGGTGCGCTGAGTGATGCGGGTGATGTCCCCGAGCCAATTGCGATCACGCTGTCACCGCCAAAGATTCTCTTCGACGGTGACGCACAGCCGGTGCAGACCAGAGTCATGGCACAGTATTCTGACGGCTCGGCGCATGATGTGACTTCGCTGGCGCTGTATTACTCAAATAATCCGAGCACCGCTGCGATCGATCAGCACGGTCGGGTGACATCGGCAAATCGGGGCGATACGTACGTCTTCGCCAGGTTCAACCGCTTTACGATCGGATCGGAAGTGATCGTGTTACCGAGTGATGCCGATTACAAATGGTCAGATCCGCCGGCACACAACTACATTGACGAGCTGGTTTTTGATCGGTTGCAGAAGCTGCAGTTATTGCCCTCCGCATTGTCCGATGATGAGACGTTCTTACGCCGCGTTTACCTCGACCTGACTGGAGTTCCACCAGGCGTCGCGGATTACACGCGGTTTATCGAAGACAACCGCGTGGACAAGCGTGTCCGGTTGATCGATGCATTGCTCGAGTCGGAGGACTTCACAGACATGACCACCGGCTTGTGGGCCGAGTCGGTCCGTTTGATGGGGGGAGGGGATACCCCGGTAGCGACAGACTTGAAAGCTGCCGAGGCGTATTACCAGTGGATCAAAAACCAAGTCAAGCAGAATCGACCACTCGATGAATTTGTCTACGACCAGGTCACGGCCAGCGGGAGTAACCTGAATGACGGGCCGACGAATCTGTACACGATGCTGGTGCATGATGTTCGTTTCCGCCCCAAGAACTTTGCCGCGGACTTTTCACAGTTGTTCCTCGGTGTGCAGATTCAATGTGCTGAATGTCACAATCATCCGTTCGACCGCTGGACGATGGATGACTATTACGGTTTCGTCAGTTTTTTTACTGGGATTACCCGCAAGCCGGGCGCAGAACCACGGGAGTTCTACGTTTTCAATAAACGCCAGGCTTCCCCGGCAAATCACAAGGTCGATGGGCGGCCCATGGCGGCAACCGTCCTCGGTGGCGCAGCTCCGGTAGACGCCCAGCTCGATTCGCGTATCGCCTTGGCCAAATGGCTTACCTCACCTGAAAACAAGCTCTTTGCCAGGAATAGTTCGAATCGTATCTGGGCCCGATTCTTTCACCGCGGTCTGGTTGAGCCGGTCGATGATATGCGCATCTCCAATCCGCCAACCAATGGCCCGCTGTTGGATGAGCTTGCGCGACGCCTCGTCCAGTACCAGTTTGACCAGCGCCAGTTGATTCGAGACATCTGCAACTCGCGGACGTATCAGCTTTCCTCGCAGCCAAATGCAACCAATCAGCTTGATGACCGGCAGTTCTCGCGAGCCCGGTTGCGCCGACTGCGGTCGGACGTGTTGCTCGATTCGATCATCAAAGTTACGGGGTGGGATCGGCCGTTTCGCAATTTTCCCAAAGGTACCAAGGCAATCGAGTTTTATCCGCGCACACCGGGTGACACAGCGCAGCCCTTATGGTTTGACGACTTTCTCAAGACGTTTGGCCGGTCGAGTCGCAATAGCATTTGCGCTTGCGAAACGAAACCCGAGCCAACCTTGTCGCAGACATTGCACATGCTCGTCGGCGATAACACCAATAGCGCAATCCGAGCCGGGCTCGTGCCGCAGTTACTCAAACAAGGGAAGAGTCCGCCTGGGATCATCGAGGAGCTCTTCATCAGGTGCGTGAGTCGCAAACCGACCAGCGACGAACTCGCCGCGATGCTTGATCTGGTAGGCGATGAGGTCGAGGGTCGAGCGGCTTACGAGGATATCTTGTGGAGTCTGCTGAATTCGACTGAGTTCAGCTTCAACCGTTAACTCTGCAGAGGAGGTGAGCCGGTTTCCGCTCATCTGACGTCGACGATTACAGACTATGAACACGTTATTACACAGAACGTATTTCCTCTTGCTGGGCTTCAGTCTCACCTGGATATTTCCCTGTCACGGCCGAGCCGACGAGATCGTCAGTTACAATGACGACATTAAACCGATTCTCCGCCGGCACTGCTTCAAATGTCATGGTAACGACGAGCAGAATGCGGATTTGAATCTGCAGAATTATGCGACGCTGTTGAAGGGTGGCAGCGCAGGACCGGTTGTCAAACCGGGCAGGCCGAGTGGAAGTGTGTTATTCCAGGCGCTCACGGCAGAAGATGAAGGCGCACGCATGCCGCCCCAAAGTCCTCCGCTGGCCGCGGAGAAGATCGAGCTGATCCGCAAGTGGATCCAATCAGGTGTGCGCGAGACAAACAGCAGCAGATCGCTCGCCGCGCGTCGCACGGTTACTTTCAACCCCGCAGCCAATGCTGAGGTGAAGCCCGCAGGCGCCCCGCCGATGCCTGGTCACCTGCCTGAGATCAAAGTGCCGGCAACGGCGCGGAGACTGCCGGTGCTGGCGATGGCGGCGAATCCCTGGTCACCATTGTTGGCCGTGGCAGGTTACGGACATATTCGTTTGTTCGACATCTCCAGCCAGAAATCAATCGGGGCGCTCGCGTTTCCAGAGGGTATCCCACAGGTTGTACAATTCAGCCGTAATGGTGGCGTATTGTTGGCAGCCGGCGGCAAACCAGTGCAGTCGGGTAGTGTGGTCCTGTTTGACGTCCGGACCGGCAAACGACTGGCGCAGCTGGGAGACGAGCTGGACGCGGTCATGGCGGCTGATATGAGTCCAGACCAGCGTCTCGTTGGGTTAGGCGGAGCGGGTCGTGTTGTTAAAGTTTACTCGACCGAAGATGGCGCGCTGCGATTCAAGGCTGGGCGGCATACGGATTGGATTACGGCAATTGCGTTCAGTCCCGATGGGAAGCAGTTGGCAACGGCGGATCGCGCTGGTGGAGTTCACTTGTGGGACGCACGGACCGGCGGCATTGTGCTGTCACTTGCGAATCACACTGCAGCGGTTCGAGCACTCGCCTGGCGCAGTGACAGCAAGGTACTGGCGACAGGCGGCGAAGACGGCAAGCTTATCTGGTGGAATACCACAGATGGCTTCATTGTGACTGTGCATGCGCGTCCGCATGCTCCTGTACGTGTCCCGGGTACTTTTGGGAAATTGCCCAGCGGGGTGCTGGCGATTTCGTTTGCCAGGGATGGCCGGTTATTGTCGGCCGGTCGTGACAAGTTTGCGCGTTTATGGAAGGCGGACGGCGGTCAGGAAAAAACGTATTCGTACGCGCCGGTAATGCCCACCGCCGTGGCGATCAGCCATGACGGGCAGACGGTGATGGTTGGTGATGCCAGGGGCACAGTGCACTTCTCTGAGTAAACAGTGCACTTCTCTGAGTAAACAGTGCACTTTTCTGGGTAAACAGTGCACTTTTCTGGGTAAACCGGGTGCGCGCAGGCACATTCTCCAGTTGTGGTCTGTGCTGCATTCGTCAGTAGGTGTGGCCACGGGGTGGGATGGCAGTCTTGCGGTGCGTGACGTTGCCTGCGGAAATCGTCGTCACAGAACCAGCCAGAGTGTGGTGTCCACTTGAGTTTGGAGGTCGGGTTCCGGATTTGACCTGCGGAAATTCGCGGCGAGAACGCATCGACACACTTGGGTGTATTGATGCGTTGTGTTGCATCCGGTACCCTCGAGGCAATTCTCGTGCAGGCGAAACCGTTTGCGGTGATGTAAACAGTACTCTGAACAGTAACAGGATAGCGCAATGAAACGAGTAGCATACTTTTGGGTGGCGATGTTTGGGTTGACCGCAGTTGCCACAGCCGGTGATACCACCGAGACGACGGCTCAAGCGAATTTCGTGAAGCCGGACTCGTGGGAAGCGTTCGTTGCCTACCACGAGCAAGGGGGCGATTTCGGGAGTTGGGTCGCGAAAGGCAAGACGATCGCGCTTTGGGAGGGCGTCCCGGCGGGTGTCGATTACACGCTTACCTTTACGATCAGCCTGGCCAATGAGGGACGGGCAATGCTCCAAGTACACCATATGGCCACGTCGACGGGCGAGGTGCTCTCGACCGGTACGATCCTGCGTTACTGGGATGAGAAGTCGCAGTCGGTGTTGTCGTCGCACTCCGGTTTTGACACCGGGCAGTTGTACACCGGCCATTCGGAGCTCGTAGGCATTGACGCCCGCACGCAAACTACCAAATGGAAGTACACCGAAACCAGTCGTGGCAAAACCGCTGACTATTTTCTGACCGTCGAGCGGAAGGGCCCCAACAAACGCTCGGAGGTCCACCAGCTTGCGTCGGGTGGTGAGCCATTAAACCTGGAGGTCGTTCGTCAGATGGCGCCGCAGGCAGCCCCACGTCCGCCAGCCGATCCTGGACTTGGTCGTCGAACGCTGCAGCGATTGCGAGGACTGTTGCGGCGACTTCGGTAAGACGCCTCCTTGGCTTCGCCTCGTTGCCAGCTGGCTCTTCAGTGACGCGCGGTCAGTCGGCTAACTTTCTGAATTCCTTGGCGTGGATCACTCCATCACGATCGATTACGACTTGGCCGAATGAGACGCCACGTGGTCGAACGCTGTCGTCGCCGGGCTTGAAATCAAGCCGTTCGGGAAGGACTAGTGAGCGCTTACGTTCCGCCTCGCTGCCGAATTGGATATTCCACCCACTCGAGCCGTAACCGAGTAGCAACGCTCCGGTACCCGAACTACCGCCACCGATGGTGTTGGGTTGCACGCTGACATGTGCCACGTCGGTGGTACTGTCATACCAGGGTGCCAGGATGGATGTCGTGCCGTGCGTCTCGATGCCGGTGTGACAGAGCTCGATGATTGGGCGCGAGATCAGACACGCCTGGGCGTACGTGATAACACCCTTGTCGAGACTGCTGAAGTAGCAGTCCGCAACGGTTACACCATTACCACCCAGGTTGCGGCCGTCGCCAAACTTCAGACCGATTCCGCGAGGATTCTGGGGGTAGGTGTGACCGATCCGGCATTCCCGGATCGAGATGCCCAGGGCATTGGCCAGCAGTATCCCGTTCTCAAACCCGGTGATACGTACCCGCTCGATGCTTAGCGAGCGCTGGGTTCCCTGTTCGCCACGGATGCCCCAGCCGTTAGTACGGCCGCTGGAGGTCAGTGAGAGGTTCGACACCATGAAGTTGTCCGGATCGGTGACCAGGGTGATGCCATCCCCATTCTTGGGTGTGTAATCCAGCTGGACGCTGGCGGGATGAACTCCCTGCAGGTGTACGTTGGCGCGTCCGGTAAGTCCCGTGTGGCGGTAGGTGCCGGCGGGAAAGAAAACGACGCCACCGGTTTGGGCGGCAGCGTCGATGGCCGCCTGGATGGCGGTGGTATCGTCGCCGCTGGGGCTCTTCTCCACTACGACCCAGCCGGCAATGCCGGCCGGATCGGCAGGCGGGCGTCGAGCGGCCACGAGCGCCATGATGACGCAGGGAAGTAGCAGCGTGAGCACTCCCTGGCGTGACCATCTGCCGGATCTGGTTGACGGAGCGGGTCTGGTTTCCATGGTGTTCCTTTTCGAGGATTGAAGCGGGAACGCGGTTTGATGTCTTGCGGGGGTCGTGGCAACGGGAAAGTCTGGAGACGAGGGCGACAGGGACCAGCAGGGTTTCAGGGTGTTGGACGGAGGGCAGCGTCGCCGGCTGGACGTGCGTCGAGCCGCATTTCCTCCTGGAACAGCACCGCCATGCCACGCAGTTTGCGAGCGACCGCTCGGTTACGGACCGGTTGGGATTCTCCCGGGTCTTTTGCCAGATCATAGAGCGTGAGACGTGGGTTCAAGAAGAGTTTCCAGTTTTGCCAGCGCACGGCGGCCAGGGCACCCTGGCTACCGTGGTAGAAGAAGGCATTGTGGTATTCACTGCGCGTAATCAAGGGAGCCCATTCCCGCGGCGGATCCCAGCGGCGCCGCAGCGGGACAGACGCGTTGAGTGATTTTTGCATCTCGGGAGTCGGTACGATGTCAGTTTCACCTTTCAGCAGGGGGCTGATGTCACGTCCATCGATCACTCGATCTGCCGGGACCTGGATTCCGGCGAAGGTAGCGAGTGTCGGGTACCAGTCCATGGCGGCTACGACCGCGGCCGACCTCCTGCCGGCTTGCACGCCCACTCCTGGGCCCCAGGCGATGGCCGGCACACGCAAGCCACCTTCGTAGGTTGACAGTTTGCGCCCGCGAATTTTCTGTTGCGGTGTGCGCCCCGGACCGCGGCCATTGTCAGAGGCGTAGATGACGATCGTATTGTCGCTGATCTCCAGCCGTTTGAGCGTGTCGAACAGGCGGCCGACATGGTGATCGAGCTCCTGGATGGCGTCACCGTACTGGCCCCAGTTGGAGCTGCCTTGGAATGCTGCGCTCACCCCCAGTGGGTTGTGGAGCATGGTGTGCGGCAGGTAGAGGAAGAACGGGCCCTCCTTGTTTTGCTCGATAAATCTGATGGCCTCGTCGGTGTAGGCCCTGGTCAGTTCTGCCGGATCAACGGGACGCTTGATAATCGTGTCATTGCGCAGCAGGGGGACACCTCCCTGATCTTCGAAATAGACGATCTCAACCGGGTCAAGGTTGTGCAGTAATCCGAAATAAGAGTCAAACCCTTGATTGCGTGGCAGGAATGGTTCCTGAAATCCGAGATGCCATTTACCGATGCAGGCGGTCGCGTATCCGTGTTCTTTGAAGAGCTCGGCTAGTGTCAGTTCAGCGGGATGAATCCCCGATCGCGAATCGGCTCGGTGCACCCAACTCTGGTTGCCGACGCGCCGTGGATAGCACCCGGTCAATAGACCTGCACGGGACGGGCTGCAGATCGGCGCCGCCGCGTAATAGTCGGTGAACCGTATGCCACCGTTGGCCATCGCATCGATCTGTGGCGTCTTAACCTCGGTCGCTCCGTAACAGCCCAGATCGTAGTATCCCTGGTCGTCGATGAAGAGAACGATGATGTTCGGTCTGTTTGCGGCGGGATCCGCGGCAAGGACCGAAACATTCAGGAGAACGAGCAGGAACATGGAAGAGCAGGTAAAGGCTTGCACGGGTCACCGACAGGTAGAAGGCATGATGCCGCGTGGAGTAGGCCCAGTCTAACGGAATTTACTATCCGGGTGTCGCACTGACCAAACAGCCACGAATTCTGCCGTGCAGGCAGAATCGTTTCGATCAAGGCGTGGTTCGCTTCGGTTGCAGGCTGCGCGAGACCGGAGACGCGGACCGTCGAGAGCGGCTTCTAGGTGTTCACCGGTGCGCCGTGGCTACCTGCACGCAGCTGTGATGCTGGGATACATGTCAGATCGAAGAGTTGCCAAAACCGGTGATACAGCCTTTGAGGCGTGCCTTGAGTTGTTGAGTTTGCCGCTGCCGTTCCTGACGTGCCGCATCGGCGTCGCGATCACGAAACGCGTAGCGGAGGCCGGCACTGGCGAGACCTCCTTTAGACGTGTAGGTGGCGAGCTTCGTGATCTTGTCGAATGCCTTGTCGATACCCTGGTACATGAGCGATCCCTTGTTGGTTGGTATTCCTACGACTTCGATCTGGCTGTCTTGGATGGCGGAGTTCGCCCGCAAGAGAATCTGTTGGAGGTCTGTCTTGATCCTGGCTTCCGCTTCGGTCTGCCATCCCAGATCTCCAAATTCGATGGTCAGCCAATCCAACAGATCGCTCGTGTTGGCGTTGACCAGAAAATAACAGCCGAGGATTGGTGAGTCTTCAAAGATCTCCCGGGAAACCGGGTGGCCACCGCGATACATCTCGAGGCAGGTGTTGCCCGCTTTCATATAGTTGTAGCTGCGTTTCAGGATGTACAACTTTTGCATGACCTTGGCGATGCCTTCGACGATTGCGATCGCGGGCGTGCTCGCGATTCCCGCATCGAAAAACATACATAAGATCTTGGAGCCCAATGCGGTGAAGCCGCGCGTCCCCTGGATGAGATTGTCATGGATCTCGTGTCGGATCAATCTTGTCATCGCCTGGAACGCCACTCGAGGGTCGCCTTCGCCCAGTACGGCCGCCGCGTGCCTTTTCTGGTCTGCCAGTTCGTACTCCTTGTAGGCAGCCATGGCGAAGCCCTTGATGCCATCGAACCCACTCTTGGCCAGGCCGATAAACGGAATCATCGCGGTGTAGGCACTACTGAATGCCGAGCTCAGTTCCGTAAACAGCGTATTTTGGCCCAGGGCAGTTACTGCCTGGCCCCAGTCGGCGGCTCCGAATACGTGTGTCCCCAAGTTGTTCCATTGTGTGTTGGCGCTGTGGAAATGACCTCCCGAGTTGCGAAAGTGAGCGCTCGAATGGTCGATGATACCTTGACTTGTCGTCACGTCCGTGCCACTGCGATGCAGGTCCGACCAGGTTCTGTGATTGGTGTAAGAGGCATAGATGTCGCTGGCGGCTTCATCCTTGCGAAGCGACTTGAAACGGATCCTGGCGTTTTGGAAAAGCAAGTTTAACGCTTGCTCACGATGCTGCTCTATAAATGCATGAGCCTCGCGATCCGCTTCTTGTGCTTGCCACTCTTTGTCAAAGTCGGGGTCGTTGACCCAGATTCCGTTGGAGGTAACCAAGTGGTAGTCGACATCCGAGATCTCTGCAGGATGATCGGCGACGAAGTCGACTGCCAGCGCGAGCTTACTGGCGGCCTTCCGTTTGTTGCGAATGCTGGATTGCCATTTGGGATCGCCAAACTTGTCTGTTCCTTTGGAGTCTTGCCAGGCTACTAGCGCATTCTTCAAATCGAGAAACTTGCCCCACGTCCGCAATGGTTGCGAGTGGTACTTCTTCAGTGCCAGATCTACTCGCTTCAGCTTGCTCGATCGAAAGGTTGTCCGGCCGCCGTAGGTGTCGGTCATCCACCGCTCATACGACATAATCCTGGGGATTACCTTCATGTTTCCTTGTGGCTTTCAATAAGAGAGTTCACGCCGTGGGGAATTAGTCTGTGGGGACTTCGCTGGTACAAAAGACATCTGCAAAATGCGGGGCGATTGCCAGTCCATTGTACTTTGGAGAAAACACAGTTTGGCTGATCGAGCTGTGGAACCTTTGGGGAAAGCGAGAGGGCAGCAGGGTGCAGGGGAAATACTGAGTTGTCGAGCAGCCTGCGCGCGGTAATCATTTAAGGGACGAATCGAGCCAGGTATTGGGTTTAGTGTACTGAGGTGACAGTCATGACCACGCTTCGTATTGGCCTGGCGCAGACGCGCCAAACGAACGATCTGGCAACCAATGCCCAGACCATTTTGAAGTACCTGGACCAGGCGGCCGCCCAGGAGGTGCAGATTGTCTGTTTTCCCGAAGCGCAGACCGTTGGATATCGCGTCGATATCGCGTCTCCAGAGACACCCTCGCCTGTGGCGGCGCTGGAAAGCCTGCATGCAGAGGTCGCCGCCCGCTGTGCCCAGGCCGGTATGGCTTGCATCTTGGGAACGGAAACGCCGGTCCCCGGTGACCCGACCGCCAGGCCGTATAACTCGGCGCTGGTCATTGACGAAGGTGGCAATACGGTCGCGGTCCATCACAAGACCCGCCTGACGCCGCTTGATGCGCTGGCGTATACGGCAGGAAGTGCATTTGAGACCGTGGAGCTGTGTGGCGTTCGAGTGGGTGTCGTGATCTGCTTTGAAGGGTTTCGCTTCGCCGAGACGACCGCCGAATGCGTCCGCCAGGGCGCGCAGTTGGTCTTTCATCCCCAGAACAACACCACGCGACCCAACGACTGGAAAACTCCGATCCACCATGCCATGCTGATCACACGGGCGGCCGAAAACACGATCTGGTTTGCCTCCTGCAACGCCTGCCTGGACCCACACCAGAACTGCCGCTCAATGGTGATTGCGCCTGACGGTCGCGTCCATGCGCAAACCGAACTCCAGCAGGAGACGCTGCTGGTAACTGACATCGACCTGCGATTGGCGACACGGGCGATGTTTCGGTTTGATATGGGAGATTGCGCCCAGGTCCTGTTTGCGGACACCGTTGGGCGCGAGGAGTTCGACGCGATTCTGCCATCCCAAGAACAGCAACAGCGACGCGGTCAGTGACATCCGGTGGGACCAAGAGGGGACGATTCAAGAACGGTTGTCAGCTCCTCCTGGCCCGGCGCTCTGGAGACGCTCCGGGGGAGCACCAGGCCCCGGCAACGCCGGCTGCCAGAATGCCCTGGAAAGACTGGTCGTGTGGGCCTCCGTGGAGGTAGAACTGAGATTGCGTTGACCGAGATGTGTCGTGCAGACGTACTTGCGAGCAGCGTGATCCGTACTGCGGTCGAGAGCTGCGGCGTATTGGGCTATGATGGCAATCGCATGACTCGCACTTGTCGAGTGGCAGGGGCGTGAGGTTGCCAGGCAGGGAATGTGTTGCGAACAGGCCGTTTTTCAACCGAGACAGGTGGTGCATCGCGTGCGAAATGTGATTGCGATTTATTGCGCGGTTCTGTTTTGGGGTGGGGTTCCTGGCGCGATGCGCGCGGAAGAAGGCCAGCCCACGGCCGCCTCTGCAGATATCGAGTTTTTTGAGAAAAAGATTCGACCTTTGCTGGCGGCGAAGTGCTATTCCTGCCATTCCCGCAGGGCCAAGAAGCTGCAGGGATCCCTGCAGGTAGACTCGCACGCGGCCCTGTTGGCAGGAGGTGACAGCGGGCCGGCGATTGTTCCAGGGAAACCGGAACAGAGTCTTCTGATCGCCGCCGTGCAGTACGCCCCGGACGCCCAGTTTGAAATGCCGCCCCAAGGAAAACTGGCGGATCACGAAATCGCCGCGCTGACCGAGTGGGTGCGGCGGGGTGCGCCCTTTCCGGGTGGTGCTGCCTTGCCAGCTGAGTCACCGGGGAAGATTGACTTCACCGAGGCCCGCCAGTTCTGGTCGTTCGTACCTGTCCAGAAGCAGTCACTGCCAGACTTGGAACAGGCAGACTGGCCACGTCAGCGAATCGACCACTTTGTGCTGGCTGCCATGGAACGCCAGGGTTTGCGACCGTCGCCGGAAATCGCCCGCGCGGAATTACTGAGGCGGGGAACATTCGATCTGACAGGATTACCACCCACGCCGGCGGAAGTCGCTGCATTTGTGCAAGATCCGTCCCCACGGGCTTATGAGACCGTCGTGGAACGCCTGCTCAAGAGCCCGCATTTTGGGGAACGTTGGGCACGCGTCTGGCTTGACCTAGCCAGGTACACCGACCGCACCGCCAGCTGGCTGTACTCGACGGGACAGGCACACCTCTATCGCGACTGGGTTGTGCAGGCGATGAACGAAGATATGCCTTACGACAAATTTGTTCATCGCCAGCTGGCGACTGATTTCATGCCAGAGACAGGCCCGGAGGACGTTCCCGCACTCGGTTTCCTGGGGCTGAGCCCCAATTACTGGAAAGAGCTGCAGCTTCCCAGCGAGATTATCAAAGTCATTGTGGCTGACGAATGGGAAGAGCGGATTGACGCGGTGTCGCGGACATTTCTGGGGCTCACGGTGGCATGTGCACGCTGTCATGACCACAAATTCGATGCGATCACGATGAAGGATTACTACGCACTGGCCGGTGTCTTCGCCAGTTGTCGCATCAAAGAGCGGCCGACGATCGACGAGGCGCTCTACGCACCGGTCCGCCAAGCGCTGTTGGAGATCACAAAACGGGAAGCCAGTATCGCCGAGCTGAAGAAAAAAAAGCCTCTTCCCCAGGCGGAGATTGATGCGTTGACGGCCGAGATTGCCGCGTTTCGTAACGACACACCGCACTTCGATACACCGTTGGCTTCGGCGGTCGTCGAAGAGTCGCTGCATGTGGAGCGCAAAGGCAAAACGATGCAGTCCGGGACAAAGCTGGTTTACCAGTCGCAACCTCAGGATTTGCAGCTGTTCATCCGTGGTAACCCGAATCGGCTGGGCGAAGTGGTTCCCCGACGTTTTCTGACCGTCTTGTCCACCACTGACCAGCCAGTGCCGTTCAAGACCGGTAGTGGTCGACTCGAGTTGGCTCAGGCGATCACCACGGATGGCGCTGCTTTGGCGTCGCGTGTTCTGGTCAACCGCATTTGGCTCGCTCATTTTGGGCGTGGCCTGGTGACGACCCCCAGCAATTTTGGTCAGTCCGGCCAGCGTCCTTCCCATCCCAAGTTGCTCAACGATCTGGCAGCACGCTTCATTGCGGGTGGCTGGTCGCTCAAGCAGCTGCACCGTGAGATTGTGCTTTCGGCGACCTACCGGCAAGCCAGCCGTGACGACGGCTCCCGATCTGAAACCGACCCTGACAACATCTGGCTCGCGCGGATGCCCCGCACCCGGTTGAGTGTCGAGGCCTGGCGCGATGCTATGCTGGCGGTTTCTGGCGATCTTGACAGGACGCTCGGTGGACCCTCAGTCAGTCTCACTGACACCGCGAATCAGCGGCGCACGCTTTATGGCACGATCCATCGTCGTGAGATGTCCACCATGCTGCTGACGCACGACTTTCCTGACCCCACCGCGCATAGTCCACAGCGGATTGCTACCACCACCACACTGCAGGGGCTGTACGCGCTGAACGGCCCGCTGGTGTTGGCGCGTTCCGCAGCGCTTGCCCGGCGTTTGCTGGCAGCGCAGTTGACATCGGATCAGCAGCGGATTGCACTGGCCTACGAGTTACTCTTCGCGCGTCGACCCACGGATCGTGAGACGCAGCTTGGTATCGAATTTCTGGGAGAGACCGGCAGTGCAGATCGGGCCAATGTCTGGTCTCAATATGCACACGTGCTGTTGGCTTCCAACGAATTTCTCTTCGTGAACTGATTACCGGACGTATCCTATGCAACCAGTACTTGCCAACCTGTTGTCACGGCGAAATCTGCTACGCCAGTCCGCCGCGATTCCCGGCATGCTTGGAGCGACCGCGTTTCTCTCACAGCAGTCTCTTGCCGAGACAGTTGCGGGTGCCACTCCCGCGGGCTGTCATTTTGCACCACGCGCTAAACGGGTCATCCATCTTTTCATGAATGGCGGCCCGTTTCATGGAGATCTGTTTGATCCCAAGCCCGCACTGGCGAAATACGCGGGTCAGCGGCCGAGTGGAACAGACCTGGTAACGGAAAGACCGACTGGTGGTTTGCTGGCGTCTCCTTATCGTTTTCAGCCTTGTGGCGAAAGCGGCGTGCCGGTCAGTGAACTGCTGCCGTATCTCAGGCGTCACATCGATGACATCTGTGTGCTGCGTTCGGTGCACGCCGACAACCCGAACCACGGGCCGGCGCTGTTGCAGATGAACAATGGTACGATCCTGCCGACGCGACCTAGCATGGGCGCCTGGTTTCTCTATGGCCTCGGTACCGAGAACGAAGACCTGCCCGGCTATGTCGTGCTCTGTCCAGGGAAGCCAGTACGGTTTTCTATTCTCTGGAATAGTGCGTTTCTCCCGGCGTCCTGCCAGGGGACCTACATCAATCACTCTTCCATCGATCCAGAGAAGATGATCCCGCATCTGCGGAACAAGAAATGGAATCAGCAAACACAGCAACGCCAGCTCCATTTGTTGCGGCAACTCGACGCGGAAGTCCAGCGGCGTAACGGACAGGATCAAGCATTTGAGACCCGGATTCGTTCGATGGAGACGGCGTTTCGGATGCAGTTCCGCGCCAGCGATGCATTTGATCTGAACCAGGAGAGTCAGCGGACGCGGGATGAGTATGGCAAAGGCCACTTCGCCAACGGTTGTTTGCTGGCTCGGCGGCTGGTCGAACGCGGTGTCCGTTTTGTCCAGGTGTACTACGGGAACAGCCAGCCCTGGGACACACACTCCAACCATAATGAAACAGTTCCCAACCTCTGTCGGGCGATTGACCAGCCTATCGCCTCGTTACTGGCCGATCTCAAGCAGCGGGGCCTGCTGGAAGACACACTGATCATTTGGGGAGGAGAGTTTGGCCGGACACCGACCTCTGAGAACGGCAACGGTCGCGACCACAACCACCATGGATTCTCAATGTGGCTGGCTGGCGGTGGCGTGCGGGGTGGGATGACCTGGGGCGAGACAGACGAATTCGGTTTCAAAGCGGTGCAGGACCGGATGCATGTACACGATGTGCATGCAACGATTTTGCATTTGCTGGGACTCGATCATGAGCGCCTCACTTACCATCAGGCCGGGCGCGACTTCCGGCTGACGGACGTTCATGGAAACGTGGTTCAGCAGATTCTCGCCTGACACTTGTCGCTGACCCATCCCAAAGGATCACCAGTGGCCTGGGTGCGGCGGTGGTGTGGCACCGGGACGGATTATTGGTGGGTCGGATCAGTATGCCGCCTATTGTCAGACGACGCCCTTTCATCCGTCAGATGTCGGGGCGACGATTTACACGGCGCTGGGCGTGGACCAACAGACCGAAATTCGCGATCAGTTGGACCGCCCTTACTGCCTGAATTCGGGCAGCCTGATGACGCCCCTGTTTGGCGCGTAAGGCGGGGCCAGGCAGGCAGCAATCTGCTGCCTGCGGAGTTTCGTCATGTCGTGGCGCCCATTGCGATCAATAGAGCTTCACACGGAAGCTCGACAAGTCAGATTCGTCACCCCTTATGTGGTGTTGTCTTGACCGTGACTTCGGCACCCGCCAGCAATTCGCGAAGTGCATTATCTGCGTAGGAATGGGTCGCGTCGGCAAATTGGCCGCAGTACCGGAGTATGCCCTGACGGTCGATGATCATCGTAGTCGTGGTGCGTTGGGTGCCGAAGAGACGCGGGGTCTGACTCGCCGGGTCGAGTGCGATTGGGAAGGTGAGTCCCTGCTGCTTTACGAACCGGTTGACTTTGGAGGCAGTTTCACCGTCAGTTGCATCCAAGGCGAAAATACCGGCTTGGCCTTGGTATTTTTTGGCGAGTGCGTCGAGCGCGCGCTCGATATCACGGCAGCTGTGACAAACGGAGCACCAGAAGGTCAGTACGATCGTACCGTCTCCAGTCAGTTTTGACTCTTTACGCAACGCACTGAGCTTCCACTGCGTGCCGTTGAGAGTCACTTCAAAGTCGGGGACCTGGTCTCC
>MDTE01110920.1_pt1 | contig 30585 bp, 28 predicted proteins | sample 811231 | NCBI WGS metagenome assembly MDTE01 (sample SAMN05326651, study PRJNA326480) | marine metagenome | isolation source: seawater | place: Indian Ocean: Red Sea | collected 2010 | reverse complement strand
TTTGTTCAAATTTTTTTTAATATAATCTGAAATTTGTTCAAATCGCTTATCTTTTAAAATCAATTTTTTTGAATTTCCATTGAAGTTTAAATACTTAGTGCTGTAATTTTTAAACCTATAAAGGAGACCAATTAATTTTCCATTTAAATTAATCAAATACTCCCAAATAAATGAGTACAAAGGAATAAATAAGATTATAAGTGAAAAATAATAAATTTTTGTATTTTTAATTTTTCTTAACATTTTTACTTAAAAATTTTTTTAAATAATTCTTATTTAAACTTTGATTATAAACGTTTCCAATACAAAATCCTATTTCAAAAAAGTTTCGATAATTTTTCTTTAGAGAATTGCTTATGTTTTTAAACAAAAAATTATAGATTTTTTTATTATCATTTCTAAATACATGAAAAGAATTAATATCTTCGCTAAAATTAATAGTATTATGAATTAAGTATAAAATTCTTTTACATATATTTTGTTGTTTTATATCTAAAGTAAACTTTTTCCAATTTCCTTTTAAAATCATATTTTCATAATCAACTATAGAAGTTGGTTTAAGATAGAAATTTTTTTCAAAATTACATAAGGTTGTTTTTGATATTATGATTGGTCTAATTCCAAAACAAGCAGCTTCTAAATGCGAATTTCCAGAAAAAGTAATCAATCTTTTTGTTTGCTTAAATTGATCAATGTTTGATTTTATATTATCTTCAAAATAAATATTTTTTGGTATTTTGCCATTAAATAATTTAAAAAAAATATTTTTTATTATATTTTTTTGATCTTCTCCCCATCTAGTTGCTGAAGGATGTTTTCTTAAAATCCAATCCTCATCAGATTTTGATATTATTTTAAGAGTTTCTGCTACCCAAATATAATAATCTGCAAAAATTCTATTACGATCAATATTTGTGAATGGAGAATCTTTAAAAATATGTAGCATCAGAACATTTGTTTTTTTTGATCTGTTATAATTTTTATCTTTATTTCTAATTTTACTAGCAATTTTAGCTTCTAAATATTTTGATTTTCCAGCTAAAAAAGCATTCCAATAATCATTAATTTTTTTTAAAGAAATAAGACTATAGCTATCCTCAAAAATTTTTTTATCTAGATGTTTAAAACCAAAGTCCTCATTTTCTTTTTGTTTAATGAGCACATGTTTTGTTTGGACAAAGGTCTCAATTTTATTTTTTCTTAGTAATGCGAGTAAAAATCTTTCTTGATAAACGGTATGTTGAATTACTGCACAATTAATATTATTTTTTTTTAACAAATTCATTGTATCCAATTTTTCAGATAAAAAAATTGATAATTTTAATCTTGATTTAAACTCAAATTCATCAATTTTTATTTTATTATTGATGATACATGTGTCCCAGATAGAATGAAAAATTTGATTATAGAACCAATTATATTTTTTATTTAACAAAAGTTTTCTTGAAACCAGAAAACTTAAAAAAAAAAAAATTACAGAATACATATATTTTTTGACAGATAATAAAATTTTGTTCTGATTTTTTTTTAAATCTTCAAGGGACTGTATCTTATATTTTTTAAAAAAATTTGAATAAATTTTTTTTGAGTAAATTTTATTTGGTAATTGTTTTTCAAATATAATCGACGAAATCTTTTTTCTACTACAGATACCATCAATTATTGGTATCATGTACAATATTTGATGATCTCTAAATCCACCTCCTAAATATAAAGACTTATTTTTCATAAATAAATTACATTCCAATAATTAAATATTTAGGATAGTTTGTTTTTATTTTAAAATGTAAAAATTTATATTTTAAAAAAAAAATTTTTATTATTTTCTTTGACATTTTTATATGTATATTTAATTAAAGTCTAATTAATATAAATTGTTTATAATCTAAATTAATGGCAATACTTGTGGCAGAAATAGGATGGAATTTTTTAGGCAATTTAAAAATTACAAAAAAAATGATATTAAGTGCTAAAAAAAGTGGTGCTGATGCGGTTAAATTTCAAATTTGGGATCCAAAATTTCTTAAAAAGGGAAAATGGGATAAAGATGGAAGAAGAGAAATTTATGAAAAGGCTTTTTTAAATAAAAAAAAATACTCTATTTTAAAAAAATTTTCTAAGCTTAATAAAATTAGATGTTTTGCTTCAGCATTTAATTTGGAAGGAATGAAGTTATTAAAGAGAATTGGGGATACCTGGATCAAAATTCCTTCTCATGAAGCTTATAACTTAAAATTGATTATATTTGCTTTAAATAACTTTTCTAAAGTTATAATTTCAGCAGGTTGCTTAAAAAAAAAAGAATTATTTAGTTTAATAAAATTAATAAAATCAAAAAAGATATATTTAAAAAAAGTAATGCTTTTACATTGCGTAAGCAGCTATCCTCTAAAATCGGTAGATTGTAATTTCGAAAAATTCCATTTTATTAAAAAAAGCTTAGGTCATGTGGGATATTCAGGTCATTTTCAGGGGATAGAAGACTCAGTTTATGCTTTGAATAATGGTGCAATTTTAATTGAAAAACATTTTACAATAAATAATAAGTTACCAGGTAGAGATAATAAATTTGCATTGACACCAAAGGAACTAACTGAACTTAAACATTATATAATATTGAATAAAGAATTTAGTATAAATAAAGGATTGGATTTACAAAAATGTGAAACTGATATCTTTTATAATTATAGAGGAAGATGGTCAAAAAAAATAACAAATTAGTTTCTATAATTATACGAGGTAAAAATGAGTCTAGATGGCTGAAAATTTTACTAAAAGAACTAAAAAAACAAACAATAAGAAATTATGAAATTATTTTTTGTGATAATAATAGCGATGATAATTCAATAGAAATTTTAAAAAAAAATAGAGTTAAGAAAATAATTAATTTTAAAAAATATATACCTGGAAATATTCTTAACAAGGCGATAAAAAAAGCTTCAGGTAAGTATATAAGTATTTTATCAGCGCATTGTATTCCAATAAGTCCTAATTGGTTAGAAGAGCACATAAAAGAAATTAGTAAAAATGCTAAAATAGCTGCATCTTATGGAAAACAAATTCCAATGCCAGGAACTACAGTTCAAAACTTAATTGATTTAGATATTGTTTTTAAAGATCAACCGATACTATATAAGAAAGATCCATATTTAAACAATGCTAATGCCTTTTACAGAGCAGAAATTTTAAAAAAAAATCTTTTTGATTCAAAGCTAACAAATATTGAAGATAGAATTTGGGCCAAAAACATTATCAAGAAAGGCTATTATATTTTGTACTCTGGAAAAGCATCTGTTTTTCATTTACATGGTATCCACCAGCATGAAAGTAAATCGCTACGAGCAAAAAATACATACAAAATATTAGTCAATAAATACCAGAAAATTTGGAAAAATTGTTCTTTTTTAAAATCAGATTATTTTAATTTTGGGATTATTTTAAATGGTAGAAGAATAAACAACTCAAACAAAATGAAACATAAATTGTTAAATATTTTAAAAGAAATAAAAAAAAATAATAAATCATTTAAAAAAGTATTTTTAATAACTCCTTTAAATAAAAAACTTTTAACAAACAAAGTAATAAACATCAAAAGTAACAAAACTTTGAAAGAAGATTTAAAAGAAATTTATAGTAAAAACTTAAAAAATTTTATAGATATAAATTATATTATTTACTTAAACCTAGATGAAAAAATTAATTTTAACAAAATCCTAAAACTTATATCATACACAATTTATCATAATTTCGAGTCAGCAACTTTTGGAGAAATAATTAAAGAAAATTTTATTATAAACTTAAAAGAAATTGAACAATTTAGAAGTACAAGTTTAGACTCAGCAGAAAATAAACCTTCAATAACCATATTAAAATGGTCCAAAGGTTCAGTTTTTGATACAGAATATTTGAAAAAAGGCGTTTTGTTTACTGAAAAAACACAAATAAAATATTTATGAAAAAAATTCCATGTTTTATCTTAGCTAGAAAAAACTCAAAATCAGTTAAAAAAAAAAATTTAAGGAAATTAAATAAAAAAACACTAATAGAGATTACAATAGATTATTTAAAAAAATGTAAGCTCATTAGTGATATTGTAATATCAACAGATGATAGTGCTATCGCAAGAATTTCCAAAAAAAATAATTGTTTTACAATATACCCAAGACCAAAATATTTATCCTCTGATAAAGCAACAACTGAAATTGCTTTAAAACATGCATTAACAATTTACGAAAAAGAGTGTGGTGAAACAGATATAGTCACATATGCGCAAGTCACAGAACCTTTTAGACCAAAACGAATAATGGATAATTGTATCAATATGCTAAAAAAAAACAGAAACTTAGATAGTTGTTTTGCAGCATTTAAACAACAAAAGAATTTTTGGATTTTAAAAAAAAATCAGTTAACCAGACTTACTTTATTTGATGAAAGATATAAGCCAAGACAAATTAAAAAATCAATTTTTAGAGAAGATACTGGCATTGCTCTTGCAACAAGATCAAAATTCATAAGAAAAGGAGAAAGATTAGGTAAAAAAGTAAAATGTATTCCCTATGAAAATCCGTTTTATAATATCGACATAAATAGTATGGAAGATTTAAAGGTAGCAAGAAAATTAATATCTTAATTTTCTAGTTATCATTTAAGAGGGAATAATAAATTGTTGAAGAGTTTTGTTTAAAATTATGATCAATATCTAATTTTTTAGCTTCAAATGTAATTACCACTCTTCCTCTTGTTTCAATAAAAAGACTTAATCTATTAATGAGATCTTTAATAAATCGAAAAAAAAAATTATTTTTCCAATTAAATTTATTTTGGTTGGTATGATCTCTAATTTTTTTCACTTGAATAGAGTTTCTTAATCCCTTGAAATTTTCTTTCTTTAATTTTATGTAGTCAGATGCATAAATATTTCTATTTTTGTTTTTTTTTGAAAAAAAATAATTCTTCATTAAAAAAATAATGTGAAAAAAAAATTGGTTAAAATTTAAATGATTAGTGATCAAATTATGTTTTTCAAAATAATTCAATTTATACTTCCTCTTTATCGATTTTTTTTTTCTAAATATTTCTTCAATAAATATTTCTGGATCAAAGCCATGACAAACTAATATATCTAATAGAGTTTCAGGAGAAGTTTGCATTGGAAACCTATTAAATGACATTGGATCCAATCCTGTTTTTAAAAAACCATTCAAATCAATTAATTCAAAAATATTTTTTAAACCGTTAATTATATTTGATGCATATATTGAAGTTGAATTGTCTATCACAATCCCAAATTTCTTGGATATATTTTTTGTTGCGTTTTCTTCGGACAAATTAATTCTGAAATCTATATTTTCTGATGAAAAGTTTTCTAAATAGTATAAGTCTTTATATCCAAAATTCTGAAATAATTTCTTTAAGAATTTTTTTTGCTCTATTCCATTTATTTTTGATTTTCTTAAATCTTGATTTATAGATTCATCTAAATTGAATTTTTTAATGTGGTAACTAGAAAATTTATCAAATGAAATTCTATGATCACCAATAAATAGAATATTTTTATTTTTTACAAACTTTTTATCAAAAATAAATTCTATACAATTTAGACTAAGACCCATTTAAATTTTTTCTGGTTTAATCATTCCTCGAATATGGTCACATCCATTACAAGCATCAATAAGATAAGCTTTTTTTTCTTCATGAAGTTTTCTAGCTTCATTAATCTCATTACTGTTCCAAACGTTTGTAAGATTATTTACGCTATCATTTAATTTTCCTAATGTAAGTCTTTTACCTGCATCCCTGCAGCAAGCCGTTATCTCGCCAGTGGCATTTATTGTTAATCTTTGCCAAAGAGCGGGACAAGCATAGGATTTATTTTCTTTTCTTTCTTTTGTATATCTGTCAACCTTATCTAAACCATCTTGATTTCTGTAATCAGTATAGGTAATTTCATCAGAATAAGGTCCCCAAAATTTTTCAAAGTTTTTTGCCTCATGATCGTTTTCTTTCATCCTTACCATACTTATTCTTATTATGGGCTTATAAGAATTTAGTTTTTCTCTAATTTTATAAAATGTTTTTACTTTATCTACAGTATCTTCAAAATTTGCATTAACTCTAATTTTTTCATAAATTTTTTTAGAAATTGAGTCTAAAGAAAAAATAATTCTATCCAAGCCAGATTTTACAATTTTTTTAGCGAGATCCTCATCCATCACAGTTCCATTTGTGTGCAGCATAATATCTAAGACACCCTTTGATTTTGCATACTTTATCATTTCGATAATATTTTTATTATAAAATGACTCTCCAAAATTATTTAGATTGATTGCTTTAAGACCTTTTTTAGATCCTTCATCAATTATTTTTTTAAATGTATCAAATTTCATCATTCTATTTTCCCACTTTCCCAATTCTACTCTGTGTGTTCTTGGGCACATTGGACAAGCTAGATTGCAATAAGATGTCACCTCTATATCTAAATGTAGGGGAAATTCGGTCTTAATGTGGTTGACTGCCGTTTCTCTCCACATTTTTCTGTAATCCTTATACTCTGGAAGATTTCTATAATTTGTATTTTCGTTTTTTTTTACAACATTGTAATGAGCATATAAACTATTTAACTCATCATCATTTTCCTCAGAATAATTTTTTTCGAAATCTTCTAAATCGTTTTTTTTAGGGATATTTTTCATATCAATTTTTTGTCTTATATCACTTGAAGATACCTCTACAAGTAAATAGAGTTAATATTCAATAATCTTTTTTTCTTTAATTATAAAGGTTTTGTCAAAGTGAACTGTGTTTTTAATATTGTGAGTAATAAAAATTATTGTTTTATCTCTTAAATCTAAAATATTTTTAATTACTATCTCCTCATTTTTTTCATCTAAAGCATTAGTCGACTCGTCAAGAATTATTAATTCTGAATTTTTATACAAGGCTCTCGCAAGACCAATTTTTTGTTTTTGACCACCAGATAAACTGCTACCAAACTCACCAACCTGAAATAATTCTTTTTTATCTTTGGAGTTAATAAAATTACTTAAATGGCATATCTTTAAAATATCTAAAAATTTTTTTTCATCTATATTTTCTATATCTTTTTTTAATGTTATATTTTCTCTTATACTGACGTTAAATAAAAAAATTTTTTGCGAAACGTAACTTATTTTTTTTAGCCAACTATTTAAATCTAAAGTATTTAAATTCTTTCCATCAATAAAAATATTTCCTTTTGTTGGTTTTATTAAACCAGTCAAAATATCAGCTAATGTTGTTTTACCTGAGCCAGTTTCCCCAATAATTGCTATTTTATCACCTCTTTTTATTTTAAAGTCTAAATTTTCTAAAATCAAATTTTTGTTATCAAAATTGTAAAAAAGATTTTCAAATATTATTTCACTTTCAAATAACGCTTGTTCTTTTTTATTCTTTATTGACTCTGATTTAATCAAAATTTTACTTATATTTTGAATTGGCTCTATAGCAAATTTAAATTGATTAAAGTTAAAAAGTATTCTATTTAAAGATGGAAAAATTCTTAAACATAAAATTAAAGTTATCGAAATTGAAAGTAACATATTCTTAAAATTGTAATCATATAAAACAAAATAAAATACAATTAACAAAAAAGTTAAGGCTAAAATTAACTCTATTAATATTCTTGGAAAAGAGTTAGATATAAGTAATTTTTTTTGTGTTATTAAAAATTCTTTATTAACTTTATTAAAACTTCCTATAAAACTTTCTTGTATAAAATTTATAATTACTTCCCTTATACCCAAAAAAAAATCCATTAAATTTTGAGTTCTTAAATCTCCTGCTTTTCCTCTTTCTAAGCTCCATTTAAAAATTATTTTTCTATAAACGAAATAAATTATTAAAAGAAAGAAGGTTATAAAAATAATGAAAAATAATGATTGAGATGGATATTTTATTAACAAAAATAAAAAAATGAAAAATAACACAGTAAATTCTACAACTAAATTTATTAAACATACTAAAGATGTAGTAATAAAAGAAAGTCTTCCTGTCATACTATGTATAAAATCAGATGAGCCTATTTTCAAAACTGAAATATTATTTACTTCTGACAGATTTTTCAAAACTTTTGTTGCAATTAAATTTTCAAAAATAATTTTTTTTGTGTTGACATACCAAATATAAAAAAAATTAATCAAAAACTTTAATATAAATAATAAAATTGCTAATAGAGTTAAGCTTAAAATAAAATCTTTTTGATTTAAATCCACAAAATAATTTAAATTTAAAAAATTTTGATTTTTTAAAATATTTTGAAACGTGAAATATGAGTCATTATCTATAACTAAGGTAGCAAAGGGTATAAGAATTCCAATACTAATTAACTCAAAAAAAGCATTTAAAAAACCTACTATAAGTAAAGAAGGAATACCTTTAATATCTGTAATTTTTAATATCTTTATTAATCTATTAAAATTATGGAACATTTATTTTTTTAGTCGATCAACTAATGATAAAAGGATTAATTGTTGAATTGTTTCTACGTGATTATAAGACTTGGAATTTATCCACATTGTGTTTTTACTCAGTTTATTAAGTTTATTATTTTTTTGAAATCCTGTAATAGAAAAAAAATTAATTTTTTTTTTGTTGCAGTAATTTGCAGCTACAAGCATGTTTTTAGAGTTACCTGATGCACTCAACAATATTACTAGATCGCCACGAATATAATGATGCTGCAAAGTTTTTTTTATCCAATTGTCAAATCCATAATCATTAGCAAAACAAGTAATATGAGCTGAATTATCAAATGATAGAGCTCTTACTTTAGAAGAATTTGTTAAATCAGAAGCAACATGACTTGAGATAGCGGCTCCAGCGCCATTTCCAAAAATTAAAACTTTATTATCTTTTTTTACTTTTTTTATTAAATTAAAAAAATGATTTATTTTTTTTTTATCTAATTCATAAATTAAATCAATATAATTATTTAAATACTGTTTTAATAAAAATTTATTTTTTTTCATAAATGTTTTTATTTGTAATTTAGTTTACATATTTATTGTAATGTTTTTTACAAAAATTTAATATTTGTTGTTCAGTATTATCCCTTATAGTAAAATCTTTTGGAGGTTTTGTTGTTTTGAATGCAAATTTTTCTCCTGATATCTTTTTTTTTTTAAAATAGATATTTTTAGATAAAACATATTCATTCCTCTTAGAAATAATTTTATCTGTTTCCATATGTCCAGGTATAAATCCTAATGGAAAAATATTTGTGTAAATTGTATGTGTATAAAAGCTAAGAAATTGTGCGCCACCAAAAGTACTAATTACTAAGTCAGAATTTAACATTGAGAAAATTTCCAGTAATTGTTTATTAACTGAAAACTTTTCAGCAAAAATTAGATTTACATTTTTTTTTATTTTTGACACAAGGGTCAAATATTCATCCCCAATCAAAATTACTTTCCAATTTAAATTTAAAAAATATTTTACCACAGCAGCATAATCTTTTGAGTTACAATTTTTTGCATCATTTAAAAAATAATCTTTATTCATTTTATTTTTAACTGTAACTCTTGATCTTATATAAATAGTCAAAATTTTATCATCTCTTGAAATTGGAACTTTATTCATAATCTTTTTATTTAAAGACTCTGGTAATTGATATTTTTTGTTATTTTTACATAACAAATGAATCATTATAGTTCTAGAAAGATCATAATTTATTTGCTTGTCTTTGATAAATTTTTTCAAGCTTAACAAATTATTTTTTACATAATATTTTTTAAAAAATTTCTCTATTATTTTTTTATTTTTATGAAGTAAAAAATCCCAAAATTCTCTAACTTTAGCGGATTCTATATATATTTTTGTCTTTTTTTTTTTCAATTTAGAAATTAAAAAGGTTAAAAAATTTATTGCATAATTACCTTCTTCTTGTGATTTTTCATACTCTCCAAATTTTATTTTTTTAAATAAAAAAGAAGTATAAATATTTATTTGATTAATATTATGAAGATATTGAGTATAAAAATTATATCTACTTATATCAAAAAAAAGGATGTACAAATATTCATCTCTATTTTTCATAGATCTTATAAAATCAGGAATATTTAGTGTGTGAGCAAATCCTCCTCCTGACTGTAAAATTATATATTTTGAACTTATAATTCTGTTAAAGTTTATAAAAATTTTAAAAACTCCATGTAAAATAATCAATAAACTTAAAATACTCTGAATAATAAATTTTATAAGTTTCTTTATTTTTGCAATCACAGTAGATTATTGATTTTATAATTTATAAAACTTAATTATTTCGTTACTAATTTTGGTTATTTGTCTTTCGGTTATAAACTGATTAATTGGTAACGTGAGAATTCTTTTGTTAATTTTTTTGGAAATTTTTAAATCAAACTTGCTGATCTTTTTAAATTTTTTTAAATAAGCAATTTGTTCAAATATAAGATATGGATAATGTATTGCTGTTAAAATTCCTTTTTTTTCTAAATATTTTTTTAGCTTATCTCTTTGATCGGCTAAAATCACAAAAGTATGATAAGTATTAAATTCATGAGTTTTTTCTTTAGGTAGTTGAATATTTTGTAAATTTTTTAGATAGCGAAAATATAAAGCTGCATTAGATCTTCTTTTACTAATAATTTTTTTTAATTTTTTAAATCTTAAATTTAAAACGCAAGCTTGTAAATTATCCATTCTTGAAACATAACCAAAAGATAAAACCTTGTTTCTTTTTTGAATACCATGATTCCTTAAAATCTTTGCTTTTTGTGCAAGTTTTTTATTATTAGTCACAAGATATCCAGCATCACCTATAGCATTTAAATTTTTTAATGGATGAGCTGAGAAACACCCTATATCTCCAAAAGTTCCTACAAATTTATTTCTATATTTTGTTCCAATAGCTTGTGCGGCATCTTCAATTATTGGTATTTTGTACTTATTTGATAATTTTTTTATTTCATTCATTTCACATGCGCGTCCAGTAAGGTGAACGGGCATTATAGCTTTTGTTTTTCTTGAAATTTTTCTTTCAATATCATTCGGATCAATATTTTGATCTTTTCTTACATCAGCAAATATAGGTATAGCTCCAACATGAGCTATAGCTGCAGTAGATGCAATGAATGAATTAGGTGGTGTTATAACTTCATCACCTTTCTTTACACCTAATAAATATAAACCTAAAACTAAAGCATCTGTTCCACTATTTAAGGCAACACAATTTTTAACGCCAAGAAATTTACAAACCTTTTTTTCAAATTTATCAACTTCATCTCCTAAGATGAATTGTCCAGATGAAAATAGCTTATTCAAAGATCCAAAAACTTGTTTTTTTTCATTTTTTATCTGTTGAATTAAATTTATGTAAGAAATTTTATTAACCATAAATTTGATATCTATTTAAATGTAAAATTAAATTTTTTTAATGACTTCGCGCATCCAAGGACCCATATCTTTGTAATGAGCTGTAGTAATTATATTTTTATCAATAACTGCTGGTTTATCTGTATAAATTGCACCAGCATTTACTAAATCATCTTTCATACTGTAGTATCCAGCAATTTTTCTTCCCTCAACAACCTTAGCAGAGATTAGTAGTTGTGCTCCACTACAAATACAGGCAATAATTTTCTGTTTTTTATTAAATTCTGCTATGAACTCAATTATTTTTTTTTCTTGTCTCACTTTTTCCATAGCTTTAACTCCTCCTGGTAAAATTAGAATATCGTAATCTTCAGTCTTAAGATCATTTACCGAGATAAGTTTTTGATCTTTATTTGGTGGTAAAGTTGTTCCTAGTATACCTTGTACAAACTTTCCTTCCAAAATACAGACATCTACTTTTATATCTGCTTCCAATAATCTATAATATGGATATATAAATTCATGATCCTGAGCTAAATTTCCTGATACGATAATTCCCTTTTTCATCTCTATAACATATTACTTTTTAATTCTTTTTTTGGCAAGAAAGGATACATGTCCTCAAATGTAGTGGGGACAGATTTACCATCTGATGTTCTTTTATTAATTGCTTTTGGCATTTGTTCCTGATCACTATCTAAAATCAATTCACAAATTACAGGCTTATTAATTTTTAAAATTTTTGAAATTGAATTTCTAATTTTTTTTGTATCTGATATTCTAAAATATTTGATGCTATGCGACTTTGATACAAATTCATAGTTTGGAAAAGACAAGCCACTATCATAATCAGATCCCATAATTCTACTTTTAAAACCTAATTGTTGTGTTTGTTTGATAGTTAAGTAACCTCCATTATTATAAATAAATATTTTAATAGGTATTTTATGGTGCAATACAGTTGCCAACTCTTGAATGTTCATTTGTAATCCGCCCTCTCCTGTTAAACAAATAATGTTTTTTTTTCCTTTACTTTCAATAGATGCGTAATAGGCTCCAATAGCTGCTGGCAGCCCCCAGCCCATGGGTGCATGACCCGAATTAGTATAAACTCTTTGTCCTTTTTTCACTTTAAATGCCTGATGTGTTCCAACAAATGAAAGCCCCATATCTGTAACAACCACATCTTTAGGCTTAAGAAGTTCTGATAAAATATCTATGAAATAATAAGAGTTTATTGTTTTTCTTTGTTTTTTATAATTATCTAAAACAATTGGATATTTTTTTCTAATTTTTCTGCAATAATCTAGCCAATTTTTTTCAAGATTAATTTTTTGGGGTAATTTTTTAAGCAATTTATTTAAGAAATAGCCTGCATCCGCTTTTAATTTATAATTAGTTATAACTCTCGTATTTTTTAACTCTTTTGTATCTATATCAACCATTACTATCTTGGCTTTTCTTGCAAAATCTTTTGAATTATATCCTGTAACCATAAATGGAAGTCTTGTGCCAACTGAAATATACAAATCTGCATTTTGAATTATAAAATTTGAACCTCTTTCAGCAAAAGCACCTGGTCTACCAATATAACTTGGGTGAGATGATTCCATTAAATCACTTGCATTCCATGTAAGTGCAAATGGTATTTTATATTGATCAATTAATTTTCTTAAAATTTTTTCACAATTAGATATTCTACCACCATGTCCAATATGAATGACTGGTTTTTTAGATTTTGACAGTAATTTAGCAATTTTTTTAATTTGATTGTCTAATTTATTTAATTTTTTTTTTGTTTTAGGTGGACTAAATTTCTTAAGTTTTTTTACATCAATTTCTGCATTTTGTATATTTGCAGGAATATCAATCCATACTGGTCCGGGTCTTCCATTTGTGGACTCATAATATGCTTTTTCCAAATGATACAAGATTTCATTAGGTTTTTTTATTAAAACTGAATACTTCGTAAAATCTTTGACCATACTTATTATATCAATCTCCTGAACACCTATCTGTCTTAATCCCGTTTTTTTAATTGTTTGATCTAAATAAACTTGACCAGAAATAAATACTGTTGGAACAGAGTCTATCCAGCAGCATGCTACTCCTGTTAAACAATTTGTTCCCCCTGGGCCCGTTGTTACTATTGCTGCCCCTGGCTTATTTTTTAATCTTGAATAACTTTCTGCTGCAAATGCAACAGCTTGTTCATGGTGACAAGAAATATATTTTAATTTTTTTGTTTTATAAAGGGCATCACAAAGAAAAATTGATCCACCACCACTTACTGTAAAAACTTTTTTAATTTTTTTTTTTGCTAAAAAATCTATTACAAAATCTGCTAATCTCATATTATTAATGAATCATACACCTAATGACTTCGCTGAAGAGAAATAGTAATCTCCTGTAAAACCAATATTTTTAAACAGTTTTTTCCATTCTTTTTGAAGTAAAATACTAGTTCCTATTAAAGTCCATTTATAAAACTTGTTTCTTTCTTTATCATTTTCACCTGACGCCAAAACGATATAGCTATTTTTGGAAACTCTCTCTATTTCTTTGAGAGATTTAATAACATCACCTAAATTATACATATATAGAGAGTTAAAGGCTATGACGAGATCAAAGTATTTTTTTTTGTATGGAATTTTATAGTATTCCGATTGAATTAATTTACTTTTACATTTAACAGCTTTTTTTAAAGCATAAGGATGGTTTTCAATACCCACAGTTTTTATACCTGGAATTAAAATATTTAAATCTTTTAAAAGAAATCCCTTTTTACAACCTAAATCTAATATTCTTGAATTTTTAGTTAATTTATATTTTTTGATAATTTTAGGTAACATTTTTTGCCACCTTCCATCGTATTTAAAACCTCCATAACCATTTAATCGATTACCATCATAGTAGTCTTTGCTTAGCTCCCATGCTTTAATTTTATTCAAAACTGTTCTTTCTTTAGCAACTTTTCCTCTTACTTTTACAGGTTTTTTAAAATAGCCAATGTCAAAATGTTTTCCCATTTTAATTTATCTCAGATACCTTTAAAATAATTCTTCCAGCTTTTCCAGATCTAAATAAAGCCAAGGCTTTATTTATTTCATTTAAATTAAATTCATGAGTGATAAGTTTGCTAAAATCAATCCCCTTATCTCTACTTAAATTTATGTATCTTGGTATCTCTTTATCAGGTATTGCATCACCACCGTGTGAAACTTCAATTTTTTTATCAAAAGCAAGTGGCAATGAATAAATAGATATTTTATCATTAGGAACGCCAACATATACTGTCTTACCATCATTGGGGGTTATTTCATAAGCATGTTCCATAAGTTTTGAGTTTCCTGTTGTTTCAAATACTATTTCTGGCCCTTTTTCACCAAATATATCATTAATTTTTTTCTTAACATGGTCAGTATTTTTATTAATTATAGTTTTTGTAACTCCAAACTTTTTTGAAAATTCTAACTTATTTTCGTGAATATCGATCCCAACGATTGGATTTGCAGATACCATTGAACAAGCATCAGCTATGCATAAGCCCATTCCACCTAAACCATAAATTAAAACTGACTGACCAATTTTTACTTTTGCGTCATTATTTACTGCTCCAAACCCTGAAGTAATTGCACATCCAAAAAGTGCAGCTGTTTTTAAATCAAAGTTTTTTGAAATTGATGTTAATCTGTTTTCAGATATAACTGCATATTCGTTAAATGTGGTTATCCAGCCAGCATTAATTTCTTTTTTATTCCATTTATATTTAGGAGTTGGGCTTTGAATTCCAGAACTTTTTCTCCAATGTAAAACTACATGATCATTTTTCTTTACTGTGGTAACTCCTGGCCCAACTTCTTGAACAATACCAGATCCCTCATGCCCAAGGAGATGAGGTAAAAACTTATCTGGTCCTTTGACCGCATCAATTTCATTAATTTGTGCGCCACAAATTCCACTGAAGCAAACTTTTACAAGAACTTGTCCAAATTCTAACTTCTCTGGTAAATCTACGTCACCAATTATTAACGGTTTAGAACTTTCTGTTAAAATAGCTGCTTTCATTAATCTCTTTTTTCTTTATAGAAATTATTTACACATTTTATTACGTATTTCATTTCTTTTTTAGTTAAATGTTGATCACAAGGAAAAGTGATTATCTTTTTTGTATGTGAGTCAGTCACGGGGAAGTCGCCTTTATTATGTTTAAGAAACTTTAAATTTTCCTGAAGATACATTGGCTTTGGATAATGAACTTTTGCTTCAATTCCTTTTTTTAAACAATATTTTAAAAGATCATCTCTGTACTTAGCAAATATAACATATAAATGATAAACAATTTTTTTACCTTCAACTCTTGGCGGAATCGTAATTTCTTTTAATTTTGAAAATTCTTTATCATAAAAATTTGCATTTTTAATTCTCTGGTTTGCAATTTTTTTTGCACTTGGAAGTATCCAATTTCCAACAACAGCTTGAAGTGTATCTAGTCTTGAGTTATAACCACAAATTTTTACAGTATCACGATCTATTAATCCATGATTTCTTAATAACAATAATTTTTTATAAAATTTTTTATTATTTGTAGTTATTACTCCTCCATCAGACCAAACATTAATATTTTTTAAAGGATGAAGAGAAAATGCTCCAAAATCTCCCCAACAACCAGCATTCTTATTATTTATACTTGCTAAAATTGACTGACACGCATCTTCAACCACTGGCAAATTGTATTTCTTCGCAACCTTTATCAATTTTGGCATATCTGTCATATACCCTGTAAAATGAACTGGAACTATTGCTTTTGTCTTTTTTGTAATTTTTTTTTCTAATAAATCTACATTCATACAAAAAGTATCATCACAATCAATGAAGACAGGTTTTGCTCCAATTTCAGTTATAGCTCCAACAGTCGCTACAAAAGTGTTCGCAGCTGTAATAATTTCATCACCAGTGCCAACACCTAAAGTTTTAAGTGATAACTTAATTGCATCTGTGCCTGAGTTAACGCCAACTGCATATTTTGTTCCAATTAGTTTTGCAAAATTTTTTTCAAATTTTTTAAGTTCTTTTCCAAGTGTAAAATCTTCTGTAGAAACAAATTGTTTTAAATTTTTCCAAAGATCACTACAATTTGAAAATTGTTGCTTTAAATATGAATATCTAACTTTCATTTTTTAATATATAATCTCTCTTATTTTTTTTTTTATCTCTTAAAATACTCATTATAGTCAATGGCTTACGGATTTTAAAATAATTAGAAAGGATTTTCAAAGTACTTCTCTTGATTATTTCTCCATAAGATATAACTTTTCTACCTTTGTTATCTGAAATATGACCGTCCAAAATTGCAAGTGAAGAATTCCTATCTCTGCTCGAAAAGTGACTTAAGTTTTTTGTTTTTTCAATAATAATCTGTTTATCGTTAAATTTGTAAATATTTTTCTTTTTATTTCTTGGTAATTTAAATTTTATCAATTTTGAATTCAAATTTTCAATATACTTTTTCCCTTCATAATCCTTTAATTTTCTGCCATAACTATCTTTCAATCTGACTAAATCCTTTTTAATATATGGTCTCTCAATTTCTAAAGCATAAAGCCCTTTTTTTGATATAGCTTTAATTGAATGAAATAAACCTGGTCTAAAAACCAATCTAGACAAAGGTTTAAATCTTTTTGTATTTTTTTTATAAATTCCGATTTGAACTTCAGCAATACCATCTAAAATAATAAATCCAGTTTTCTTGGTTGGATGACAGTGAAGTGATGTTTTGTGACCATGATTGATTTTCAAAAATGTTAAACCAATATTATTTTTATTTGTATATACCATGTACTCATATCCCCATGGCTTATTTACGATAGCATTGTTATAAAATTTATTATTTAAATTCATTAATCAAACTATATTAAGAAAATTCATGGTTTTAATATTAAAATATTTCTTATCTTTCATTGAATTAGGAAGCAATCCATTCTCAAATGATAATTTTAGATCTGAAACTGCATCTCTTACAGTAAATTGTGGAATAAATTCTAACACTGATTTTATTTTTTCACAGCTAACATGATAAGATCTATTGTCATCCGATTCGGTCTTTATTATTTTTACATCATTACCAATTATATCTTTAACATCTTCAGCTAGTTCGTTTACAGTTTGGTTTTTATAACCAACATTAAAAATTTCGCCATTAATTTTAGAAGTTGGGGCTGATAATACGCTGATATAAGAATTTACCATATCATCAATATGAACATTTGGTCTTAATTGGTTTCCGCCAAAAACTTTGATTTCTCTATTGTGGTATGCATGATTAGTTAAGATATTCACTACAAGATCAAGCCTTTGTCGTTTTGCATAACCACAAACTGTAGATGGTCTTATCGTCGTAGTAATAAAATTATCTGATTTATACCCATTTAAAATTTTTTCACACTCTCCTTTAAATTTTGAATAATCTGTAAGCGGTTCTAAAGACATATCTTCAGTAACATTTTTTTCTTTTTTAATTCCATAAACTGATGAAGAAGAAGCATATATAAATTTATTTACATTGTTTTCCTTGCTTATTTTTACTAGCGGTTCAAAAGCATCAAAATTAATTGATTTACCTAGGCTTGGATTTAACTCAAAGCTAGGATCATTTGATATACACGCTAGATGTATTATTACTTCATGCCCTGGTATAATTTTTTTAAGAAGATCTTGATTTCTTATATCGCCTTTTATTTTTTTTAAATTTTTATGATTTTCTAAAACTTCTTCACCATAAATCATTAAATCTAACACGGTCAAGCTATGACCTAGATCTAATAATTTTGGAACTAATTTAGATCCAACATATCCAGCTCCACCTGTTATTAAAATTTTCATATTATATTATCTATACCGAAGATTAGGATCAGACTTTTGAAAACTGTTTTTTTTTGTAAAAGAAAGATAGCACTGTTCTCTTCCAAATAAATTTGGGAATTCTTTCATAAGTTTTAAATCATTAAATTCAAGGTTCTTTTTACTTAGAACTTTATCCACTTCTTTAAGAGCTTTAACTGTTTGATCAGGCAAATCAAATCTAATATTATTAATTATTTTTCTCAAAATTGGTTTTATTTTATATTTATATGCCTTAAATCCTTTGGTCTCATAGTCTCTTGTTAACAAAGATAATTTAATACTCAAATCCTCTAGTAATTTATTTTTTTTTTTACACCTACTAAAACTATTAATTTTATAATTAATCAAACAATGACATGTAGAATAATATTCATCTAAATATGTTTTGTTAAATATTTTTTTTTTTCCATGTAAAGATTTGTACCATCTCCAATCAGTAGAAAGTTTTGGTACTGAATTAAATATTTCAAATCTTTTTCCAAGGTTCTTTATAGAGAGATAAGGCGTATTATATCCAACAACATTATGAGGATTGAGTAAACAGTCTTGTATCCAATGATCGTGGGTTCTGCTCATACTTTTTAATTTATTTAGATGATTAGAAAAAATACTTTTTAAAATATTAGTTTTATAAACTAATTTATCTTTATTATTTACGAATCTATAACTAATCAATCTTCTAAGATATGTACTAATTGCACCTATGGGTGGAAGAAATGTTATTAATAACAATCCTCCAGGCTTTACATATCTAGATAATTTTCTTAACATCTTTTTATCATACTCAAGGTGTCCACCTGGCCAACCTTCGGTAATTACTAAATCGTATAGTTTATTGATATTAAAATCTTCTAATGATTTTTTATATAGCCTTGGTTTTGTATGTTTGTTCTTTAAGTTTTTAAATATTTCTAAAATATCTTTATTACCATAAGGATTTGGCTCTACAAGATCGTAACTTTTGGGAGACAATGAAGCGGTGTAAATACTGTTATGACCTGAGCCAGGAGCAACCTCTAAGACATCTTTCCCTGGAAAAAAATTTGGCAAAATTCCAAGCAAACGATATAAGCTCTCTCTTATTTCGAAATGTTTTTTTAAATTTGATAATTTATAATGAACAGGAGATATTCCTTCTTTTATATAATATTCTAACTGTAAAACTTGTTCTGAATGAGCCATATAATTTATTTTTTTATTTCTTCAAGATTTTTCATAGATTTGTATTACCAATAACTATTTAAGATTTTGTGAATTATTTTTGTTTAATTTTTAAGGCTCTAAACTCTCAAATATCAGACCACTATTTTTTTTAGGAATTTTATTAGCAGATAATTTCGTTAAATTTGCATATTTTGTTTTTTTGCTAGCTATTGTCCAATATTTTAGTTTGATTTCATCAAATTTGGATCTCCATTTATCGAGATCATCTAGCGACATATTGTGAGGTTTAATCAAAAATCCTTGCTTTTGGCCGTATTGTCCTAATGTTATAGGGGTTCTCCATAATTCATCCATATTCCAATTTCCAAGAAGGATTTTTTCTTTTACAACTTGATTAAATAGTTTTGTCTCAGGAAATGGTATCACAGTTTGCACTGAATAATTATCTAATTCAAGTTCTTCCATCATGTTGTAGGAATTTTGTAAAGTTTCATTAGTATCCTCAGGGAAGCCCATTAAAAACATGCCAACTGTTTTAACTTTGTACTTTTTTAATAGTCGATTTGCCTCAAATATTTTATCTCTTTCTAAATTTTTTCCAATGACATTATTTCTTAAATGGTCATCTCCATGTTCAATAGCTAAATTTGCATAAACTAATCCTGCCTCAACCATTTTTGCTATGACCTCTTCTCTTAGTGAGTTTACCCAAAGACCGTTGGGTGTATTAAACATCATTTTAATATTTCTCTTTAAAACTTCATCGCACAAACCAATTATATGAGATCTATTTAAAGTTAACTGATCATCCATAAATGAAAAAAAGTTTACACCATACTCTTTATTTAAAACTTCAATTTCGTCTACTATAGATTTAATACTCTTTTTTCTATGCTTTTTTCCCATAACTAAAAACATGTCACAAAAGTTACAAGCTAATGGGCATGCTCTTGAAGAAAAAATTGCAGCTTTATATTTAATAGGAAGATTTTTAGGATTATGATAATGATCTAAATCCATCTCAAATTTTTGAAGATTGATTAAATCCCATGCAGGCATTGGAAGAGCATCTAAATCTTCAACATAATTTTTTTGTCTATTAATAACTACTTTTCCATCTTCATCTCTATAAGCAAATGATTTAATCGACTCTAAAATTTTTTTATCTTTATTTTCTATATATGCAGCAAGTGCAACTATTGAATTTTCTCCCTCACCTATCGCAATATAATCAATATCATTACAATTTGATAAAATCTCATTTGGGAAAGTAGTGGCGTGTATTCCTCCTAACGCAATTTTGATATCTGGACGTTTTTGTTTTATCAATTTTGCAAATTCTAAAACATCAGGAAAAACACCTGAAAATAAACAATTTAGTCCAATCATATCAGGTTTATGTTTTTCTAAATTTTCGATAATTTGTTTTTTTTGAAACTCTAAATAATTTTCCCTTTGACTATGTACAACTGCGTTATTCATATCTAAAAGAAGAGGTTCATGGTCATTCGCTCTTAAAATCGCCCCAAGATGTAAAAGGGCAGCTGAAGGATAAAAATCCTCTCTTATCATCTCATTTTTAGATCTTTCATAATTAAGACTTACGTAGGGAGCAATTAATAATATTTTCATAATTGATAACTTAATTTAATTCATTTTTATAACAACATTGATATACAAAGTACATATAAATTTTATAAAGTCTACAATATGTCTTGTAACTTAGCTTGAGCAGACTTTGCTTTTTTTATAGTTTCCAATCTTTCACTACTTGATTTATTAGGTGGATCATATTTATCAAAAACATTCATTATATTTTGTACAAAATCTTTACCAATTTCTGTTAAATTAATACCATAATCAGTGAACTCTAACAGACCGTCTTCTGTCATTTCTTTTAAATAAGTAATTTCTTCGGAAAAATAATCTAAAAAATTTATACTAAATTGCTTTTGAAAATTTTTATAATCGATTTTAAAATAGCTCCTAATTTGTTGTGTGGCGTGTTGTCTAATCTTGTCATCTTCTGATAATTTCATTCCTCTAAAGCAAGGTAGTAAATTTTGGTCTAAGGCCTTTTTGTAGGAGGGTATATCATAAAAATTTTGAACATAATAATCATTTCCTAAATTACTCATAGACGAACTGCCTACTGCAATAAAATTTACTCTGCCACCTGGTTGATGACCAGAGGCACCATAGTGTGCATTACCTTCCTCAAAAGCTTTTGTCATCGGACTGTCAGGAAGCGAATAACACTCAAATCCTGTCCTGATGTAACCTCCAGTTTTTAATTTTTTATGTATAATCTCTAACAATTCTTTTCTCTCAAAAAAATCAGGCAAAGGACCTTCAGCTAACATTTGAACTTGGTATTTAGCTACCCAAGGTTTATAAGCCATTAATGATAATTGTACTAATGTCGGCTTAAGTCTGATTATCTCATCACAAGTTTTGGACATTGACTCAGGGGTTTGGCCTGGTTGTCCTATTAAAAGATCAAATGCAATTTCTTTATACATTTTTCTTACTTTTGGAGTAAGTAAATTCTCAAATAATTTTGCTGGCTGAATTCTGTTTACTCTTCTTTGTACTTCAGGATCTAAATCTTGCATCCCAAAGGATATTCTGTTTGTTCCGCAAACTTCATGATTATATATTAATCTATCTTCATCAACTCTTCTTGGGTCACTTTCTACTGTAAAAAAATCAACATTTGACCAATCGAATAATCCTTTTAGTTTGTCCACTAGTTTTTTAAGATCTTCTCTATTTAAAATCGTTGGAGATCCACCACCAAAAAAAACAGTTCCTACATTTAAATTTATATTGTTTTTCTTTAAAAAATCGAAAAGTATGTCTATCTCTTTAAAAAGGTATTCAAGATAATCAGTTACTTTATTATAATCTTTATTTATAAATTTACTGCAAGTGCAAAACCAGCATAATTCTTCACAAAAAGGAATATGTACATAAAAGAAAATTTTTTTTTCTTCATTTTTAGGCATCCAATCTAATAAAGCTTTTTTAAATTCTCCATCTTGAAACTTAAAACTCCAATGATCTTTCGTGGGATATTCTGCATAATTAAAAACTATATCTTGATGATACTTTTTAATTAAATTTGCATTTAAATTTATCTTTTTCATAATTTACAACTATATACTGATTAATATAAATCAAGTTTAAAATTTAATTATTGTTTCAATTCATTAATTTGCATAACTTTTACCTTCACCTGCATCTATTGGAACCATACATCCTCCCATCATTGCAGAAAAATCAGAACATAAAAATAATATCATTGGAATAATTTCATCAACATTACCCATTTTTTTTCTTGGTAATCTATCTTTTATAAATTTTTTGTAAGCTTTGACATTGCTTTCTCTTAATCTGTACATAGAATTACCTTTACTAATAAAACCTCCTGGCATAATACCTGTCACAACTATATTTTCCTTATAAACTTCTCTTCCTAAACTTCTAACATAAGCAGCTAGAGCTGCTTTTGATGTATTATAACCAACAGAACCTACTCCCTCATATGAGGTAATCGACCCGATATGAATTAATTTCAAACTCTTTCTTTTTTTTTTATGTTTTATGGCTAATCTATTAAGCTCTAAAATACTTAAAAGATTGAGTTGTAATAATTTATTAATTTCAAAACTTTTCAACAAAGGACTTTTCAATCCTAAACCTCCACCTGCTATATGTATGATAATATCTATTGATTTTAAAAATTTTTTTGCCTCTAAAAATCCATTATTAATATCTAAATTGTTCTGCAAATCTGTTTTTATACAAACATGTTTAGATGGATTTCGAAGTTTTTTTTTTATCTTAATCATTTGTGAATGCGATCTTGAAAGCAACGCAAGTGAAGCTCCTTTTGAGGCAAGAATTTTACAAGTTTCTAACCCTAGTCCTCTAGAACATCCTGTAACAATAATTTTTTTATTTTTAAATCTATTTCCAATATTTAATTTTAAATTTTTCAAAATATTTTAATTTTTTCTTAAACTTCTCGTTAAATCTTTCGCTGTAATTCTATTTTTGACGTGATCACTATCATTTACAAACATTCCTAAGAACCATCTGCCTTCATTACTATTCCAGATCAATTTTTTTTGTGGATCAACTGAATCAACCCCATGAATCAATGATCCATAAAAAATTACTGCATCCCCAACTTCTAATCTATTTTCTATATTAATTTTCTTATTATTTTTATTTTTAAAATAAAAGCCTCCTTTATCAAAATCCTCTCCTACTTTACTCATTATAATACCTGAGACAACTCTCTGGTTTTTTCTTGGGTCAACATGGTCTCTTAATTCTCCTCCACCGGCAGGGTATCTAACAATCTGCAATCTATCTATTTGACCATCACTAGGTATATTTTTTTCAAATCTGTATTTATTATTGCCAGCTAAAAATTTTATGTATCTCCAATGTTTGTAAGCACCATTCTTTAATTTTTTCTCTAAATTTGTCTTTATATTCCAATTATAAAAATAAAAAGAGTGTTTAATGGCGTATAAACTATATTTTTTTGTTATATTTTTATCAATTGATCTATGAAAATTTGGTGTTCCATCAAACATTTTGTGAAAACTAGTTTTTTTAAGTTTTTTGTAATTATTAGCCAAATCTAAAATTGTTTTTTTTAAATTTTTTGGAGCAGAATTTTTTAAAATATAAGCTTCTTTATTAACGTACATATTCTTTATTAATTTTTTAAGAAATACTTCATTATTTTTATCAGTAGCATCTTTTAATTTTTTAAACTCTAACCTTTTAACTTTAGAGACATATTTGGGTGCTGAATATTTTTCTTCTAAATATGACCAATAATTATTTAATTTTTTACTTAAGTTCATTTTATTTGAGAATATTTTCTAAATTTTTTAAAATTTTTATTTTATTTATTGGATATTTATTGCCGATTGTCTCAACTGATTGAGCTGCTGCGAGTGAACCAATTAACAAAGTTAAGTTACTATCAAATTTATTTTTTAAACATGGACCTACAAGAGAAAGCATTGTATCTCCAGCGCCAGTTTTGTCTATTATATTTTTCGCAAAAGCATCAACATAATAAAATTTTTTATTATTATACATAATCGATCCATTATTACCTCTGGTAACAATTAGATTTTTTATATTTTTATTTATTGATAATTTTATCATTAATGTTTCAAGTTTCATAGATTTTTCTCTCATTTCATGCCTGAGCTCTTTTTCATTTATTATTAAAGTATTAAAATTTTTATAATTTCTAATTGTGTGAAAACCAATGTTTGATGAATTTATCTGAGCATTTAATGCTAAAAATTTTGAATTTTTACATATTAAATTTGCCGCTTTTTTCGAAATTAAGCCATGCCCATAATCTGAAACTACCACTAAATCATTTTGTTTAGTAAGCTTATTCAATAATTTTAAAAACTTTTCTTCATCATCTTTTTTTAAAGGTTCGTCATTTAAGTCGTAAACACCAATAATTTTATTTTTACTAATATTATCTACATATCTTTTTTTAAGTATTGTGTTTTTATTTTTTATATTTAAAAAATTAGTTTTTATATTTTTAGACAAATTTTTTTTTATTTCCTTTAAAAATCCTTTATTTTCACCTATAGCAGAAAGTATTGTTATTTTTTTATTAAATTCAGATAAGTTTAGAGCGATATTTAAAATACCACCATAATATCTCTCACTTTTTAAATCTTTTAATACTAAAATTGGATCTTTGCCTGATTTCCCAATTGCCTCACAAAAATTATATTCATCGATTATAGTTTCTCCAATCAATAAAATTTTCAATTCAGAAAATTTATCAATTAACATTTTTATTTGTTTAAAATCATATTTTTGTTTAATCTTTTCTATAATTTTTTTTTTATTTTTAGAGTAAAAATTTGTCGACTCATTTATTAATTGACTTGAGCTAAATGTAGCCTCTTCGGTAAAATAAATTTTACCATTAACTTTTTTTAATTCCTTAATTTCATTCTTAATCTCTCCTGTAATATCATCTTTTAAGTTTTTGTAATCTTTTCCTTTGCAATAAATATTTGGTTTTATCTTTTTTATTGAATAAGCGGCAGTTGGTGTTTCATTAATTGCAACATAATCAACACAATCAATCGAGGCCACTGCTTCACACCTTAAATCTTGAGAAAAAACTGGTCTACCCGGACCTTTATTGACATACTTGTCAGGAGTTATGGTGACGACTAGTTTATCTCCTAATTTTTTTGCCTTTTTAAAGTGTTTTATATGACCTATGTGTAATAAATCAAAAACACCATGACAATGAACTATAATTTTTCTATCCTTTTTTTGTTTAGCGATAACTATTTTTAGATCATCTAATGAATAAATTTTTGCCATAACTTACTTTATATATTTAAACCAAAGTTTTGTTGCTTTATTAATTTTTTTAGGTGTCCAAACTGGAGCCCTTGTCCAATAATCTATGTTATTTAAAAGAATTTTTATACCCTCTTCAATTTTAATTTTTGGTTTCCATCTTGTTTTTTGTCTTATTTTTGTGATATCAGCAAATGTACAATCTGGTTCACCTGGTCTTTTTTTAATAAAAACTTTTTTCCCCCCTAAAATCTTAACAATTTTATTAACCGAAACTGTTTGTCCGCTACCAATATTGAAGATTTCATTAACTAATTTTGATTTGCATAAAATCATAATCACATCAACAACATCTTTTACATATGTAAAGTCTCTTGTTTGTTTACCCGATCCAACAATTGTATAAGGTTTTTTTGCAATTTTCTGAGCTAAAAATACTCCAAACATAGCCCCGTATGTGCCCGATGTTCTAGATCTTGTCCCATATACATTGAATAATCTTACTGAAATATATGGAAATTTATAAATTTTTGACCAATGAATTATTAAATCTTCTCCAAGTTTTTTTGTCAAAGCATATGGATATTGAGGATCAATTTTTTCATTCTCATTTGTAGGATATTTTTTTGGTATTCCATAACAAGAAGATGATGCTGAGTAAATAAATTTTAAAATTTTAGCTTTTTTACAAGCCTCTAAAATATTAATTGTACCATTAACATTTGCATCGAAATATTTTTTTGGTTTTTGGATGCTGGGAACAACGTCAGCTAAAGCTGCAAAATGTAAAACAAGACATTTTCCCGAAAATTCTTTAATCCATTTTCCTTTTTTTGAAATATCACATTTTATAAATTTTATATTTTTCTTAAATTCCTTTAAGTTTTCTATTCTTCCTGTTGAAAGATTATCTAAAACAACTATTTTTTTATTTTGTTTTACCAAGTGTTCAACAATATGACTTCCAATAAAACCGGCTCCACCTGTTACAATATACTTGATCATAATTAAGAACTTTTAATTAGACACAGCTCCGCACTATGTAAAAGTTGTATTTTTACATTTTTCATATTCTTGTTTTTATACAGGCCTAAATAAATTATTTTCTTTAGATACTGTAATCTTATATTCACCAATTAATGCATCTACCGATACATTATTTTCTTTAAGAACCATAAAAATTAAATTAGTAAATGGTCCTGACATAAATTCATATTTATTTTTGTTTTTAAAATTAAAAAAACTTGCTTTTAAAAAGCCATCTTGATCTTCATTTTTCTTACATTTTTTTATAAATTTCTCTATATCAGTTTGTGAATTCAAGAAATCATTAAGAAAATATTTTAAACCTTTGGAATATTTAAGTGATGATAAAATTACTTTTTTTGAAAAATCTTTATGAAAGCAAAGCAAATAATCGCCCAATAAAAGTGTCTCCTTAGTATAAATTTTTTTATTTAAAAACTTGGTTAATTTTAATTTCGGTAAATAAAACTTTACATCTGTACCAAGTCTATTAAAAAATTCTTTCTTAAGATTTGCCAAATTTTTTTTATCAAATTTTATTACAGCCCACATTTATTTTTCCTGTTCAATTTCTTTTTTTAGTTCATCATACTCTTTCATTTTTTTTTTCATGAAGTTTAAAGTTAACTTTGTTTTTTTAGTGATCCCTTTTGGTGTTAAAATATAAATATAACCAATTTTATTAGGATTTTTTTTGAAGTTTTTTATTTTAATTAAACCTTTATTCTTTAATTCTTTTAAACAATAGTTTAATTTTCCTAGACTAAACCCTAATTCGAATGCCAATTCTCTTTGTGACTTATTGGGATTTAATTTTATTTTTCTTAATATCTCAAAATCATCAGTTTCGTTTTTCATAATTGTTCAATTTTTGAACACTTATAACGTTCAAATATTGAACGGTAAAGCTATTTCTCTCTAATTTTATCAAAAAAGAAAAAAGTCTTTTTTTTTTATTAAATTTATGTATAATAAATTACCGAGTCATGGTGGGGAAATCTTGTGAAAGTCATATGCTGTTCCTGCAACCGTAAAGTCGGAGCGCCACCCGGTAAAGTCCACTGTTGAATGAAGGCCAGGAAAAGTCTAATTCTACAATGAAAAGTTGACAGCGGCATCAAATTAACCAACTTCCTTATTTAGGAAGTTCAATAAAGGATGGCGTATGTTAAAAAAATTTGTTTTTTTATTTTTCATTTTATTTTTAAATTTCTTTAATGCTTATGCATTAGAAAATTGTAAGTGGGATAACAGGAAAGGTATCCCTTGCATAACAGTCCAAAAAACTCCAAATAGCTCCAATTTCAATCAAGAAGGAATAAGCAAAACAGTTATAACTAAGAAAGATATTATAAATTCAGGAGCTTTAGATACCAATGACATTTTAAAACTAATTCCAGGATTGGATGTTTTTCAATCAGGACAAAGAGGTCAGCAAACATCCGTTTTTACTAGAGGGTCAGAATCAAATCACACTTTAGTGCTATTAAACGGAATAGCAATTAATGACCAATCAGTAACTGATGGATTACATGACTTTGGGCAAGACTTCGTGCAAACCATTCAACAAATAGAAATTTATAAAGGTTCTAATGGAGCACATTTTGGACCAAGTGCTATTGCAGGTGCTGTTAATTTTATTACTGATATTGATTATACAAATACTTATTCTGTAAATGGATTTCTACTTCAAAACTACGTAAGAAATAATTCTATTAATGCAAATTATAGTAAAATTACAGAAAATGGATGGCATTTGAATTTAAAAGGTACAACCACGCAAAGTGAAACCAATAGCGCTATCGCCAAAGGACATGAAGATGACAGTGCAAAAAATTTTCAAGTAAATTTTAATAGTGTTAAATGGATAAGTGATAAATTAAAGTTTAAATCAACTATTTATTCTAGAAGAACTAAAGCTGATTACGATGGGTCAGCTACAGATGAAAAGGGTTATGTTTCAGATAACAAAATGTATGCATTACAATCTGGTTTTGAACATAAATCTAAAAATTTTGAGGATAATCTAACATTTCACTATCATAAATATGATAGAGATTATGATAATGCAACTTACTTAGATGAATATAATAGCGAGTCTTTTGTTATAAAAGGTGAAAGAAGCATCAAAGCTAATAAAAAATTTTCTTATGGATATGGCAGTGAGTATAAATACGACTGGGGTGCATTTGAAAATAGAGGAAGTTATACGGCTTCAACAAAAGGTCACATGAAAAATTTTGGTTTTTTTGTTAATGCAGGGTACAAAATTAATGAGAACCAAATACTGTCAGTTTATGGCAGGTCTGATGACCACAATACAACAGATAGAAACCAAACTTATAAATTGAATTTTACACAAATTTTAGGTCAATTTAAATTTGGAGGAACAAATTCCACAGGTTTAAGAAATCCATCTTTATATGAACTTTATGGATCTGATAATTATGGGATTGGTGGAAATGCTAATCTTAATCCAGAAAAAAGTAAAACCAATGAACTATATGCGGAATTCAATTTTTCAGAAAAATTAAAATTTACCTCAACAGCCTACAGAACAAAAGTATTTGATCGTATTGAAAGTAATTCAGCTTATACAAAACATGAAAATGAATTGATTGATATAAATCAAGAAGGTTTAGAAAGTGAATTTTTAGTTAATGGAGATAATCAAAATATTTCACTGTTTACAAATTTTTCAAAAAGTAGAAAGGATAATGGACAGGCTCAAGCACGAAGACCAGATCTATCTTATGGTGCAACTTATTCAAAAAAATTTGACTCAAGTTTTTATGGACCCTTCAATTTAAAATTGAACTATAAATATACAGGTCAATTTATTGATTGGGATGGAAATGCTAATTCAAGACAAAAAAGCACAGACTTATTAGATCTATCAATCAAAAAAAATTGGTTTGGAAACATTATCTCTTTAAATGTTACAAACCTTTTAAATGAAAGATTTGAAAAACCTGCAACATACTCTCAGGATGGAAGACAGTTTAGAATTGGGTTGAAAAAATTATATTAATCGAGAAATTTTTGTTAAAATTTTTGAGCCTTGTAATTAAATTTTTTATTAACTATTATCAAAAATTATGAATTATATAAAAATTTCACTTGGGATATTTTTGGCTTTAGCTGCTAGCAGATTTATTCCTCATCCACCCAACTTTACAAGTTTAATAGCATTAAGTTTTTATGTACCGGCACTTTTAGGCATAAGATATTTACCAGCCTTAGTAATAAGTTTTTTTATAACAGACCTTTTTATTGGTTTTCATACTTTAACATTATTTACTTGGGGTAGTGTAATTTTTATAGGACTGTGCTCAAGGTTTTTTTTATCAACTATATTTAGTAGAATTTCTGGATCTCTTCTTGGTGCATGTGTGTTTTTTATAATAACTAACTTTGGTGTTTGGTCAATGGGTTCATATGGATACACTTTAGATGGTTTTTTGTTGTGCTATACTTTGGCAATACCCTTTTTTACATATAGCATTATTTCTACATTTATATTTTCAGGAATTATTGAGGGTTTTTATAAATTAAAGTTTACAAAAATCAGAACATAAATAATAATTTTAAAAAAAACCCTAACAGTTTTACTTGAAGGAGTTTTGATTCCAAATTAAAATATTCTCTACATTGAAGCCTTAAAATTTTTTTCAGTGCATAAATCAAGCCAATTGAGCTATTAGTACTGGTCAGCTGCACGCATTACTGCGCTTCCAC
>MDTE01156662.1_pt1 | contig 30605 bp, 25 predicted proteins | sample 811231 | NCBI WGS metagenome assembly MDTE01 (sample SAMN05326651, study PRJNA326480) | marine metagenome | isolation source: seawater | place: Indian Ocean: Red Sea | collected 2010 | reverse complement strand
CGACAGCGACACGCTGCTGGGTGAGATGGGCAACGACAAGCTCAACGGCCAGCGCGACAACGATTCCCTGGATGCCGGTCTCGGCGACGACACGATCTTTGGCGGGCATGGCAACGACACCGCCACCGGCAACGGCGGCGACGACACCATCAACGGCCAGGGTGGCAATGACTGGCTGGTTGACGACACCGGCGACGACCTGATCAACGGTGGAACCGGCCGTGACTTGATCGACAGTCGCGGCACGTACGTGACGATCGATGACGTCCAGTTGGCTGCCGAAGGCAACACCGGCGACACCTCGGTCATGACCTTCACGGTCTCACTGGTCGGCAACACCTCGTCAGACTTCACGATCGACTTCGCCACCAGCGACGAAACCGCCTCCGCCGGCAGTGATTACGTCGCTACCTCCGGACAACTGGCCTTCGCCCCCGGTGAAGCCTCCAAGACCATTGATGTCACCGTGAATGGCGACACCCTTTCCGAGAACCACGAGACGTTCGCCGTCACACTCTCCAATTCCGGCAACGTGATCCTCTTCGACGCGACCGGACAGGGAACCATCGTCGATGACGACCAAATCGCCGGTCTCGACTTTCCGGGATTCACGCAGAGCGGTAGCCCACCGGACCCCACCGCCGCCGCCGGACCCAACAACCTGGTCGGGATGGTCAATGTCGACATCGGCATCTGGAACAAGAACGGCACCGTCGTGGAAATCGCGGCACTGGACGACTTCTTCGAGGAAGTCGATCAGGACTACGGCCCCTTTGACCCCTGGGCCACCTTCGACCAGTATTCCGACCGCTACATCGTTCTGGCCGAAGAGGTCGAGTCGGGAACGGTCAACCAGGACGGCTCCGGCGGTTCCACAAAAGGTGGATATGGTGCCACCCAGGCGAACCTCCTGATTGGCATCTCGACCGGCGACACACCCGATGACCTGGACGTGGCCGGCGGAGACAACGACTGGCACGTCTACTCCATCCCCGCAACACACGACTTCGGCGCTGGATTAGCCTGGATCGACTACCCAAAAATCACCGCTGACGCCGACAGTATCTATATCACCGGCAACTACTTTGCCTTCGGAGACAGGGCGTTCCAGGGAACACGAGTTACCCGATTGGACAAAGCCCCCATGCTCGACGGCACGCTGGGAACGCGAACCGACGTGGTGACCGGTTTTACCAGTACGTTGCAACCCGCCTTGAGTGTCAACCGGTCTGCCGCCGACCCCCAGTTGTTTGTCGAAGCATCTGCGGGGTCTGTCAACGTCTGGGAGATGGACGACAGCAACTCGTTGACAATCGCCCAGACCTTCCCATCGGCATACAACCCACTCCCCGGCAACTTCGGTGTGCCACAACAGGGTACGTCGTCCACACTCGATTCAGTGCCGAACCGGATGATGAACGCCGTCTGGCGAGACGATTCGCTCTGGGCCACCCACACCGTCAATGTCGGTGGTGCAGCAAATGCCCGCTGGTACGAAATCGACACGACCAACTCCAACTACACGCTGACCCAGGCCGGGAACGTCGCCGCAGGTCCCGGAATCCACACCTTCATGCCGGGCGTCTCGGTCGACAGCGAAGGCAACATGGGCATCGTCTATTCGCAGAGTTCGACCACGCAGTTTCCCGCGATGATGTACGCCGGCCGCCAGGTCGGAGATCCACTCGGAACGACCCGCGAGGGAACCGTCGTCAAAGCGAGTACCACATTCTATGAGGGGGCTCCCGGAAGATCACCAAATCAATATCGATGGGGCGATTATGCCGGGATCGCCATCGACCCGGCGGACTCCAAGACGTTCTGGGGCCTGCACGAATATTCCGCGTCCAACTCGGCTTGGGGCACCTGGTGGTCCTCGTTCCGTTTCGCCAACGACACCCCACCCCCTCCGCCCCCGTCTTCATCTCCATCCCTTCCCTCATCCGGCACTGACACCCTGAGAGGCGGCAACGGCAACGACACGATCTTCGCCGGAGTCTCCAACGACCTGATCTACGGCGGAACCGCCAAGGATTCGATCGACGGCGGGCTGGGCGACGACACGATTCGTGGCGAGGGAGGACGTGACACCATCAACGGAGGCGACGGCAACGACGAAATCCGCGGCAATCAGGGGAATGACGTCCTCAATGGCGGCGGCGGAGACGATCATCTGATCTGGAGTCCCGGCGAGGCCAACGACACGACCAGTGGCGGAGAGGGATTCGACACACTTCAGATTCACGGCAGCAGCCTGGCCGATGACTATTCGATCACCAAGACAGCCGGCGGCAATGCCAGAACCCAGATCACTGACGGCAGCCACACGGTGACACTGGGCTCCTCGATCGAGATCGCCTCGTTGCTGATGGGTGACGGCGACGACACGGTCACCATCAACGACGTCAAGGGCGTCCCCGGCACCCTGATGGCCGTCTACGGCGAAAACGGCAACGACACGATTTCGGCCGACGAGAGCCGGGTGGGCACCGTCCGACTTCTGCTGGATGGTGGCGACGGCAACGACACGCTGACCGGCAGCATCGGAAACGACACACTGCTCGGGGGCGACGGTGACGACTCCATGCATGCCGGTGACGGCCACGACACGCTCGAAGCCGGACTCGGCGACGACGTGGTTCACGGAGGCCTGGGCGGTGATGTGCTCAGAGGAGACGAGGGCAACGACACCCTCGAAGGCAACACGGGCAACGACAGCCTCGTCGGTGGAGCCGGCAACGACTCGTTGACCGGTGGCTACGATGACGATTCGATCGTCGGGGCCGAGGGCGACGACGTCATCAATGGCCAGCGCGGCAACGACTTCCTTCTCGGCGGCGCCGGTGCCGACACGATCAGGGGCGGAAGCGGCGACGATTACCTCGACGGTGGACTCAACGACGACCGCATTCTTGCCAACGACGGCAATGACACAATCCGCGGCGATGACGGCGACGACGAAATCCACGGCCACGACGGCGACGACCTGATCGGTGGCGGCGACGGCAACGACGTCATCACCGGCTCCAGCGGCTCTGACCTGATCAACGGCGGAGACGGTGACGACCGTGTCAACGCCGGTGGGGACGACGACATCGTCCTCGGTGGAGACGGAAACGACACGCTCTTCGGCGGATCTGGCAGCGATGTCATCCTTGGTGAGAACGGCAACGACCGGGCCTTCGGCCAGGGCAGCACCAACGACACATTGTCCGGTGGAGAAGGCTCCGACGAATTGAACGGGCTGGCCAGCGAGATCGACGAGGCTTTCAGCCTCGAGACCTCGGTGTTCGCCCTGCTCAACAGCGTGTAGACTCGGGCAACACCCGAGGACCACCCCACGATGCAGGCTTACGAACGGACGCTGGGACGCCTGCAGTGCGTGGTGCTGGACACCGTCCCGGATGGACAGCCGGTTGAACTGGCGGTGGTGCTCTGCCACGGATTCGGAGCATCCGGAACCGATCTTGTCGGCCTGGGTCCGGAGCTCTGCCAGCGTGCCCCGGAACTGATCGGTCGCACACGATTGATCTTTCCGGCCGCTCCGCTGTCACTCGACGAAGTGGGAATGCCCGGTGGCCGCGCCTGGTGGCACCTGGATCTCGAGGCACTCAACAACGCCATGGAGCACGGGGAATTCCGCGACCAGAGAGAGTCGACTCCCGATGGCCTGGATGAAGCTCGCGAATTGCTGACCGAACTGGTCGAGGCCGTCGGAACCGAATGGCAACTCGGCCCGGACAGCCTGGTCCTGGGCGGGTTCTCGCAGGGTTCCATGATCGCTACCGATGTCGCGCTGCGATTGCCGGAACCTCCGGCGGCGTTGTGCATCTGGTCAGGGACACTGTTGTGCGAGGCGGACTGGCGTGCACAGGCCGAGTCGCGAGGGGCACTGCGGATCTTCCAGAGTCACGGTCGCACCGACCCGATTCTCCCCTACGCCGCCGCCGAATGGCTCAGGGATCTGCTCACCGAAAGCGGACTCGAGGTCGAGTTCCTCGAGTTTCCCGGAGTCCACACGATTCCCGCCGAAGCGGTCGAACGGACGGCGGCCATCCTGCAGGAGGTCGTCAACCGCTAGCCGGCAGCCTCGGCATCGATGGCCGCCTGCACGTCTCCGATCTGCTCGGCCAACGCCGATTGATCAACGCCTTCGGCAAACTCTTCGAATCCCGCTGCAGCAATCATGGCCCGGGTGTTCCGGCCAACCTGGTCGAGCGTGAATTCTACCGGACAGCCCATTGTCAGCGGATCCAGGTGAAACATGCGGTTCACGCCAGTCGGCGCGTAGTGGTAATGCGGATCGTCGTCGAAACAGTCGAACCGCAACAACTGCACTCTCTCGTCATCGACGTCGCCGAAAACCCGGACAGAAGGCCCCCGGTCATCACCGGTTCGCCGGTAGTCGATCGTCAGCACCACACCACCGATTTCCAGCTCCGTCATCATTCCGCTCCCGTCTTGAATACCATCGGCCGTCACGATACCACATGACCCATCGCCCGTCCGGTCCATCCACACTGCCAGGTCAACCGATGCCCGACACCTCTTCGATCAATGCCTACCTGGTCACTGCCGACGAGGACGGCCACATCACCGCCGGTCCCACGACGATCACAACCGACCAGCTTCCCGACCAGGACATCGAGATCGCCGTCGAGTGGTCCTCGTTGAACTTCAAGGACACGCTGGCGGCCGCCGGCAATCGCCGCGTTGCCGGCAACCTGCCCCATGTGCCGGGCATCGACGCTGCCGGCACCGTCGTGGCCGACGGCAGCAAAGTTCTGGTGACCGGTTACGGACTGGGCGCACCGGAATGGGGCGGATGGGCAGAACGGATCCGGGTGCCGGTCGACTGGATCTGTGTCCGTCCTGAAGGGCTGTCCGCTCGTGCCGCCATGCAACTGGGCACCGCCGGACTGACGGCCGCGATGGCCGTCGAAGCGATTACCCAGGGACAGGTCGAACCCGATTCGGGTCCGATCCTGGTCACCGGAGCGACCGGAGGAGTCGGGCTGCTGTCGGTCGCGCTGCTGTCCCACCTCGGATTTCAGGTTGTCGCCTCCACAGGAAAGGCGGATCAGCACGAGATGCTCAAGCGGATGGGAGCCGACGAGATCATCGACAGGGACGAGGTGCTCCGGGATGCCGATGGCCCGCTGGCCAGTGCCCGCTGGGCCGCTGCAGTCGATGTCGTCGGTGGAGACACCCTCTCGGCAATCATCCGGACCACGCGACCACAGGCTGTCGTCGCCGCCTGTGGCCTGGTCGGCGGCGTCGACATTACGGCCACCGTCTACCCGTTCCTGCTCCGGGGCGTCACGCTGGCCGGAATCGATTCCGCCGGCTGCCCCGGACCGCTCCGCACCGAACTCTGGAACCGGCTGGCCGATGCCTGGGCACTCGAAGGCCTCGACGAAATCACCCACGAGGTCAGCCTCGACCAGTTGGACACATCCATCGCCCTGATGCGAAACGGCGACCACATCGGCCGCACCATCGTCCGACTCGCCGTCGACTAGTCCTCGACCACGTGATCGGCAAACCGGTCGTTGGCCGCTGCCCACCCCGCCGCATCCCAGCTTCCGTCACTTCCCAGGCAGTCGGCGGCAGCGAAAGCCATCGCCAGTGCGTGGTGGGTGTTGTCGTGGGCGAACAGCCCCTGTCGGCCCAGCGTCACCAATCCCGGCCACTGGTCCAGGTACGAGCGAACTGTGGCCAGGTGTTTGTCGTAACCATGGTCATAAACCGGATACACCCACGGCACTCGGCGGACTTCCGCAGCCCGTATCGGTTTCAGCGGAGGCAACCCGATCCGGGTTACCTCGCGACCGACTTGGTTCACCAGTTCATCGTCGGACATCTGCCACGTCGCGTCACCCGGGTCACAGGGCACCTCGATGCACACGCCGGTCCGATCCGAATGTGAACGTGCCGCTGCGTAGTGCGTCGGTTCGGACGTGCGTGACAGGCCCACCACGGAATCCGGGACATAGTGTGCGTCGAAGGGAGTCCATCGGGCCGAGTCCAGCACCACGCAGACCAGTACCGCGGCTCGACTGTGCAAAGCCGAGGTGGCGGCGGCCACTTCGGTGGGTGGGACCGGTTCCATCAGGCCGACCAGGCGGGAAATCGGGATCGTCGAAAACACCCTGTCGAATTCGTGACGCCCTTCTCCGGTCTCAATTTGCCATCCCGGATTGCGGTGCTGCAAACCAGTGACCGGTGAGGACACCGACAGACGTCCTCCACGCCGCTCAAAATCCTTGGCCAGGGCTTCGGCAATCCGTCCGAAGCCACCGTCGGGATAATAGAAGGACGCGCCAGACCGACCCCGATTCCACAACTGGCGGGTCATCCGACGAATGATCTGCCACGGCGAACGGACCGAAACGCGTCGACGAGCCTGTTCGGCAGCGATCTCGATCGGTTCGCGACCCCACAACTTCCGTGCCATCGGGAAATAGAACTCGCGGCACAGCGTGACGCCCAGTTGACCTTCCAGCGTCGCGGCAAACGAATCCGTGTCGTAACGGCTCGGCCGCACCAGCATGTCCCGCAGAAGACCGCACTTGATCCGCCAGGGAAGCTTCAGCGCGGCATCGACCGGCCGAAGCGGAAACCGGATAAAACGTCCGCCCAGCACAATTCGCCCGTGGCGGGGTCTGCGGTGCAACACCCCCGGCAGCAACTCGTTGAGCACCTTCAGGATTTCCGGGTCGATACTGGGGTGCAGCCGATGGCTGCCGTGGTCGAAGACGACGCCTTCGAGTGCGAAGCTGGCCGCCAATCCGCCGACCTCGGCATTCGCCTCGAACACCTCGACCTCCATCTCGCCCGCGTCGTCGCGAGCGAGAATCTGTCTCGCCAGGCCCAGCCCTGCCGGCCCGCCACCCAGGATCGCCACCCGGACACTCACGACGAGGCCTCCTGACATCGTGCGGGGCGGACCTCGGGCATATGGCTGGATGGGTCCCCGGAACCAAGATACAGGTCATGCCAGGTCAGAAAGTTCATCAGGCCCCACAGCGCCCGGCCGTGATCAACGCGATGCGACTGATGTTGTTCCCAGATCGATCGGATCGCGGCCGGGTCAAGCAGGCCACCCGCCGAGGCCGATTCGCTCAGCAACAGGTCGCCGGACCACTCCTTCCATTCGTCCGTCAACCACCGCGAGTAGGGCATCTCGAGTCCAACCTTCTTCTTCGAGAGAATCCGCGCCGGCAACCGATCCTGCATGCCCCTCCTGAGCAGTTGTTTCCCCGTCAAACCGCTCATCTTCAACGACGTCGGCCACGACACCAGTTCTCGGGCCAACCCGATATCGGTGAACGGCACACGGGCCTCCAGGGAATGAGCCATTGTCATCCGGTCGTTCTTGACCATCAGATCGTCGGGCAGGAACATCCGCCGATCAATTTCGAGCAGACCGTCAAGAGGATCGGATGCCGCTGAGCTCTCGTAGAGCGAGTTGAACAGCGACGCGGTCGTCGGCCTCGAAGCCGTCCCGACGATCAACTCGTGCCGGGCCTCTTCCGAAAGCACCTCTCGCCAGAAACAGTGCGACTCGGCGACGCCCAGTTCCACACCGCGGATGAAACGCTTGGCCTTGAACTCGAAACTCAGCTTACGGTGCGAGACCGGCAACAGGTCGACCAGCGGGCGGACCAGGCCGCGGCGGATTGGTCCGGGCACCCGTCGCATCCGCAACCGTGCCCGGCAGGCCCGGTGCGTGTCGTAGCCGGCATGCAGTTCGTCACCCGCTTCTCCCGACAACAACACGGTGACATGATCCCGAGCCGCCTCGGCCAGCAACCACGTCGGAATCGCCGAACCATCGGCATAGGGTTCATCGATGGCCGCCAGCGCGGCCGGCAGCAGTTCGGCCACCCGGTCGGGTGTCACCCGAATCTCGTGGTGTTCGGTGCCCAACGACGCGGCCACCACGCGTGCCGAGTCCGACTCGTCAAAACTCGGATCATCAAACCCCAACGAAAACGTGTGAAAACCGGCGTCGCCTCGCACCTCTGCATGCAGTACCGCCAACGTACTCGAGTCGAGCCCTCCGGAAAGCATCACACCAACGGGGACGTCGGAAACAAGCTGACGCTCGACTGCCGCTCGCAACAATTCAGTCGACTTCTCGGCGGCCTGCTGGACCGACTGCCGTGCGATCCCATCACCGGCTGCCAGTTGGCAGAAGTCGCCCCGGTCAACCACCCGCGCCTCCGAGCCGACCTGGAGCCACGTACCGGGCGGCAATTCCCGAATCCCGGCAAACGCGGTGCGTGCACCGGGAATGTAGTTCAAGCCGAAGTAATGGTGCAGGGACTCAACATCGACCTCGGGACGGAATCCGGGCACTTCCAACAGCGCCTTGATCTCGGAGGCGAACCAGAAACACCCGTCATGTTCGAGCAGGAACAGTGGCTTGATCCCGAACGGATCACGGGCCAACAACAGCTTCTGCCCGCGGCTGTCCCAGGCCGCCAGGGCAAACATCCCGTCGAATTCCTCCAGCGCGGCGGGACCGGACCGCTCGAGAAGATGCAACACCACTTCGGTGTCCGTCCGGGAGCGAAAAGGTCCAGCTTCCTGCTCGAGGTTCTTTTGCTGTTTCAACTCCCTGAAGTTGTACAACTCGCCGTTCCACACCAGTGTCGTGGCTCCCGACGGGGTTCGCATCGGCTGACGACCGGCGGCCGAGAGGTCGATGACATTGAGCCTCCGATGAGCCAGCCCGCATCGTCCGTCCCAGGCCAGTCCCTGGTCGTCTGGACCACGATGGGCCAGCCGTGCCGACATCCGTTCGAGTGTCTCTGACGGATCCCACCCGTCCCGGCTTCCCCCCTGTCCAACGACGACTCCTGCAAATCCGCACATCGGCGTTTCAGACCTCGCCCGAGTCGGATTGCTTCTGCTTGGTCCGCAGCCGGGCCGGAATGTAGTCGATTCCCACCCGGCCACCACGTCGCGCCATGCTCTCGGACATCATCCCCATCAACAGCATCTGCACCGCGACGACCAGCAGGATCACCGTCGTCGTCGAAACCGTTTCGGTCGTCAGCAGTTTTTCCGCGCCCCCGCCGCGAGCGGTCACGCTGATATCCCACGCCAGCTTGATCCCACCCAGGAAGAAACTGGCCAGGGCCATCGGGGCAAAGACTCTCAACGGCCGAAACAGGATCGACAATCGGGTCACCAGCGAGAGAAACCCAAAGAAGTCCCAGGCAACGACCTTCGATCGCCCGACCCGTCGACGGTACTCGATCGGTCGATAGACCACCTCAAGACCGTCACAAAGCGAGGCAATGGTCAGCGTGGTGGTGAAGCTGAACCGTTCCGAGAGGATCTGGAGATACTGGATCACCAACGATCGCCGGAAGACACGCAGGCCCGAATTGAGATCGGGAATCCGGGCACCGGTAACAAACCTCGCCAGGCCTCGCAGAAAGGCCTTGGCGGGACGCCGGATCAGGGGCACCGCCGACGGATGTCCCGATCGGTCCCCCACGACCATGTCAGCTCCATCGAGTGCATCGACCAGTTCGGGGATGCTTGCAGCCGGGTAAGTGCCATCAGCGTCGATTATCGCGATCGTCTCCCAGGTCGCTGCCTGGACGCCGGTCTTCAAAGACGCCCCGTAGCCCAGGTTTCGCTCGTGACGTACCACTCGTACTCCGGCATCCTCGGCGACATCCGAGGTGCCGTCGTCGGAAGCATCATCAACCACCAGGATCTCAACGGACTGATCCCACCCGGCAGCCATGCCCTGGAGTTCCGCCAGCACCGCGGCCAGCCCTTCACGCTCCCGGTAGGCGGGCACGATCACCGAAACGCCACCTGATTGACTCATCGGCGCACCCCCTCTGCCGGTGTCCGTTCCAGTCTCTCGAGGTTCAGGCGGGCGGCGGTAAAATCGGGATCGGCTTTCAGGGCCCCACGCCACGCGTCGGCCGCCTTGTCGGATCGTCCCTGGTCCAGGTAAACCAGCCCGAGGTTGGTCCAGGCCTCGGCATATCCCGGCTCCAATCGCACAGCACGTTCCAGGTGTCCGCGAGCCTGGTCAAATCGCCCCTGTTGCGCGAGGATCATCCCCAGGTTGTTGAGCGCTTCGACCAGTTGCGGATCGAGTTCGACGGCACGACCGCAAGCCTCGGCAGCTTCGTCCAGCTTCCCCTGTTGTTCGATCACAAACCCCAGGTGATTCCAGGCAACGGCGTACGACGGCTTGGCATCGATCGCGCGACGAAACGACTTCTCGGCAGCCGCCAACTCACCGCGGTGAAACAAGACCCGCCCTTTCCCGTCATGTGCCTCGGAGTACCCGGGTTGCAGCCGAAGTGCCCGATCGAGGTGCTGTTCGGCAACCCGGTCGTTGCCGTCCTCGAGCAACATGCCGGCCAAGCTCAGGTGCGCCTGGGCCGATGTCGGCACCGCCGCGACCCATTGTTCCAGAAAGCCCCGGTGGCTGCGATAGGCCGTCCCGCGCGCCCAGCCGACCACCGCGAGTCCGATCCCCAGGATCACCGCCGCTCCCAGGCCACGACGTCCCCGACCAAACGACGATGTCTCGCATGCCATCAGCACCAGGGCCACCAGCGGTACAGCGGCCAGGACACCGTAGCGTTCGGCAAACGGCGTCTGCTGTTGCACCAGGTTGGCCGTCGGGGCAATCACCAGCAAGAACCATCCGACCCAGAACCAGACCACCCGACCAATCGGTGACTCGCTCCCGGAGTGTCCTCGCCTGAACGCCAGGCCGATCCCCCCCAGGATCACCATCGACAACAGCCCACGTGCCGGGTTCCACCAGTCGGCGACCCCCGGCTCGTAAACCAGCGACCATCCCGGAGCCACCAGCGACTGCAACGTGTAACCAATTGACTGCAACGGCCCAAGAGGATTGTCGAGAACCGCCAGGTGATGTTCTCCCGACCCGGCAAACAGGGACAGACGAACCGCCATGTACATGCCCAGCAGCACCAAGCCCATCACATGGCGGCGGAACCATGCGATTCGTGAGTCGGGCCGTGATCCCGACATCCCCATCAGGTCGGCCCACACAAACAACACCGGCAGCACTACCGCCTGTTCACGACACAACAGCCCCACTCCGACCAGCCCCCAGGCAGCAGAGGCCCACCGACGGCCACCGGGACCGTTGGCCCGCAACCAGGCGGCCATCGCTGCGGTGATCACCACGGCCGCGAGCAATGTCTCCCGCCCCGATGAGACGGGATAAATGGCACAGGCCGACACCGGGTGTACGGCAGCCAGCAAGGCGCCAACCAGAGCCGCCGGCCAGGTCAACCGCAACGACGGCGACAGCAACAGCCAGAAGATGGACAGGCCCCAGCACGCGGCCAACAGAACGTTGAACGCGTGGAATGCCGCAGCCGATGGGCCGTGCAAGGCATTCTGCAAATCGATCGTCAACCAGGTCAGCGGCCGGTAATACGGCAGGTTGTCGGCCTGCCGGGTCGTGAAGACCGAGACCACGTCACTGAAACCCGACGGCACCGACCGGGCATGGACCACCAGGAAATCGTCATAGATGAAGTCGCACCACAACGCGGGAAGATAGACAACGACCACTGCCGCGGCCAGGCCGCAGGCCATCGGTCCGAGCAAGCCGCGTTTGGGCGGTGGGTGTTTCACAGCGGCCCCGCAACCGTCGCCGAAACGGCGACCGAATGGGTGACGAAGACAAGTGGCTGAATCGGATCGAACCTCGAGTATAGGACATGGCCCGACCCGTCGGGACACCTCACCGCGATTCCCCATTTTCACCGGATTCGCACTTGCCATCTCGTCCGGTTATGCTGCCCGTGTCGCCAGCCCCAGGCTCCGTTTTCCTGGCTGTCCCAACCCAGGCTATTCCCACCACAGGATTTCCCGACTGATGACCACTGAGAGCTTGCGACTGGGAATGTTCGTGATGCCGGTCCACGACCCGGACAAGCCATTGGCCCAGTGTTTCGACGAGGACCTGGAGTTGGCGGTCAAGTGCGAGGAACTGGGATTCGACGATTTCTGGGTCGGCGAACACCATTCGTCGACATACGAAAACATCGCGATGCCCGAGATCTTCCTCGCCAGGGTACTGGGAGAGACCTCCCGGATCCGAATCGGTCCGGCACCGGTCTGCCTGCAGTATCACCACCCCGCTCACGTCGCCAGCCGGCTCGCCTTTCTCGATCACCTCTCGCACGGTCGTCTCAACGTCTGCTTCGGCCCGGGAGCGATTCCCACAGACATGGAAATGTTCGGAGTCGACCCCAAGGAAGCCGGGCGACGCGTCGTCGAGTCAATCAACATGATCCTGGAGATGTGGACCAGCACGCCGCCTTACGAGATCGACGGAGATTTCTGGTCCATTCAGCTGACCGACAACCTCGACCCCGACATGGGTCTGTCCGGTATCCATCACCCGCTGCAGACTCCGCACCCCCCCATCTTCACCCCTTGCATCACCCGCGATTCGATTGGACTCCGCAAAGCGGCCGCCAGGGGATTCTCTCCGATCAGTCACCACATGATCGGCACCGACGTGCTGAAAAATCACTGGGACACCTACGCGGCCGGCTGTCGGGAAGGTGGTCTTGAACCCGACCCGGCCAACTGGTGTGTCTCCAGAAACATCTATGTCGCCGACACCACCGAGGAGGCCCTGGCCCGAGCACGAGTCAATTCGATGGGTCGTTGCATCGAATACATCATCGAACTGACTCGTCGCGGTGACGCCCTGGACCTCTGGAAAAGCAGTCCAGATCAGCCCGATGACGAATTGACACTTGACTACTTCCTCGACGAGGTGATCATCGCAGGTGATCCCGACGAAGTGACTCGCCAGTTGCGGGCACTTCGGAGTGAAATCGGGGACTTCGGTAGCCTGGTCCTGGTGGCTCACGACTTTGACGACAAGGCCGATTGGCTTCACAGCCTCGACCTGTTCGCCAACGAAGTGCTGCCGGCCCTGGAGAGCAATTGAGACAACGACACTGGCGGGACGGATCCGCCGCGGACGCGAGACGACCAGGAGGGTCGACACGATGCCGCTGGGAACGACACTGATCACTGGCGGAGCCGGAAACCTGGCCCGACAGTTGTCTGCAGACCTTGCCGAGGCGGGACACCGCGTGGTGCTGGTCGACTTGCCACCGTCGGCTCCTGATCTGCCTTTCGAATACCACGTTGCCGACATCAGCAATCGTGAGCGTCTCGAGTCGATCCTGGCGGAGGTCCGGCCCGACCGGGTGATCCACTTCGCGTCCCTGCTCTCGGGAGGATCCGAGGACAACCGCGACCTGGCGTGGCGAGTCAACGCCGATGGTGCATTCGGGCTTTTCGAAGCAGCCCTGGCCACCGGCGTCAGTTCAATCTTCTTCCCCAGTTCGGTCGCCGCCTACGGCAGTCCGCTGCCCGAGACGGTCCCACCTGACCAGCCCCAGTGGCCCTCGGGGCTTTACGGCGTCACCAAGGCCTGTGTGGAACGGCTGGGAGTCTACTATCACCGGAGGTTCGGTCTCGACTTCCGCTGCCTCCGCCTGCCGGTAGTCGTCTCGAGGTTTGCCCCGCCCGGAGCCGCCAGCGCCTACGCCTCACGATGTTTTGTCGAAGCCGCTTCGTCCGGCCGCTTCACCTTTCACGTGCGTCCCGAAACCAGTCCTTCGCTGATCTACATCAAGGACGTGCTGCGAGCGATCAGAAACCTGCTCGACGCGCCCCACAAACAACTCACCCAACGTATCTACAACCTCCAGGCACTCTCACCTTCCGCTGGAGAGATCTGTCGAGCGATCAACGACCGGATCCCCGATGCCAGGTTGGAATTCGATCCGGACGCAGAGGTGACACAGTTGATCGAGAGTTGGCCGGTGCGATTCGACGATTCCGCCGCCCGCACCGACTGGGGCTGGTCCCCGCATTTCGAACTCAATTCGTTGGCCGATGACTTTCTGGGAGAGCTGACCGATGGCGATGCGGATGGACGCCGCCTACGCGGAACTGGTTGATCGGGCGAGGCGATCGCACGCGGCCAACCGGAATCCCGCGGGCATCACCGCAACCGACATCAGCCGCGCACGGCTGTACTGTTACGGCTTCCGCGGCCAGGTGATCGGCACGTTTCATGCCACCCGCGTCGCTCTCGACCAGCACCCACCCGCCAACGGCGAAGCCGCGGCCTGGCGACAACGAACCAATGACGCCCTGGCCGACCTGGCCGACCTGGCCATGGACACCATCTCGGACGATTTCCGAGTGGTCATCTCGACGCTGCACCACTACCACACCGGTGTGCTGAGGGTGCTCGAAAGCCTCGAACGTGAATCAGCAACTGCCGGCAGCATCCACCTCTCGCGGATCACCTCCCTGTTTCAGACCACCATCGAAACGATCAGCAACAGCGGCGGGCTGCCCTGTACCCAGGACACCCACGCACCCGAACAGGCCAGCTTCGTCGTTCCCAGCCTTGGCATCGTGATCGTGCCCCTGGTTTACGGGGACTTCCACTCGTGGAACCTCGCCTGGCTGGGTGGCGATGAGCGCAACGTGCCGACTCATCAGCACGAACGCGGTGTCGAGATTCACCTGGGGTACGAGCCAACCCATGGTGAGACGGTGCTCGGAGAATCCCGCTGCCGGTGCGACGAGGGATACGCCATGCCGATTCGGTCCCAGACCCGGCATGGATGGGTCAATACCAGCGAGGAACCCCACCACGTCCCGTTTATCTTCGGGTCACTCGACCATGGTGGCTGGGGCGTGTACCTGGACGTCGAAGCTCGCACCGAACCCGTGGTCACACTGGAATCGGTCCCCCGGGACGGCGCCGCCTTTGCCGACATGGTCTACCTGGAACGCGAACTCGATGGGCTGAGCACGCCCGGGGGAACGACGCGACAGATCCTGATCGCCCACACGGTTACCGACCGTGACGGCACCGGGGGCCTCGAGTTGGCCGCTTCCCGGGTCGGCCCCGAACGGCTGGTGTTCCACGATGTCCGTTACCGAATCGTTTCGATCGCTCGGGGCAGCGGTCGAGTGCGGATTGCGGGTTTCGAACGGGCCGTCGAACAACACGACCACTTCGGCATCCCCGCCGGAATGCCCGCTGAACTGATCCCCACCGGTGACACGCCCCTGGTCGTCCTCGACACCACCATCCAAACCGACCACACGGGCGGAGCCGCCTGAGATCCCACCGGTTTGCTTCAGCGAAGCCGGCGAATGGCGATCTTGCATCCCGGCAATGCGAGTCGAAGCGGGGCGACCCCCTCGGAGGTGACGCGGGTCCCATCCAGGCGCAGCTGTTTCAACGATTTGAGTCCCTCCAGAAACGACAACCCCTGGTCACTGACACGCGTCTCGGAGAGATTCAGGACAATGAGCCGGCTGAGTTCCGACAGGTGAGCCAGCCCAGAGTCTCCGACGGCAGTTCCTGAAAGGCTCAAAAGGCGAAGATTCTCGAGATCGCCGATCGGCGCAATCGCCGCATCGGTGATTCCCAGTCCCGAGAGTCCCAGTCCTTCCAGCCGGGAGAGGCTCCCGATGTGTCGGACCCCCTCGGTGCTGATCCGAGGCCCTTCCACCACCAACCGCCTCAGCGACTTGAACTCCGAGAGGTGCGCCAATCCGCGGTCGGTGACGTCGAGCCGGCCGAGGCTGAGTCCGGACAGGCCGGGGAATTGAGCCAGACGAGCCAGCCCGTCGTCAGTGATCGGAGCCTTGTGCAGGTGCAGCCGCTCCAGCCCGTTGACGGACTCCAGTTGCGGCAGCCCCCCGTCGGTGATGTAGATCCCCTGCAGATACAGTTCACGAACTGTTCCCTCTTCACCTTCGACGATTCGCACCAACGGCTCATTCGAATCGAGTCGTGCCGGGCGACCGTTCCGCCGCTGACGCGTCTCAGACTCGAGATGTTTGAGTGCTCCGAGCACATTGCCGCCCGACGGTGTCAAGGCTTCCAGCAATGCGTCCTTCGGAGCGGGGCCCAGTTCCGCCAGTCGACCAGTTCGTGGAGCCGGAGCCGCATCCTCGACCGACAAGTTTTCACAACCACTAAGCCCCAACACGATGACACCCACCACCACCGCCGCTCGCCGTGTCCGCTGCCATCGTGGCTTGTGGCTACTGCAAAGACTCATGATCGGCCACCGACCTGGTTGTTTCGCGCAAGAAAAGTCCCGGGAACAGCCGGTCCCAGGGGGGCGAAGGACTCGAACTGCTCCCGGGAGCGATTGGCTTTCCGTGTGAGCGGCGGAACGATAGAACTTTGGCCAAAACGCGTCAAGCAAAGTTTTACGGATTCGTGGCCGCGGGCTGGAATTCGACGGCTGCGATCGGAGCCTCAAGCCAGCCACTGATCAGCTGTGCCGAGACCAACAACACCAGGCAGGCCATCAACACGTTCCGTTGATGCGATTCGGTCCGGCGACAAGCCACCGCGGCGACCCCTCCCACGATCGCCGCCACTACCACCAGCACGCCCCCCTGCCATGGCTCATCGAACAGTGGGGACAACACGCGGTGACCGCCCAGGCAGCAGCTGACACATGTCGCTGGGACCACCGATCCGACTCGCACCCGTCGATCACAAATCGCTTCCAGTCCCCGGGCTGCCAAAACGACAATCGGAACCACGGCAAACGACTCGGCCAGCCGCAGCGGATATCCCTCACCGGCCAGCCCGATCCCCAGACAGGACAGCCCTCCCCATGCCAGTGCCAACACCGCTGCGGGGCGTTCCGCCTGATCCCCGGCATGGATTCTCCGAACGACTTCGATGCCCCCCAGAACAACCGGTCCACTCAACCAGCCGAGCCAGATCGCCAACTGGCCCATTCGCTGCAGTAACTCGGGCCAACCAGTGAACCCGCGACCGACGTCCGACCACAACCAGGACACGAACGGATCCCGGACAACCAGCCACGACCAACCGACCACGACGGTCGCAGCAACCGACAACACGATCACTCCGGCCACCAAACCACGCCAGCGGCCACCAACCCGGGTCCGACTGGCCGACGAACCATTGCCCCACAGCCCCAGTTCTCCGGTCGGATTCGACAACGCCGCAATCACCAACATCACGATCACCGGCAATACCAGCGATGCTGACAGCAAAGACGTCGTGGCCAGGCCCGCCGCCGACACGGCCAGAGAAAGCGACACGATTCGATGAGAACGTTGGAGGTGAGAGACCATGCTGACGATCGTCACACCGGCAGCGACAGCCGAAATCGCCAGCGGTTCGAACGATCGCCCAAGCATCACAACCGGCGTGTGACAACACACCAACACCGCCGCCAGCAACCCGTTTCGTGACCGGAACACGACGCAACCCACAGACCAGGTCAGCCCGACCAGGACCACCGTTGCCAGGTAACCCGGCACCACCGGCAACCAGGCTACCGGGAACTGATCCAGGGCAAACAGGTCCCGCCAGGGCTGGTTTGCCACCCAGCGGCCCCAGGGAGAGAGAAACCGCGATGACAGTTGGTCGGACAAGCCGGCCGCATCGGACATCCGGGTGGTGTCGGGCGTGACGACCACCAGCGCCGTCAATCCGGGCAATACGGCCATCAGCACGACCAGGGGAGCCATGGCGGACGCACGATCCAGTACCGGCAGCAGCCGTTCGGGCGGATCGGCCGCCAGTTTCATCAACCGCGAGTCGTCAACACCGACCACGCCGACTTCCCCCGTCAGACCCGCTCATCGGACTCCGCCCTCGCATCTCCGCCAGACCGGCTGGCTCGCCTCCAGGCGATGATGTCGTCGAGGATCTCGTCAAGCGTCATGCTGGGCTTGGAGCCAATCGCCTGCTCGAGCTTGTCGACTTCGGGCACCCGTCGCTGGATGTCCTCGAAATCGTCGCCGTAGGCCTCGCTGTAGGCAATGTGCTCGATCGGAATCTCGCCGCCCACCTTCGCAACGACCCGCTCGGCCAGTTGACGAATCGACACCGGCTGATCACTGCCGATATTGAACACGCTCCCAGCTGCACCCGGCTCGTCCATCAAGCCCAGGATACTGTTGACCACTTCGTGGACATGGGCAAAACAACGGATCTGGCTACCGTCGTCATAAACCACGACCGGCCCCCCATCGAGAGCCTGGTCGACAAAACGCGGAATCACCATCCCGTAGGCACCGACCTGTCGGGGACCGACCACGTTGAAGAAACGCCCGACCACCACGGGCAACCCTCTCTGGCGATGATAGGCCAGGCCCAGGAACTCATCGATCGCCTTCGAGCAACCGTAAGCCCAGCGGGGACGAGAAGTCGGCCCCAGTTGCAGATCATCCTCTTCGGTCCACGTCGCCTTCGGGTTCTTGCCGTAGACTTCGCTGGTCGATGCCAGAAAAAACGGCAGGCGTTCCTCGCTGGCCAACCGCAATAACAACTCGGTCGGGTAGATGTTGGTGTGGATCGTCCGCACCGGGTTCTCGGCAACCAGCTTGACGCCAACTGCAGCGGCCAGGTGAAACACCACGTCCACCTCCTGAATCGACGACTCCAGCAGGGCCGGGTCAGTGATCGACCCGTTCCGGATTTCCAGCCTTTCGTGCCCGGACACGCCCTCCAGGTTCCCTGACGTCCCGGTCGAGAAGTCGTCGACCAACCGAACGTGATCACCTCGTTGGAGCAATCGTTCAACCAGGTGGCTGCCGATGAAACCGGCACCACCGGTGACCAGGCAATGGGCCATCTCGAGGCAATCTCCTCAGTCAGTCGTCATCGCATCAAAACGTTCATGGGCGGCCGAGACCAGTTTCACCGTGCCACTGGCCCCGATCCGTGTCGCCCCAGCCTCGACCATCGCCACCAGCGTGTCCAGATCGCGGATGCCTCCGGAGGCCTTGACTCCGATCGACTCGGGACACTCGCTCCGCATCAACGCCACGTGCTCGACCGTCGCACCTGCCGAACCGAACCCCGTCGAGGTCTTGACGAAATCGACTTCCAGGCGACTGCAGATCTCGCACATTCGCCTCACCTGATCGTCGTCCAGGAAGCAGGTCTCAAAGATCACTTTCAACACCGCCCCTTCCGAGCGTGTCACATCGAGCACACCACGGATCTCATCGGTCACAGCATCCCAGGCCCCGTCGCGGACGCGGCCGACGTTGACAACCATGTCGAGTTCCGCGGCACCGTCGGCCAGGGCCGTCCGGGCCTCGGCCAGCTTGACGGCAGGCGAGTGTGCCCCGTGGGGAAACCCGATCACGGTGCTCGGCAACACTGCCGATCCGTCCAGGAGCTCCGAACATTGTCGCAACCAGTCGGGCTTGCAACAGACACTGGCCGTTCCCAATTCCAGTGCCAGCCGGCACCCTTCCTCCAGGTCGGCCGACATCTGATCGGGTCCCAGAACCGCATGGTCAATCAGGGCCGCAACGACATCAGCGGAAAGTTGCACGAGAATCACTCCGCGCCACGAACCGATTCGAGTCGTGCCACCAGGTCATCGCGTCCCTTCCGGTCACAGAAGTCACCGAAGGATTCCCCCTGCAACCGATCATCCCGAAAATAAGACAGAACCGGCACCAGCGTGGGAATGATCTCGGCGTAGGGAACGAGATCCTGAAAATTGAAGGCCAACCGTGTGCCCAACGAGTTGCCTCCCAAGAACACCGTGTATTTGCCAGCCGTCTTGCCGACCAGGCCAATATCCGGTGAATAAGGCCGCGCACATCCATTGGGACAACCGGTCGTATGGATCGTGATCCGCTCGTCAGACAACTCGTGGCGAGACAGTTCGGTTTCGAGCTGGTCGAGAATCTCTGGCATCATTCGCTCGCTCTCGGTGATCGAGAGTCCGCATGTCGGCAACGCGGGGCAGGCCATCGACAATCGCCGAATCTGCGAACACTCCTCGGCAGGTGCCACCCCGTGATCAGCAAGAATTCGGTCAATCTCGTCCCGTTGTGACGGCTCGATGTCGCACAACAAAATGTTCTGCTGAGCTGTCATGCGGGTCGGCATCCGGTACGACTCCACAATCCGTTTCAGGGCGGACTTGGTACGGACTGTCTCGGTGTCCTGAATCCGACCGTTCTCGATGTAGATGCCCAGGAAATCGCGTCCGTCACCCTGGGCACACCAGCCCAGGTGATCCTCAACCCCGGTAACTTCCGCAGGATGAGGTTCAGCCATCGGGCGTCCGAGGTACTCCTCAACCGTCCCCTTCAACCGCTCCATTCCCCATCCGGCCAGCAGATACTTCAGCCTCGCCGTCTTGCGATCGCTGCGATTGCCGTGGTCTCGGAAGACACAGACCAGCGCCCGGGCGACGTCGACCGCCTCGTCAACACCGATGAAGGCCATCTTCTGTGCAATCGCCGGGAAAGTCTTCGCGGCGCTGGGTGTAACCCCCTGCCCTCCTCCGACAAACACGTTGTAGCCAACGAGATTTCCGCTCTCGACAATCCCCAACAGACCCAAATCGTACGTCAGGATGTCCACGCAGTTGTCCTCGGGCAACGCCACGCCCGACTTGAACTTCCGGGGCAGGTATCGGGTCCCGTAGACGGGTTCGTCGACCGGAGTGAATTCCGAGACGTCCTGGCGGTTGCCCTCGTTGTCCTCGATCCAGATCTCGCTGTAAGCAGTGGTCCGCGGCTTGAGTTCCTCGGCAATCTCATCGGCAGTCTGTTGCAGCTGATCGTGAACCGGATTGTGTCGCAACGGTGCCGGGCAGCACATCACGTTCCGCTCGATGTCCCCACAGGCGCCAAACGTGGTCAGCTGCGTCTGGTTGATCTCACGGATCGTCTGTTGCAGGTTGTCCTTGATGATCCCGTGAAGCTGCAGCCCCTGGCGACTGGTGATCCGCAACGTCTGATTACCATACCTCTCACAAAGATCGAGTTCGGCCAACAGCGCGTCGGCCGGCACACGACCGCCGGGAATCCGGGTCCGCACCATGAACATGAATGCTTTGTCACGACGCGTCCCATCGGGGTTTTTCTGCTTGCGTGCATCCCGGTTGTCCTGTTGGTACAACCCGTGGTGCTTCAGCAGTCCGGCGTTGTCCTTGCTGAAGTGGTCGAGTTCCTCCTCGGCCAGTTCGTCGGCAATCGTGCCGCGCAGCTGCCGGCTGTCTTCCTTCACGAATTCAGACTTGTCGAGCTTCACCTCGTCAGGCATCGGCGGGGTCGTTTCTGTGGGGATAAGGGAGAGAGTTCGCTGACAGAACGCGAGTATACTCGTCACCGAAAGGACTGAACAGTTGGGCCACAGTGACAGCGACACCCGCCTGACCACAGTTGACCACCTGGTTCTGCTGTTGGCCACCGGCCTGGGCACGGGCCGTTCGCCCTGGGCGCCGGGCACTGCCGGAAGTGTCCTGGGCCTGGGATGGGCCTGGACCGTCGCCATGATCTCCCCGCCATTTCTGTCCGGCCCGGGGATGGGCCTCCCGGGTCTTCGTCTGTTGATCACCCTGGTCGCTGCAGCGATCGCAGTCCCGATCTGCACTCGTGCCTGTCGACTGCTCGGCAACAAAGACCCCGGACAGGTGGTGCTCGACGAAATCGTCGCCGTCCCGCTTGTCTTCGGGTGTGGCCTTCTTCCGACAGATCTGCCATCGCTGATCTCCGGATTCGTGATCTTCCGCGTCTTCGATATCCTCAAGCCGCCTCCCATCCGACGGTTCGAACGGCTTCCCGAAGGCGTCGGAGTCGTCGCCGACGACATGATCGCCGGCCTCTACGCCGGGCTGGCACTGTGGGCCGGACTCGAGGCCTACCAGCAGCTCGTCGTCGCCGGAGACTTGTTGCCACCCACGTCGTTTGGTTAACTGCCGGGCAAACCTCGCCGGCAATCGGTCGGGGAACGGACTCCAGACGGCAGCAAGCAGAGGGAAAGGCCGTGGCGGCAACGATTATCGACGGCAAGGCGATCGCAGCAACGATCCGCGAAGAACTCGCGGTGGACGTGGCGGCATTCCATGCTGACAGCGGGATCACCCCCCACCTTGCCGCGGTCCTGGTCGGTGACGATCCGGCCAGCGCCGTCTACGTCCGCAACAAGCAACGGGCCTGCGAAAAAACCGGCATTGCGAGCACCCTGCACCGGCTCGACGCCGACACATCCCAGGACCAGCTGCTCGACCTGGTCAACCAGCTCAACGCCGACGCCGATATCCACGGCATCCTGTGTCAACTCCCACTGCCAGAGCAGATTCGTGAGCAGGCTGTGCTCGACTCGGTCTCGCCCGACAAGGACGTCGACGGCTTCCACCCCGAAAATGTCGGTCTCATCGCCCAGGGCCGCCCCCGCTTCCTGCCCTGCACGCCCCATGGAATCCAGCAACTGCTGATCCGCACCGGTGTCGAAACTTCCGGAGCTCACCTCGTTGTGCTCGGCCGCAGCGATATCGTCGGCAAGCCCATGGGACTGCTGATGGTCCAGAAGGCCGAAGGCGCCAACGCGACGGTGACGTTCTGCCACAGCCGCACCCGCAACCTGGCTGAAATCGCCGCGACCGCCGACATCCTCGTGGCCGCAATCGGACGCCCGAATTTTGTCACCGCGGAGATGGTCAAGCCGGGCGCGGTGGTGATCGATGTGGGGATCAACCGCGTCGACGACAAACTCGTCGGCGACGTGGATTTCGATCCGGTCTCGGAAATCGCCGGCGCAATCACTCCCGTCCCCGGCGGCGTTGGACCGATGACGATTGCCATGTTGCTGAAGAACACGCTGACCGCTGCCCGAGGTCTGCACGCCGACACATCCGGCTAGCGAAGCACCTGGCGGGTCACCAGGTCGATCGGCCCCGAGCCGAGACCTCGAGGGACTTCCCACGTCGAAGCCGGAATCGGGGACGGGTTGACCTCGATGTCCTTCAACCGGATCACCAGCGACAATTCCGCCTCGGGCCATTCGAGCTCGATCCGCCGTGGCACGACAATCCCGGTCTCGGAATCCGTCCGGTGATCGTCCAGCGTGGCCCGAGCGATCAGGCTGGCAGATTCGTCGTAAAGCGACTGTTCGATCACGACCCCCAGGCAGGTGTCGACGACCAGTTGACGACGCACGCGGCCACCCCGGGGCGACCTCCGCTCGGCGACCAGGGTCAATCGGTGCTGGGACGGCCGCGAACTGGCGACGCTCCATTCGCCGGCCGCCAACGGTGATACGCCCAGGGCCTCGACCAGCCAGTCGGGCTCGAACGGCAACGAGAGCTGTTTGCGGACCCGGGGCAGATCCTTGTGCCCCACGGTGATCACGTACGGCTGCTCGCTGCGGCGAATCCAGAACCAGAATCGTTCGGCATTGGAACCCAGGTCGACCTCGTTGGCCCCCAGCAGGCTCGCCCGGAGCCGGAACTGGCGGGGACGGGCAATAGCGATGTTGGCCGAAAGCGTCACCGGCAGCCCCCCCTCGGCGCGAGCCCGGATGCTCGCCGACGTGGATCTCCACGAATACAACCGGTCAGCGTTGGCATTGAGGTGAGCGATGATTTCGGTGGACGTCGCGTCTTCGGACAACTGGCACTCCGGCGGACAATAGGGACACCAGCGAACCTGTTTGCACAGCGCGCGACATCCAACCGTCGGCAGCATTGCCGCCACGATCAGCAGGAGACACAGCCGGCGACGGCTAGCTCCACTCTTCACGCTGCAACTGCTCATTCAGCCGGTCCTGTAACTCATCGATTTCGTCGTCCGCCAACTTGCAGTCCAAGACGTCGAATTGCCCTTCGCCACGCACACCAGAGAACTCCAGCACCTCGCGATCCCCCTCCATCTTCGATCCGCCCAGTTTCAACCTGCGCTTTCGCCAAAGCATCACAGCAACCACGTAACGGAGCTTCTGCTGGAGCGGCTCGGCGGGATCATCGGGCTCGTCGGCAAGCCGTTCGAAGTACCGCATCAGGCTGTCGGGGTCGATCGTCAATACCGAGGACACCACGGGTTCGGGCACCGTGCACCGCCACTGGCCAACCGTACCTTCCGGAGGTCCCTGCCAGTCGGCTTCACAATAGTCCAGACGCAACAGCTCGCCGTCGCGTTCGATCAACACCGACACGCAAACGGTGCTCGGTTCGAGCGGTTCACCACCGTGCGCGCAGATCTTACCGACCGGTTTGAGATGGTAGTCCATGGCCCCCGTTCGCAGCTGGTCGTGCGAGGCGGGACTGTAGTCGAGGTCCCGAAGACCGACAAGACCGATTCCGACTCCAACGCTGCGTCGGGTTGAACGATTTTTGGGCTGTCGAGAAATCCCTGAAACACTTCTTCGAATGGTACCCGGGCGTTCCACCCGGGGTGCCGGAGTGGCTCTGGCGGAGACATTCTCGGTTGGTATGATCAGCAAAGCTCTACGATCTTGCGTCGTGACCCATCCATGACAACTTCCCTCCGTTCCACACTGCTGAACGCTGTTCGCGGACTTGTCGAGGAACAGCAGAAGATGATTGAAGACGGCCGGGCGGTGTCCTGGCCCGAAGTCGGGAAAGCCGATTTGCAGCAGTCGCTCGAAGAGATCGCCACCGAATCGCTCCGCCGGAGGCACCCCAGGACGAGACGGACTCCCGATCGCTACAGCAAACTGGTTCGCGATTGCTACGAGTCGCTGGCCGGCAGCCAGCGATCAAGAGACGATCGTCATCAAAGGCAATCTCGAAGATGACCCCACTCGATCAAGACAGTGAAGCCGGTCCCATCCGACTGCAGAAAGTCCTGGCCCGTGCCGGCCTCGGCTCACGACGTGCCTGCGAGGAACTGATCCTAGCCGGCCGCGTCCGCGTCGACGGCCGTGCCGTCAGCCAACTCGGCACCCGGGTCACTCCGGGCATCCAGAAAATCGTCGTTGACGGAGAGACGATTCGCACCGAGCGATCCGCTCACTTCCTGTTGAACAAACCAGCCGGTTACCTGTGCACCAACAACGATCCCCGCGGCCGCCCGCGGGTGATCGACTTGTTTCCGGCCAATGGCCCCAGGCTGTTCACCGTCGGACGACTCGACGAAAACAGCCGTGGCCTGCTCATCGTGACCAACGACGGTGAGTTGGCCCACCGCCTGGTCCACCCACGCTACCAGGTGTCAAGAATCTACCGGGTCCAGGTCGCGGGGATCCCAAACCGTGCCAGTCTCCAGGCTCTGCGAGACGGACTCCATTTCTCGGACGGCTTCTTCCAGGTGCATTCAGCCAGAAAACTGAAGACTCGAGGCAAGAGCGCTTTCCTGGAACTCGAACTCCGACAGGGACGCAACCGGGAGATCCGCCGTCTGATGGCCCGGGTCGGACACAAGGTGATGAGCCTGGAGCGGATCGCCTTCGGACCACTTCGACTGGGAAGACTGAAAGTCGGTGAACACCGGAGACTGAGAGCGGACGAACTCAATTCGCTCCACGAGTTGATCGACGGGGTCTCCACGTCGCGAGGTCATCGGAGGCAATCGCGGCGACGATCAAGTAAAGTGGTCGACAGGAAACGTCGTGGCGGTGGCCGGAAACGTCGCCGCTGAACGCTCATCGCCTCCCGCAACCAATAGCACTGGCGCATCGAGGAATGGCCCCGCCCATGGATGCGGCTGCCCAACCACCGCTCCCCGGACTCGTCCCCACCGCCGGCCAGCAAACGGCCAAGGTGGTCGAACAGGTCCGCATGGCCCGTGACACCTACCGGCTGCGACTGGAATGTCCTGAGCTGGCCAGGCAAATCGTTCCCGGACAGTTCTTCATGATCCGGGAGCAAGGTGGCAGCGACCCCCTGCTGGGGCGGCCGTTCGCGCTGTACGACATCGTCAGCAATGACGACGGTGACCCGATCGGAGTCGACTTCGGCTACGTCGTTGTCGGCAAACTGACCAGCCGAATGGTCGACTGGCAACCCGGCGACTCCGTGGACATCTGGGGCCCCCTGGGAAATGGTTTTCCCGCTCCCCCGGCAGGACACCTCGTGATGGTGGCCGGAGGAATTGGCCAAACACCGTTCCTGGCCGTCACCCGTGAAGCACTCGGCCAACGGCAGTACGGGAGCCCACCACGTGGCATCTCGACCCGACCGGAAAAACTCACGCTCTGTTATGGAGCCCGGTCGGAGGAGTACCTGGCCGGAATCGACGATTTCACTACCGACGGCCTCCAGGTTCGTGTCTCGACCGACGATGGCAGCCACGGACATCACGGGCTGGTGACCGATCTGCTGAAAGACCTTTTTCGGGACAGCCCCGAGCCGACAGCCATCTACACCTGCGGTCCCGAGCCCATGATGGAAGCCGTCGCCGGGATCGCCGCTGAGCACAACACGCCCTGCTGGGCCTCCCTGGAAACCCCCATGGCCTGTGGCTTCGGAATCTGCTTCAGCTGTGTCACGCGGATTCGGCTCGATGATGGCCAATGGGACTACCGCCGCACCTGTGTTGAAGGACCGGTCTTTCGGGCCGAGCAACTGCAATGGTAATCCGATCACGCTCGCTCCTGCTGTCCTGGGCCGTTGCGATTGCGATCCTGGGCACCGTGACCCATTCGTGGGCCGAGGCTCCCAAGAAGTCTCTCGAAGACGAACTGCCCAGGATCCCGCCGGTGGAGCCCGACAAAGCACTGGCCACCTTCACCCTCCAGCATGGGTTCCGCCTGCAATTGGTCGCCAGTGAGCCACTGGTGGCCGATCCGGTTGACGCCTGTTTCGATGCGGACGGCCGTCTGTACGTCGCCCAGATGCACGGCTATCCGTTCTCGCAGGAACCAACCCGTTTGAATCCCAAGGGCGGCGGCAAACCCGACGCCGGCATCGTGCGGTTACTGGAAGACACCGACGGAGATGGACGATTCGACCGCAGCGTGAAGTTCGCCGACAAGATCCGCTGGCCGACATCTGTCTGTTGCTACGACGGCGGCGTGTTCGTACTCGCGCCCCCCAAGCTGCATTACTTCAAGGACACCACCGGCGACGGTGTTGCCGACATCCGACGCGACGTCCTGGCGGGATTTGGTCGGGAAAATGTGCAGAGCGTCGCCAACAACCTCAAATGGGGGCTCGACAATCGCATCACGCTGGCCGCCGGTCGTAACGGCGGCAAACTGTCGCACAAGGGCCAAACCGTCATCACGCTCGGCGGAAAGGACATCAGTTTTGATCCCCGGACAAGTGATGTGCGTGCCCTGACCGGAGGAGTCCAGTTCGGGAACAGTTTCGACGCCTGGGGCAACCGCTTCGTCTGTAGCAACAGCAACCACATCCAGCACATCGTGCTGCCAAGACGCTACCTGTCCCGCCGCCCCGGTCTCAGCCCACCGGCAGCAATCCGTTCAATCGCCGCCGGCGGCGCCGCCGCTCCGGTCTTCCGCAAGAGCGGTGCCGAACCGTGGCGGATCGTTCGCACCCGCAGAAGGGTCTCTGACCCCAGGGTCAAGGCGAGGCTTCCGCGGACCGAACAATTCGCCATCGGCTTCTTCACGTCCGCCACCAGTGTCACCATCTACAACGGCAACGCCTACCCGGAAGCGTTTCGAGGCAATGCGTTCATCGGTGACGTGGGTGGCAACCTGGTCCATCGCAAGACCATGACCCCGGCGGGCCCGTCGTTCATTGCCCGGCGGGCCGACCAGAAAGTCGAGTTCATTGCGTCGACGGACAACTGGTTCCGTCCGGTCAACTTCGTCAACGGCCCCGACGGCGCGCTGTATGTTCTCGACATGTACCGCGAGACGATCGAGCACCCCTATTCGGTTCCGGAGGACATCAAGAAGTTCCTGCGTCTCGAAAGCGGAGACGACCGAGGGCGGATCTACCGACTGATCCCCCCGAAGTGGAAGCAACCCAAGCCCGTAAAACTCGCTGCTGCCAGTTCCCGTGACCTCGTCAAAGCTCTTGATTCCGACAACGGCTGGACGAGACAAACGGCACACCGACTGTTGTGGGAACGAAACGACCGCAGGACGGTTCCCCTGCTGGCCAAAACCGCCGTGCGGTCTGCTCAACCCCTGGCCCGAGCCCACTCGCTCTGGATTCTCCACGGACTGGAAGCCCTCGAGGACGAGGTCCTGGTTGCTGCACTGGGTGATCCCTCACCGCGGGTCCGCGAACATGCGATCGTGCTGGCCGAAGACCGACTGGACCGTGCCATTTTTCGCCCGGCCCTGGCACGACTGTCCGATGACCCGGACCCACGTGTCCGCTATCAGGTCGCCTTCAGTCTCGGAACAGTCGGGACCGCCCACCGCCAACTGCCACTGTCGCAGCTGGCCAAGCGAGCCCCCGCCGACAATCATCTGAGGTTCGCCGTGATGAGTTCGAGCCTGGGGCTCGAAAACAAGCTGCTGCAGGCATTGTTGCGGGACAAAGCCTTCCTGGCCAAGAACGGTTCGTCGGCGTGGCTGAGCGACTTCGCCCGGCTGGCCGGTGCCAATCCGAAACCCACCGAAGCCATCTCAATTCTGCGACTGGTCCTTGAACAAAAACACCCATCCCGACGGCAGGCCGAACTGCTGACCGCCCTGGGGAACGGCCTGTCTCGCCGGGGACAATCGGTTCTGGGGATCCTGGCCGACCAGGACACTCCCGCACCGCTCCGCAATTCCGCAGACCAGGTGTTCCGCCAGGCCGTCAAGACCATGGCCGGCTCCGCATCGTCGGCTGCCAACCGCATCGCCTCGGCACAACTTCTCGGATTTGCTCCCGCCACGGTGGCTGTCCCGGCTCTGGCAGGCCGACTGGGGCCCGGAGATCCTCCGGCCCTGCAACGGGCAGCCGTCGCCTCACTGTCACGTCACCCCATCCCGAAGACCTGGACAGCACTGCTGGCCAACTGGAAGGGCCACAGCCCCCGGCTGCGGTCCGACATCGTCGACGTTCTCGTTCAGCGTCCTGCCTCTGCCGGCCTGCTGCTGGATGCCGTCGCGGCAGGCCGTGTGCTGATTGCCGACCTGACAGTCGAGAAACGCCAATTGCTGATCAACAACCGGGATGCGAGTCTGAAAGCACGGGCTGCCAAGTTGCTTGCAGGTGCGCCCACTCCAAATCGTGCCAAGGTGATCGCCCGCTACACCCCGGCACTGGACAAGCCGGGTGATGCCAAATCCGGGGCCGCGGTCTTCAAGAAGCTCTGTTCCGCCTGTCACAGGGTCGGCACCATCGGCCACAAGCTCGGCCCCGATCTCAACAGCGTCAGCAACAAGTCGCCCCGCGACCTGTTGATCAACATTCTCGACCCCAACCGAGAAGCCCAGCCCAACTTCATGACCTACACGCTGGTCACCACCACGGGCCGCGTTTTGACCGGAATCGTGTCCGCCGAAACCGCCGATTCCGTCACGCTGACACGCGCCGAGGGCAAGCGGGATGTTGTACCGCGTTCTCAGATCGACATGCTTGTCTCCAACGGCAAGTCGCTGATGCCCGAGGGTCTCGAGAAAGAGCTCTCGCCGCAGGCACTGCGCGACGTGGTGGAGTGGATCAAGGGGTTGAAATCCGGTATCAAATAGTTTCGGTTCGTATTCGCTGAAATCGCCCCAGATTTCCTCGTCTCCCTGCCACTGACCGGCCTGTGCCCATGGAATTCTCCTATATCTACGGGGTTGTTCTCTTCCTCATAGTGATGAACATGGAGAAGACTCGAAGAGCCCAGGGAGAGGAAGACGAATTCAACCCGGACGTAGATGACGCGCAAAGTGGCTGGGAACACAAGGTGCTGCATTGCCGCCATGCCAGATTCAAGGCCCCAGACGCCCTCGCCGAAGCATTGACCCTGGAATCGGCGGCCGGATGGATGCTTCTCGAAAAACTCGACGACAAACGACTTCGACTGACGAGGCCGGTCTCGGCTCGTGATGGCGACACGGCCTTGGACTTTGATCCCTACCGCGCCTCATCGCCAACGACTGTCTGACACGCCTGAGACGGAGTATCGTGCAATGCCCAATGACGCTCAAACCGATACGCAACAATGGGAGTTCAAGTTTCTTCGCTGCCACCGACTGTTCTCAGACGTCAAGTTCCTTCAGAAGGCGATCTCAGAAGAAGCCGAAGCGGGTTGGGATCTGGTGGAAAAACTCGACGACAACCGTGTCCGACTGAGGAGGCCGGTCTCGGCTCGTGAAAATGACCGGTCACGGGAACAGGATCCCTACCGCACAATGAGCCCGTCGATGTCTGAAGAAATGCAGCGGCGCGGAAAAAGAAACCTGAAAGTGTTTGGGGCTGTCATGCTGGCAGGCGCGATCTTCTTTGCGTCACTGCTGTTCCTCTTGGAATAGCCTCTGACCTTCTTGACGACACCGCCTCGTATTCGGCGACCTCCCACAAACGGACGCCGACTGGTTCCGCACAAAAGGCTCGCTGTTTTCTTACGGGCGCGTGATAGCCAGCCACACAGAGGATTGGGGCTGGTTGCCCACCCGGGGATGGACCGATACAGTGTCGATTGTCCCGATTGTCCGGGAAATCTTCTTGAGAATCGCACACCGGAGAGACGCCGACATGTTGCCTCGCATCACCACGCTGCTGCTGGTTGCTGCCGCCCTGTTGCTCACCCCGTTTGCCGGATCGGCCGAGGACAAGGACGGCTGGATCTCACTGTTCAACGGCAAGAATTTCGACGGCTGGAAGATCGGTGACGCCAAGCAGGGCAAGTGG
>MDTE01063901.1_pt1 | contig 30607 bp, 17 predicted proteins | sample 811231 | NCBI WGS metagenome assembly MDTE01 (sample SAMN05326651, study PRJNA326480) | marine metagenome | isolation source: seawater | place: Indian Ocean: Red Sea | collected 2010 | reverse complement strand
CAAGGAGTCCTCCCTCGGATCGATAATTTACCTGGAGAGAGACCATTCCCTCTTGTCGTGCTTTGACCTCTTCTATTGACGGGGCTGGAAGGTCCCAGTCGGTTGCATCGAAGGGGATCCAAGGAACTAGGTCTCTTCCTCCCCTCTCCATATACTCAGATGCCTTGGCAATGGATGAAATGTGGTCGTTTCTAGGATCCCTGCTGTGAGACTCCCGCCTGAGTGGGGGCTTTCTAGTAAGTTCTGGAACGCTAGAGAACTCGTGGACGTTTATTGCTCTGAGGGACTTTGCGAAATCGAGGAATCCTGTTACTTCCGCCTGTCTAAAGGCATAGATGCTCTGCTTGACATCGCCGACATAGCAAACCGTAGGTTCCCAAGGAGTGTCTGGCCTTGGGTTGTCATCATCTCTGATCTCACGAGGCCCCCATAAACGAGATAGAAGCCTCCATTGGAGAGGCGAGTTGTCCTGGGCCTCATCGACGATGAACGCCCTGAACCTCCTTCTAATTTCTCCAAGTATGAGGAGTCGGCTCTCGAGGTCAGAACGCATGGCGGCAAGTCTTGATGTCGCTTCGCCGGCAGAATCCCGATTTTCCTCCAAATACGAAATGGCTTCCAATGCACGGTATATGTGATCATCTCTCCATGGGTGGTCAGGATTGATTGAGTCTAAGGCCAGTTGGACAGAGGGGTGGTAGAAAGTTCGACATACGTCTGGGCATTTTGCTAGGAGTAGGTCGCCTGCAAGCCTCTGTATGTCATCGAAGTCATGGACCTCATTTCGTTGCTTTAGATTCTTCATCACTCCTTGGAATCCGAGATGCAGAAGATGCAGGTCCCTGAGGTTCCGAATCTCTCCTTCAAGGCTGAAATGATGATTCTTGTTCGGATTCTCTAGGCTCTCTGGGATCTCGGTAGGCAGTGTAATAATCGGCTTCATCCATCTATCGGGAGAATGAGGGGGTTTTGTTTCGTCAAGAAGGATTGCAGTTCGAACAAAGTGAAGAGCCATTCTGCCCAAATCATCTGACCAGATTCTGGTTAGTTCTGCTTTTTTCTCCTTGAGTGTGGATTTGTATCTTTTCTTGAGGTTCGCGTCTTCGATTTTGGAGTAGCTCCTTATTCCTGCTTCCCAATCGTCCGATGGTAGCTTCATTCCTGGGAAGGGTTTCATGTCTCTCGCCATTAAGGAAGATGGGCTGACTGTGCAAGTTAGCAGATGACCCATCCAGCATAGCTTCCCCCAAGCATTGGAAGGTGGCCCAATTCTGTCTAGCTCCTCCAGACAGGCCATTCTAGTCCCAGATGCCCAACCAACAGAAGAAGGAGATTGGATGCATTCCTTTATGGTCTCGCAAATCTCACTTACAATATTGTGAAGCCTCTCAGCCTGGTCATTTATGTCCTCCTCATTAATAGATGACATTAACATAGTTAGCAACTTGTCTCGATCTACGTTTCCCTCATCGTCCATGACCTTCCTAGAAGACTCTTCTACGAACACCGATTTGCCTACAAGAGTACGAAGAACTCGAGAAGCAGAAGTTCTCCCGGAGTAGTGCTGGGCTACTCGATCCCTTGCTGAGAGAACTTCCGAAACTATTTGAGCTGGTATTCCAGCATCAACTGCATCTCCAATTCTGGATCTATCGCTTGCTAGCCTCCAAATTGTTCTGAGTGCGGTCTCCACCAGAATTGCCCTTGATGCATCAGATACATTCTCCCTACTGAGAGCATCTCCCAATTTTCCTCGGTACGGGGACACCAATTGAGAAAGGAAGGAGTCTATGGTTCCGATTGGTGCATCTTCGAGAAGAGTGAGGAGTTGTTCGATGAAACCCTGGCTCTTTACTCTCGGATCGTAACGATAGCGGCCGTCGTCCCCCAAAGGTCCTGGCCTAATTCTCGAAATCGCCTTTCTAAGGCGGTCCTTCATCTCGTCAGCCGCCCTGTTTGTGAAAGTAAGTAGAACGACCTCGCTGGGTAGGAGCCCTTCCCAATTCTGCAGATTGGTCCTCTCCGAGCTAGGCGATGTGACCAAGCCCGCTCCTATGCTTGGGGCTCTCGCTGGCTTGGGAAGGAGGCGTGTTGCCCTTTGATCGCTAGCCAGATAGTGCTCAATTACCCGATCGACTATGGTGCTGGTCTTTCCAGTACCGGCACCAGCATCAATCACGATGTGCGAGTCCAGGTTAAGAGCTAGGCGCTGTGCGGAATTGAGGCGAATCAGAATGAACCCTCCATCCTAACATTGCAGATTTCGCTTACCGGACAATACGTGCAAACGGCTCTGGAGGGTGTGGGGTGAACCTTCCCTAATCTGGCATTGTTAGCAACCCTCAGTGCTACTGAGAGGCGTTGTGCCAACCAAGCCCTGAAATGATCCGATGTAGGGTTCTCGTCCTCATCTTGGAATCTGTGTAAATCTCTAGTAATTGAAGTTCGTGTGCCGATTTTATTTCCTTTAGAAGAGTGGTAAAGTGATGAGGTTTCGAGGAAGTGTTCTGGTTTGTGACCGAACACCGAAATACCGGCTGCTAGAACCAGGTCCCCCGGGTGTGCTTCCTCCCATGCTCTGGAATATATTGCAAGTTGAAGTTCTTCGAGGAGGCCCTTGTAATGGCGGTTCTTTGGAGAGTCTGATTCAGATGTCTTTAGATCTCTAATTGCAACTATTCTTCTCGGTTTCCAACCCGAACCATGGACTCTTAATGGTGCGACAGAATCATCCCCTTCATGGTCAATCCAAGTATCTGAGTCCGAGTCTATAGGCAGAATGTCGACCCTATCTATTGACCCCCGAATCTTGATTGGTTCATATCCCTCTTTCCCGGTAATCTCGGGTTGGAGTCCAATTAGCATGCCTTCAGAGTCTTCTATTCCAATCCTCCACTCTATTGACAGAGGTGCAGAATCGCCCACTTCTAGCTCCGCAGTGACTATCCCCCCGATTCTGCCTTTTGGGGGAGTGGGTTTTGGGTCTGCTAGCCAGCTACTCCATTCCTCCTTGGTCATTCCAGTCAGTGACCTAAGTCGTTGGATGGAAACCGCATCTGTTCTCTCCAACCAAGGAGCTCTTGAGTCCAATGACTCGAGGGCTATTTGCATAACTTCATCCTTGTCTAGGCCAGACCTTTGAACGCTGATTTGCCCCGAGCCCCCATCAAGAAAACGTTCCTCACTGGTCTCAAAACCCAAAACCTGGGCGATAATATCGTGATGAACGTTGTGAAGTAGTTCTCCAAATGTCCTGCTGTCGATATTCTCATCCTGCAATTCTTGTCTGTCTGCCCCTAGTTCCTTGGATAGCCAACCCTTCCTTGGACACTGTAACCATGACTGAAGCCTAGTGGGTGACCACACGGGAATTTTCTGTGGCGATTCCCCAGAGTGGCCATGCCGAGAGTCGCTAACTTGAGCGCCAGTAGCTAGTGGGGACAGAGGTCTTGGATCTATTGAAGGGGTCGTCTTTCCATTGTAAGTTCCACCGACCACTGGCCATCTGTTGTTTGTTCTGGGCGATTCTACTCCTTCTGGAGTCTTTGCATGGAATTTGAGTTTGTCCAAGGAGAGCAGGTGTGGAGAGTTTTTCTCTCCCAAGTATCCATCGGTTCCGGCAATTGAGGGTTGCCTCCTCTCTCGATCCCTCTGTACAACTTTATCCAAGGGTATGGATACAGAACTGGGATTTAGTGGGGGATGAATTGGTGACCTCCCCTTTCTGATTAGGGATCCATCTATCTGCCTTGAATGGCGAGGAGATGGGTGCATGGAGTTTTGTTCGTTGTGTCCTTTCCTCTCAGTTAATTCAAACTCCTGGGCCCATTCCCTAATTGGTGCTGCTGGTGGGGCTGTTTCGTCCAGACTTGGGTCTAGAACAAACACCTCTGGGGATGAGCTAAGAATGTGCTGAAAGCAGTGTCTAGCGTCTCTAATCGGCCCGTCTGGTCTGAGAATTCCCAACGAATGGCGTTCATCCTCACTCAAGAAAGGAGCCTTTGGGACTCTAAGATCCCAGGATGAGCTGGACAAGTTAGCCATCACGAACAAGTCAGCAGTGCACCCCAAGGCCTCCTCGGGCCTCATTACCGAAACGCTTCCAGAGAAGTTCGGTCCACCGGTCATAGCCCTCGTCTTCTGGGCTAGTGAGGTGAGCTCATCCACCCACTCGGATCCGAGGGTTGGAATTACCTGGCCAGATATTCGCTGCATCTTCCTTAGAATTAGTCGTTCATCGATCAGGGCTTTTACTGCGGAGGCAGGAGAAAGTCCCCGGCCGGAGAATCGTTTCATCTGGGATTCCATGTCAATTAGAGACAGCGTATGGATTAGCCATACATCACCTTCCGTTGCGGCCATCGGGAGGGGCAGTGGTTGGCCTGAATGGCACCCTATTGGATTTCCAAGTTTGCTAATTTGTTGTCTGTCCGATTCTCGGAGCAACGGCCATAGTGACTTTGCTAGGCATAGGATCCACCATTGTGTCGATTCCTTCTTTACTCCATCTTTCTCATCTCTGGGAGCTCGAGAGAGTGTCTCTATCCACTTGAAGAGTGCTCCTGGGCCTCCCAGAACATGCTCGTTCCTAGCTAGTCTGGTTAGAAGTTCTGAGTCGGCAATTGGGGAGAATTCTTTTCCTGATGGGTGCTGTTTAGGTTTCTCAAAGGGCACAATTGAAGACTGTAGAGATAGGGCTCTCAGGTTGTCAAGAGAGAATGCTTCGGCTCCATGGCCCAATCTTGCTAGACATAGGATCCAATGACCAATCGGATGGGAAGATGGTGGTTTTTTTCTCCTTTCGAGACTGATCCCAATCTCCCCAAGAAGTTGTTCCCATCTGTGTCTGTTTTTCTCCAGAGCTGGGTCTACGATAATTACCTCGGCATCACCTCTACCGAGTCTGTTAGCAACAATACTTACTGCTGTTTGGAAGGAGTGTTGCTCTCTCCTAAGCATAATTCGATTTACTTGGACTGAAGATTCTTCTTGTGGTATCCTTCCAGAAGGGACCCATTTGGGAAGGTCTTTCGGATCTTTTATTGGGTGCTCGTCGACGAGCATGAAGCCGTGATGCCCCAGGCGGAAATTTCCGGGATACGTTAACTGGTGTATTGGACGCAGCTTAGATAGGGATAGAAGGGTCTCAGAAAAAGATCTGCACATTACTGGTGAGTGGTCGAGCATGATTATTCCATCTATGTCGGAGATCGTGAATGGAACTCTTCCACCCTCTAGGGAATCGATAATTCGTTCACATACCATGTCTGGATGAGTGAATCGAAGCTTCTTCTCCATCCTGTGAATTATTCTTCTGAAGGTTGTAATCCCCGGGCCATCCCATCTATTTGCTACCAAATCTCTTGAAAGATGGCGGTGGAGTTTGACAAGGGCCTCAGTCTTCCCCTTTCCCCATTTCATTTCTGGAAGGGGGTTGATTAAGGGGAATCCTAGTCTGGCTGCTTCCTTCTTGCACTCGCTGTGAAGTATGGAAGTCAGAGGCCCTTCATTTGGAATCACTCGAGGGAGTCTTAGATCCGCAATCAAAGAAGATAGCAATGACTCCATGGTGTGATGGAGGGTGCGGTCCACGCCTCCATGGAGGCCGATAGATGACAGTGCCTGTCTACGAGAGTTCTCGGTTGGATAGATTATGAGAATTCGCCCAAGAAAGCTAGGATCGTCGCTGGGAATTCCAAGGGATTGGAGTCGGATTTGTTCCTTCAGCCATCCTGGCATCCCCCCAATGGGTACCTCCTCACTCGTTACACAGTGTTCGGCTGGCGGCAATGGGTCATCTCCGAGCGTTGGCCATGCTCGACGATGGTTATTGAACCCACTGCCGTTACCCAGTGCTAGTCTAGGTGTTGATGTTGCCTTCTCGGGGCAAACGCAGCAAGCATGCACAAGAGAGTGGAAACTGCAGGAGCTGGCAGAGAATTCTCAATGCCGAAAGTTTGCCAGTCGATTACCAAGACAACTGTCAAATCATCTCCGTCCCAAGTTCTGGGCGGTTCCATAAGTATGGAGCCATTTTGGCTGGGCCCTATGTTTACTGCCTCATGGAGAACGTGGCTGTAGTTCTCCTTCCCGTTGCTTCCTTCGGGAAATTTAGCTGTTTTCTCAACGAACATAAGCCAGCCGTTAGCCTCCCAGTTTTCGGTACTAGAGGAGAAAACATTGTCCCAAGAAAACGAGAACTCTCTCGAGTCCCCCTGCCTTTCTGCCGAGAGGGCCAATGATCCGTTATCGTAGAATGGGTGGCTAGAGCCGATTACCAATGCAGTAGAATAATCGGTAACAAGGCTGTTTGATTTGGTGCTGATCCCAGTGTACATTCTCTCCCCGTCGAAAACCTTGGATGGTGCTACTCTCTCCTGTCCGTCCAAGAAGTCCGTCTTGCTGGACTCGATGGAGCCCATGCCGTAGGAATCGATCCATCGGGATTCTGTGGAATTGCTACCGAAGGGATCGGTGGGTTCGAAGAGGTGTCTGTGATAGTGTATCCTTGTCACTTCCTGATCCCCGAGAGCCTCATCCAAAGCCTGTTCAGTGGTGATGCAGTTAGTGCACCAAGTGGCCGTGTATACCTCTACTATGCTAGGCAAATCGGATATGCCAAAAGAAGCTGATGTTTCGGTGGTATTGTTTGTCAGATCAATGGGGAGTGTCCCTATTGTTCCTGCTAATTTCCCTCCACCGCCCAGAATCCTAGCATCATCCCAGAGGCCCTCGCTCGACGCCGAAGCCTGGATTGGAATGATGATGATGGAGGCTAAGATCAGGGCCACAAACTTCCTCATAGCTGTCTCGAAGAGGGCGGGTTATTGAACGCTTACGGGTTATTGTGACTCGTCGAAGGCCCCTATCGCCCTTTCTATGTCCTCGTCTGTAATGTGCAAATGCACCACAGCCCTGACGATTGATTCCGATTCATCGAGCACGTCGACGCCCCTTTGGGAAAGCCTTCCCATAATCTGCTTAGAGTCCGACTCCAGGCAGTTGACATACACCATGTTGGACTGAACTGCATCTAGATCGACTGAGAAATTGGGCATTTTTTCGATAGCCTCTGCGAGAACCCTAGCTCTGGAGTGGTCCTCCGAAAGCCTCTCTATATTGTTGTCTAAGGCATAAATGCCTGCGGCTGCAAGCATTCCCGACTGCCTCATCCCTCCTCCCAGCCTCTTCCGGGACCTATGGGCCTCTTGGATAATATGCGTGTCTCCGACTAGAACAGAACCTACCGGGGCACCCAGGCCCTTGGACAGACAAACCGAAATCGTATCGAAGTCCCGAACCATCCTATCTGGATCGGTGTTACTTCCAACTACTGCGTTGAACATTCGGGCTCCATCCAAGTGGACACGGCAGTCGTTAATATGGGCAATCTCGCATATTGCGTCTAGAGTCTCCTGGTCGTAGATTGAGCCCCCTCCGACATTTGAGGTGTTCTCTACGCATACCAGCTTGCAATCGGGATAATGAGAGTCGCTTCCTGCAGACTTCCTGATTGCATTTTGAACTCCCTCTGGTGTCATCTGCCCCCAGTCGCCGTCCACTAAGGCGATGGAGCAGCCGGCTAGAGCTGCGTATGCGCCTGCTTCGTAGAGGTAGATGTGGCTCTTTCGATGAGCGACGATCTCGTCCCCATGTCTGGTCTGGGAATTTATGGCGACTGTATTGGACATGGTCCCTGAGGGGACGAAAAGTGCTGCTTCCTTACCCAACATAGCTGCCAGCCTTTTTTGCAACTCGGCCACTGTGGAGTCGTCTCCCAGGACGTCGTCTCCTAGGATGGCGTTTGCCATGGCCTCTCTCATCCCAGGAGTTGGCTGGGTGACGGTGTCGCTGCGGAGGTCCACCCTGTCGCCGGGATAGTCTCTCATGGAAATCCGGGGGGGATTTGCTCAAATAACAGGTCCTATGGAGACCTATCCTATTTCTTGAGCTGTCCTACCGTTAGATCCTCGGAGTACATGTAGGCCTTTCCTCGGCCACCGCCGCCGCCCTTCTTCCTGTTCGAGATGTATAGGATGGCCATAGTGCCCAGAATAATGGATGGGACTCCGAAGATTAGTAGTGACAACCATAGTGGCCTCTCCACGTCAACGCAGGAAGCCTGTCCGCTAAGCTCCTGCTCTTGCCCTCCAGGGCACTTGCTCTGCTCGGTAGCTCCAGCGTTGGGAACGAAATTCCCTGGTTGGGCTGGATCGCAGGATGATGATCCGGAGTCACCTTGGAATGTTCCCGGCTGGCATGCAAACTGGGAGGTTGCCCCGCTCTGAGAAACGAAGTTCCCAGGGTCAGCTGGCATGCAATCCTCCTGCCCTGATTCGGGCTGGTAGTTACCTACCTTGCAGCTGGTCTGGGATCTGGCTCCCTCCTCTGGGACGTAATGCCCGGGCATTGCCTGGTTGCACGATGACTCGCCTCCGAAAGACTGGAATTCTCCCTTGGGGCACTGGGTCTGGCCTGAGGATCCCTCCTCTGGGACATAGTTTCCAGGGCTGGCCAAGACGCAGTCCGTCTTTCCTGAAGTGGATCGGTAAGAACCTGGTGCACAAGGCGTCTGAGAGGATGCCCCCGACTCGTTAACGAAGTGCCCCGGAGATGCCTCTAGGCAAGTGGACTGGTTCTCGGGCTTGTATGTGCCGGGGCTGCACTCCAATGTGGAGGTCCCATCCGGGCTGACTATCTGACCTGGAGGTGCCTCCTCGCAAGAACCCGAGCCAGATGACCCCTGGAACTGGCCGGGAGGGCAGGCAGTCTGACCGGTCGCCCCATCCAGTTCAACGTAGTAACCTGGGTCGGCTGCAGTACACTCCGATTCGCCTGACGAGGACGAGTAGGTTCCAGATGGGCATTGGGTCTGAGAGCTTGCTCCCTCTTGAGAGAAGTACCCTGCCTCGGACTCAATGCAGGAAGTCTGTCCAGAATCTGGTTGGTAATACCCGCTGGGGCATGGGGTCTGCTCAATAGCAGACTCGCTAGAAGTGAAGTTCCCTGGATCTGCTGTCAGGCATTGCACCTGTCCAGAGTCGGGTTGGTAATCTCCGGGTTGGCATGCTGATTGGGCCGTGCTCTCGGCCTCCAAGACAAAGAATCCTGGTGAAGCTTCTGTGCAGGAATCCTGGCCCTGGGAGCTGGAGAATGATCCCGGCTGGCATGGCTCTTGGGAAGTTGATCCCTCGGAAGACACGTAGAAGCCGGGATCTGCTTGGGTGCAGGAATCCATGCCGCTGGATTCCTGGTAGGACCCCTCAGCGCAGGAAGTCTGCCGGTCGGAGCCGAACCCCGACACGAAGTTGCCTGGTTGGGCCTCGAGGCACCCGTCCTGACCCGGCCACGGCTGGTAACTGCCCGGAGTGCACTCGTACTGGCGAGTCTCGCCCTCGATGGAGACGTAGTTGCCCGAGTCGGCCTCGAGGCAAGCTCCTTGCCCCTCATCGGGCTGGTAGTGCCCTGTTGGGCAAATGATCTCGCTCGCAGATCCCTCTGGGCTGTAGTGGCCCGCAGATGAGGTCAGGCAGTTATCCTGACCGGGCGAGGGTTGGAAAGTTCCTGCGGGACAGGGGTGTTGGATGGTAGAGTACTCCAAGGAGTAGAATCCAGCAGTTGTGACTCCGGTGCAAGCACCGTTGACCAGGTACACTCCTGATGGGCACCCATAAGGCAAGTCGTCTAGGATGGAGATTACGCCGTCTCCGTCCGGGTCCCTGTCTGAAACGTCTGCCCTTCCGTCCCTTCCGGGGCTGTAGATCAAGTTGGGTGCGTTTCTAGAGCAGCATGGCGGCCCATCTCCTAGTGTTCCAAGCTCGTCTGTCCCCCAGCAAAAAACGTAACCAGTCACGTTGATGGCGCAAGAGGATGCGGTCTGCGCTCCCTGGTAAGTAGAGTTCCACCTTGAGTTTTCGTTGAAGTAATATGAGCCGGTAGCTATCCCCACGAACTCTTGGCCTCCAGTGACCATAGAGAAGGGGGTATTTCCTCCGGTTGAGCCCAGGCCAAGTTGGCCCCATCCGTTTTGGCCCCCGCACCATGCCTCGAAGTTATCCAGGATCCCGCATCCGTGGCTCTCGCTCTGCGAGAATGAGATCACGGTCCTACCCTGAGGGATTGCAGTTTGAATAACAGGCGTTGAGTTATCGCCGGCATGCCCCCAGAATACGGCTTTCCCGTCGCCAACGATCGCTGTTGTAATGGCCCCGCCTGAGTCTATTGCCAATGCGGGTTCGTCGTTGGGCATCGGGATGTGTATCGGTTCCCTCTGGATTGCGTTGGCGATGTAAGTTCCAGCGACTATGGTGCCGACGCCCTCGGTATCAACCAGTTCAAACCCGGTGAGGTTGTTGCCGCTCTTCCCAGACCAGTAGCCTTCACGCCAACCTAAGACTGCGTAGCCCGAATCTGGGAAGGCGTCGGGGTTTTCCACCTCGATTGATGACATGGAGACGTCCCATGAAGATGTGGTGACTGTCGTGAAGTGGTCTTCCCCCAGGCCCATTCTACCGGCTAGGGTAGATCCCCAGCAGTACACGCTATTGTTATCCAGGACAGCGCATGAGAATTGGTCGCCAGTGGTTACCGCTATGGCGCTCCTGTTATCTGGGAAGGGGACTAGCTGGGGCCTTGTTTTCCCATAATTCCAATTGCAGTCATCCCCAACGGCGGGTATCGCGTAGGAAGTCATCTTGGAGCAGAAATCGCTACCATCGACCTGGCCGTACAAATTCTGTCCCCAGCACATTACCTCTCCAGTTTCCATGATTGCACAGAAGTGACCCGAACCCCCGGTACCGGAAATGGTGAGGACAGTTTCGTTGTTAGTGAAGTTGACTTTCTGGGGGGGCTTGTTCATTGCGTGCCTGCAATGAAAATATCCACCACCTGTGGTGTTCTCGACGCAGACGGGGCGGCCGAGCTGACCATATTGGCCTCCCCCCCAGCAGTACAATTCGTCGCCCTCAGTGATTGCGCAGGCGCTCATGTGACCTACTGCTACCTCCCTGAACTGGAGTCCTCCGACTCCGATTATGTCTTCTGTCGAGTATGTACTTTCCATTCCCCAACCACTGTACCCTGTTGCGAGCTGGCCGTTATCATTACCTCCCCAGCACCCTATAGTGCCATCGTGCCTGACATAGCAAACAGTCCCTCTAGCATTGGATATAGTCGCATCTGAGTAAATTGACCCTGGCGTGAAGCCCTGGAAATTTACTGATTCGTGAGTTTCTGACCTTTCCGTTCTTTCCCTCAATTCCCCAGATTCTATTTCCATCTGGAATGTAGATGCTGACATTCCTAGAATTAGCAAACATATTGCGACTGGAATTATTCTCTCTGAAGTGCGTGGACCGCTCATGACCCCTGACAGGGATTTTTCGTATTAACAGTTCTTTTCTGTGACCTCATGTATCTGTGAAGTCGCGATGGTCAAGCTAATTTGTATGCTACCCCCACGGGGAAGCATGGGTGAGCAAGGGAACGGAAATGGGATCGCAAATGAATCCGAGGGGCCCGGTGTGGAGTCTTTCCTGTCTGACAATTGCCCCCCAATGGGAATCTATGAGACTCTTTACGCCTTCAGGGACTCCTTTGGAAGCTTCATGGGCTCAGAGGGAACTCATCCCTGGTCCCAAGGATTCCCACTAACTACTCAGCTTGAGAAGTTCGATGGCCCCCCGTTGCCAGACAGCATTGGTGTCTCTTCGGAGGATCGTTTCTATCCCAAAGCATGGGGGCATCCGGAATTGCGCGATTCTATCGTGGGTTACTACAACTCGCAATACGGATCCAGCATCACAGCAGACAACGTGATGATTTTCGCTGGAGGGAGACCTGGAATCTACACCGTGATGGCTTTCCTAAAGGAGCATGTAAAGGTAAGGATAGGAAACATCGAGTGGCCGGCATATCTGGACATCTTGGAACAGAGCAATACCGATTACGAAGTAGTTCCATTCACTAAGGAAAACAACTTCCATCCAGATAATTCGCTATATTTCGATAGATCGGGGCTCGATCCGGAGGCCTTCATAATGCCCGTGATTTCTAACCCGCAGAATCCATCAGGACAGACTCGTTATGGAGAAGAATTGAGGGAGCTTATTCAGATGGCTGAGCAACCAGGTAACGGGATTTTGCTGGATGAGGCCTACGAGATGTTCCATACTCCCTCGGTTAGCGGGATACAGTACGTTGAGGATTTGGACAACAGCAATGTGTTCATTGCTTGTGCCTGTACCAAGGGGCTCCAGTCTCCGGGGATCAGGGTGGGGTGGATCGTTTCCAGCAAGAGGAATATCGAGACTCTGGCAAATTTCTCGAGCTTCGGCATGGGCGGTGTTAGTCACCCGTCGCAGCTATACGCTGTCAAGCTCCTTGAGCAAAGTCGTGTAAAGAAAGCGCGACTAGCCGTCGAGAAGCACTACAACTGGCAACGGGAGAGGTATGGAGGGGCGTTTGAGGAGATGGGTCTTGGCGTCTACACAGGCAACGGGGGTTTCTACCACTGGTTAGAGCTGCCTCAGGGCCTGACTAGCGCGGAGCTGAATAGACGTCTATTCAAGCGGGGAGCGGCAATACTATGCGCATCAGATTGCGACATGGCACGCCCTCATTCTAAGGATCCTTCGTATGTTTCTCCATATTCCAGATTTTTCCGATTTTCTTTCGGACCGCTACTACCGGAGACTTTTGAGTCTGATATCGAACTATTCAGAGAGGTTCTAGAGGGATACAAGAGAGATGCACTGGGGAGCAGTTGAAGGTTTTTGGAGAGAATATTTGAAAATTTGATTGCTAGGTATTTTGGTCAAATCCTTAAGTGATGGTTTTTCCCCACAATATCGTGGCCGAAGGACCAACTGCGGAGCAAGCGGCAAAGTTAGCTAAGGCGACATATACCCAGTTCCTAGAAGAGCCAGAGAGATCGAAGCAAATTGAGAATATCCCCAAGCTACTCAAGAAGTTCAAGGGCGATTATGGAACAATGGTGAAGGCGCTTCAGAAGAAGTACGGGAAGATTGAGACAAAGAAGGAGAAAGCTCCAGAGCCAGAGCCAGAGCCAGAGCCAGCAAAAGAGAAGCCCAAGAAGTCAGCCAAGCCTGAGTCTGAAGATCCAGCAGAGGCCAAGGAGAAGGAAGCCGCTGCAAAGGCCGAAGCCGCTGCTGCACAAGCCGAACTTAAGGCTGCAAAGAAGGAAGCTGCGGGTCAGGCCAAGGCGGCGGCCAAGGAAGCCAAGGCAGTTGCAAAGGCAGAGGTCGAGGCGAAGAAGGCAGAAGCCGGAAGGAAGGCTGCTCAGAAGCAGGCCAAGGCTGCAAAAAAGGCTCTAGATGACATAAAGTCGTCTTCAAAATTGTCACCTGAAGAGCTCAAGGCAAAGGAGGCGGAGCTCAAGGCAAAGGCAAAGGAGGAGTCTGTCGCAGCCAAAGAGGCAGGGAAGGAAGCCAAGGACGCGATGGCAGAAGCCAAGAAGCTAGGAGCAGAGGTTGCTAAGGAAGGAAAGGCTGCTGCAAAGGCTGAAGCGGAGCTGAAGAAAGCTGAGATGGAGAGGAAGGTTGCTCAGAAGCAGATCAAGGCATCTGGTAAGGCGAAATCGAAGGCCGAGGAGCAGCTTGAACAGTTCAGAGCAAAACGAGAGCTGGCCGAATCCAAGATGGAATCCACCATGGCGAAGAAGCAGGAGGCTCTGGAGGCTTCGAAGGCTGAGGCAGAAGAGGCAAGGGGAGCCCTCAAGGATGTAAAAGATCAGATGAAGGACGAAATGAAGGCAGCCAAATCTCTGGAAAAGGAAGTAAAGGCCAAGCAGAAGGAGATCGCCAAAGTAGAGCTCGAGGCCAAGCAAGCAGAAGAGATGAAGAAGAAGGTCGAGCAAGAGATAGAAGATAGTCAGAAATTCAAGTCCGAGACTGCTCGGAAGGCCGAGCAGGTCGAGGTTGAGATTGCCAAGATGCAGAGCGAGATGAAGGGTAAGGAGACGGCACTAGTTGGTGTAGAGACCGAGGCAATGAGACTAGAGAGAGAGGCGCAGGAGGAGGAACTGAAGCTGAAGGCCAATCTACTAGACAGAGAGGAGCTGATTCTCGAGAGGGTGAGTCTCAAGGCCGTACAGATCAACTGGGCGCAAATTGGAGAACACGAGGACCAGAGGGCAGATGATCTTACAAGAATCAAGGGTCTAGACGAGTTCTCTCAAAAGAAGCTGAACGTACTTGGGATTCATACCTATGATCAAATCTCTAAGATGGACCCAGTTACAGCAGAGGTAGTGAATGACGCTCTTGAGTTCACTCCTGGTAGGATTTCAAAGATGATGTGGCCCCAGCAGGCTATGCAACTAATGGCCGAGAGAGGGCGCTGATCAACTAGCTTCCGAGTAGATGTTGAATCCACTCAGTGGCGGAGTATAAACATGCAAATTGATTAGATTGGAACCCTCGTCATTCGAAACCCTGTGGATGTCTGGCTCTTTTGCGGCGCAGACCTCGCCCGGCATGTACCTCCTGGTTGAAACTGGGAAGGCGGAGCCGTCATCTCTGGTTCTGTAAGTTGTCTCTGTTGAGACTCCTGATACGATTAGGAATGCGCAATCGCTTCCTACGTGGTCATGGATCGGGGTGTCCTGACCGGGTGTCCAGCATATCGCCACTAGTTCATAATGCTCATTCTTCTTTATCACGTTCCTCTGGTAGCCGTCTTCCGAGTATCCGATGCATTCTTCCAGAGCCTCGATATTAATCTCCAAATTGGATAGTCGTGAGTCGAGCTCTTCCAGGCCCGGTCTCCTGTCGATTCCGTCTAACCATCTTGTCAAACCGCTAATCCCATCACATTGTTCAAGAAGTGCCGACCTGATCTCTTCCGACAACGGGGCTTGGGTAACCACAATGGTCCCAACAAGAGCAAGCTCAAGACTCTTCTGGAAAATGAAACGGGGTTTTTCTTAGTGCTCCTAACTTACAAGAGGCAGGTCGCCTGTGATCTTGTCAATCTCATTTCTTGGACCTGGCCCTATGCCGACTACGGTTTCTGTTCCGGGGGGAATTTCTGTGTGTCCAGCATCCTTTACTAGGTGACAGACTAGGCCTGACTTCTTTGCTCTTGAGAAGGCCTTCTTTAGGGCCACTAGATCTGAAACCTTGCAGACTATCTTTCTTGCACCCCTCCTGATGTAATTATCCAAGGACCTAGGGTCGCTTCTTTTTGCTTTCAAAACACACTCTGCAGCGGCATGTGAGCACTGAGCTGCTAGCTTCCCTTTAGACAGTCGGAGGTCCTCCCTGGTCACAAGGACCATGGTTAGCTCTTCAGATCGAGGCAACTTCTCTCACCGCATCTGGGTTTCTAGTTGTCCTGTGACGAGCCATCATATCTCCAAGGGGAACTGCCATCCAAGCGACGAATACCACATTTCCAGCTGCGTGATAAAGATCGAAGACCAGACCATTCAGCAAATACGGGATCATCATAGATGACCCTGTTTCAATGAGAATGCTAAGTGATACAATCCAATTGAAAACGAAGCCCAAGATGGCTGCCAAAAAAGCCATCCGATTAACTCTAATCTCTCCATTAACGAGCAAGCTATTCGACAGTTGGGAGCCAACAATACCTACAAGCCCCCATCCCAGAGCCTGAAATAGCGTCCAAGGTCCGTGTCCGAGAAGTATGACGTTCGATGCCAGCGCAATGGTCGCTGCAAGTGCAATAGCGCGAGGGGCTCCAAAGTATGCACCTGAAAATAGGACTAGGACCGTTACCGGCTGAACATTTGGTATCGGGTCTAGAAGGATCCTTCCCGACACTCCGAAGACTGCGAGCAGGAACAGCAGTCCCCACTGGCTCTGGTCCCTCAAAGATCGCTCGCTCCTAATCAGGGATAGGACGATAATCGATAGAATTGCGATATTCAGGAAAAGCGACTGGATTGAGGACAATGAAACATTATGAAAGTCGTACAATCATTCACCCCGTTCCTCTGGAAGGCCCCCATCACTTCATACTTGCGAATTCACCAAGTACCGATGCTCCATGTGATTACATCTCCCTCGGACATCTCTAAGTCACCAATCCCTACCATTGAATAATCCCCATTGTGATCTAGTTGCCAATACGCCCCATTGAAATCCCCCGTCAAAGAATCTACATTCAGGCCTCCGATAGTATGGACAAAAACTCCCCATTGACCTACTTCGTAACCGACGGAAAGGGCCCCGCTTGCCATTCTTGTGGAGTCCATCATGAAATCCAATCCATTGGAGTACCCATCGAATCCACCAACGCAAGCTCCTGTCCTGTTGAGATCTTCGTTCACCCCCATATCGGAACCATCGGCCCCAATCATGGTGACGCCATGTGAAAACTCGTCATGCGGAGAGGATGCTGGGAAGTGGATGCAGATTACCTGCTTGCCCTCCCACTCGGTTGGGAGGCCGTCGTGTGCAGATTCATTGTCTTCTATGAATTTGGTCGCCTCTTCTGAAAGCCTTTCCTGGATCCAGGGGGAGATTAGAATCAGAGCAACTAGTGCCAATACAGATGCCGGTTTCAACATATCAGACATGGATTTCAATTGTGGAAAAAATAGGTCTATGAAGATAATTGATAATTTTGAAGATGACAGTTATCAATTCTTGATCGCGTGTCAATCAATTTTCTGATTAATCCTATCCCTCAGGATTTTGCTGACTGCCTTCCCGTCAGCGGAACCCCCTAGCTTCTGCATCACCATACCCATTAGAGGACCAATCGCGCCCACTCCTCTCTCTTCAATGAAGTCTTGCCGCTCTCTGATTACAGCATCTACTGCCTGCTCGATTGAGGATGTGTCAGCGGGGAGGAAGCCCCGAGACTCAGATTCTGATGACATCCAAGAAATCAATTCTTCTACGGGTGCTTCCACCGATTCTTCGAGCAGCGTCTCGGCCCCCTCCCTAGTCAACGAACCACTTTCTCGGAGATGGACGGATGCCGCCAGCGCGTTTGGCTTGTCGGTGCCGTTTTCCAGCAGAGCACTTGCCCAGGCCTTCGGAGGGAGCTCGAGAGGCCCCTCGATACCTTGGAAAAGAAGGTCGTCAATCTCGCCGTTTAGTAGTGCCTCTACTTGGTTTGAGGACAAGTCCAGATCGTTTAGCCGCTCCTTCCTCTCTTGGGCTGTCAATGGGAGGTTTTCGCATATCGAACTCCACCTTTCGGGAGAGATTTCCAAGACCGGGATGTCGGTCTCGGGATACATTCTGGCACCTCCGGGTAGTGGGCGCAATGCGGTGGTCGTCCCGTCCTCTGGCTTCCCCTTCCTAATAACCACGTTTCTGACCTCCTGGGGAATTCTGTGGAAGGCCATCCTAGCCCTGAAAACAACTGACTCCAGTGCTAATTCCCCCTGCCACCTAGGAGCGATGCATATTACGAAGGCGTCCTGATCCTTCAGAGAAAGTGCTGATCTCACTGAATCTACTTCTGATTGTGATATCCCGTATGCAGGAAGTTCGTCAGATTGGAAAATCCCTGCGACCCCGGCAAGCTTAGCAGCACTGGCCAATTCTCTCCCTAGCCTTGGTAGTTGGGGGCCATCTCCATCTTCCTTCTTACCGAGACGTCCGGAGAAACCAGGGAGAGATGTAGCTAGAACAGAATGGCCCGACACCAACGAAGAAGAAACCAACTCAGATTGAGAGGAAGAGAACAATTCGGTTAGGTCATGAAGGTCAAGCTTAATCCTGTTTGAGACTGCTAAGGAGACCCTGTTCTCGACAGGAGCGGAGTCTTCCCTCCTGTCAGGGGGCAGTGGAGGGAGATTGGCCTCACTACGTAATTCGTTGGCGAGACGATAGAAATGTAGCTGCCTTGCCATCTCCAGCCTGATTATTTGGGGAATCCATCCCAAGTCTTGGCAACCCTTGATTTCAACTCTGTCTCCACAATCAATGCTTACGTTGAGATCCTGCCTGATCGACCCCAGTCCCCTTCTAACTCTCCTAGTGTCCCTTAGCATCCTGCCCAGGGCCATTGCTGTCTCTTTCGCATGCTCTGGTGATCGTATGTCAGGGGCAGTTGCCACCTCGACCAGAGGCGTTCCCAGCCGGTCAAGATTGTAAACCACAGTCTCGCCAGATTCTGATGAGCGCGCCTCCAACTTCCTTGCAGAGTCCTCTTCTAGAGATATTAGGTCTACACCCACCCGTGCCGGTCCTGCTTTGATCGCTCCGCCCGTTGCAACAATGGTAGTTCTCTGGAAACCGCTGGTATTTGATCCATCAACTACTGTCTTCCTCATTGCCTGGAGATGGGGGATTGGCTTTGCTCCCATCATAGCTGAAATTGTTAGAACCACATCCACAGCATTGGAATCGTGATTCCTTGGGGGAGCCTCGTCCAGTTCTATTAGCCCAGCATTTGGAGGTTGAACGTACTCGAACTTTCTGTTCCTTCGCTGCTCGAACCTTGCTGCAATATCCGTTTCTCCTGCCTCTCCTCTAGAGGCTCGGAGCCTCCTTGTGGACCTATTCCACTCAGAAGGTATTTCCTCGGCCTTGTAATCATATAGCTTACTGGGCATCCTGGAATGAAGCTTGTCAGTTGCCAGCTGTTGATGAATCTCTAATCCGCACATGAAGCCCAGGGCAACTGGGTCAAGTGAAGCGGGGTCCACGATGTCGCCAATGGGCTCCATTATGGTGTGCAGAGAGGGTCCCATCTCATAGGCTAAACGGAATTAGGCGAAAGAGAAGTGGTCCATTCTGGGGCTGAAAAGTTCTCCGCTAGTTAGCATCCTGGAGATGACATTGTCCACCTCTGACTCTGTAATTCCTCTGGATATTGCCGAGTTGTAAATCTGAGTTCTCTCTGCTATCCCTCCACGCTCTGTACAAATTTCTCGAATCATCTGCCTAATTGTGGAGTTGTTTGATCTCACCCTAACCGAGACTCCGGAATGAAGCTCTGATTCATCTTCTATCCCGGACTCCTCCCTCCAATGCTTGAACACCGCAAGTGCGACCCTTGCATCGTGTGAAGTAGCCACTTCATTGAGGTGCATTCTTGCATGGGCTTCTGTGAGTCTGATCAGGGCCTCTAGAGCTCTCGCCGTGATTGGTATCACAGATTCCCTATCTGACTGATCGGACTGGAACTGATCTTCTCTGCCGAAGGACTGCCTCTCCTCCGTGTAGTACTTCAGAATCTCGGCCTTTGCATCCTCGTCCAGTTGTGGGTGTATTGTTCTCTTCGCAAATGCAATGTACTTCCTTAGGAATTCCTGGGTAAGATGCTCCTCACCCTCCTTTGATTTCGTAATTACGGTTTCTTCCGAGGAGTCAGATTGGGCCAATTCGATGCTTCCCTCTAAGACGGCCTCACTCTTTCCAGAGGTTCGGTTGTCCAAGATGTGCCTAGCAATTCTCTCGTCGTCGTGGATCCTAATTTCATCCCTAATCATCCAAATAATATCGAATCTGGACGCGAGAGGAGGTGGTAGCCCTGTCTCCTGAAATGATCTCATGACGCTCTGATTTGGACCCCTCTTGCTAAAGCGGCCATCCTTCGGATTCGCAGCTGCAAGAATTGAACATCTAGAATGCAAGGTGGCAGTAATCCCACCCTTGGCAACGTGGACCTGTTGCTGCTCCATAGCAGGATGCATCATCCTTCTGTCATCGTCGGAGATCTTGTCGAACTCATCTATAGCTGCCAGACCCCTGTCGGAAAGAGGTAGTACGCCTGCCTCCAGGGCAAATCTCCCATCTCCGAATGCATCTCTAACTGCAGCTGCTGTAAGTCCAGCTCCCGAGACGCCCCCGCCTGTAGCGAACCTTCCCCTTGGGGATAGTTCGGAGATGAACGTCAATAGGTGAGACTTAGCTACACCAGGATCTCCCATCAGTAAGATATGGATGTCCCCTCTCGATCTAGTTTTGTCATTCAGTCGTCTGGATACTCCTCCAAAAAGCTGCAGAGCCAGAGAGCGCTTGACGTGACCGAGAATCCCTGTAGCGAAAACAGAAGGTGCGATTGACTTCTGGACAAGTGACATCAGGTCTTCCCTCTTTGAGATCTCGATAATCCTCGCGCTATCCTCCTCATCAATGGTAATCTCAGTAAAGGGGGTACTCTCGTGTTCAGAGCTAATTAGGTGGAAAATTACGTCGAACATGGGTGTCTTCTTCCTGTTCTTTACGTGAGTCCTTACAATTGGGATGACGTTTGCAGTTACCCTTTCACCGGGAAGGTGCTTGTTCACTTGGTCGCCCTCGATCAATACCATCCCCCTACTTGGTTGTGCCCCACTAGGTACATTTTCTGGCTGCTCCTGGATCTCAATCCACTGGTTGTTCACCATTCTTGAGCTAATCAGGACCAAGTCGAACCTAGTTGCAGGCCTGCTGCTTCCACAGCCCCCCAACGACTGAGGGCAATTCAGTGGCTCCTTCAACTCCCTCTCGTTCTCTTGATCGATTTCTATGTCATGACCGCAAGACTCGCACTTGAATACCGCCCTGTGGATCCTGGGCTTTATTTCGGAAATCTTCGTGATAATAACGTCGACGCTTCTGAGTTTGTCAATGTCGGAGCTTCCAATCTCCCTCAGAGGTTTCCTTGTGTCACTGGGAAGCTCGCCTACTCGAAGTAGGGCGTCGATTTCCTCCCCTCTCTCTCTGCAAATCTCCATCAATGTCTTAGACCCAGCTGAGAGAATCGATTTTGGGTATTCCAAGATGTCCTCTGCAAAGTCTGGATCGAACATCTGGAGCTCATGAAAAGGTACGGATAAGAATGGGAAGTTCGACTGGCGAGAAAGTAGGGTCAGCACCTCAGACTCCTTGGCCTCTTCTAGGAAAGTCCTCCATCTTGAGGATGCATCATGTGCTGCCATCGTCATTTTTCCACTGCTCGGCTTTGCAGCTCCGTAGACACGGCCTATGAACAGTGTGGTAGGATAGTCCAACCCCCTTGCTTCCACTGGAGATTAGTAGTTCTTTCAAGTCACGCTGATGGAAATATAATTCTTCTAGTGGAATATATCTTCTAGTTCTCCGAGAGTGTTTGATTGATGGAGAGTTTGAAGTTCTGCCAGTGGATGGAGGGGCATGGAGCATACCCGGATAGGGCGAGACCTCTTCGTCCGACTCGACAAGGGGGAGGAGATTCATGAGTCGATTAGAGCGCTTAGTGAACAAGGTATTTCTGCGGCAGCACTAACTAGCGGGATTGGAAGAGTAAGGGATACCGTGATAGGATTCCTTGATTCCGAGGGGGTTTACCAGAAGATTACCGTACAAGAGCCCATGGAGCTTCTATCCATGCAAGGAAACCTCGTGCCGGGTCCAGATGGGCCATTCACACATATTCACATAGTTGCCTCTGAAGATGACCATGTTGTAAGGGGGGGTCATCTTTTCGAAGCAACAGTTGAGGTGACTGCTGAGATTCACTTGAGAGTTCTAGGGGATGAAGGCTCACCGATGGAGAGGGAGGTCACTGATACCGAGTTCCTAAGAATCTCGTTCTGCGATTTGGAGGGATAGCTCTGAAGGTCCTATTCGCGCACGGTTTCGAAGGCAGTCCTGAAGGATCCAAGCCGACATACATGAAGGATGCATTGGGATGGGATGTCACTGCACCAAAAATGTCTGAGCTTGGTTGGAGCATTGCTAGTCAGACAGAGGTTCTAGTTCGTCATCTAGACGAGGAGCCATTCGATCTAGTTGTTGGCTCCTCTATGGGAGGGCTAGCTGCAGCGAACGCGTCCTCCTTGAGACCTCAGGCAGAGACGAGGTTGCTTCTCATCGCCCCCGCCTTTGGTCTTGCTGAGAACTGGGAGGGAATGGAGGAAGCTGGCCGGAACGCATGGAAGACCACTGGAGAAAGGCGCTACACTGGTTACGATCTTGACATAGTCCTCCCATGGGAGTTCATGGAATCGGCGGAGAAGATGTCGTGGCCAATCCCGGCCCACCCTACAGCGATAATGCACGGGAAGTTCGACGAAGTAGTGCCAATCAGCCTCTCAAGGAAGGTCGCGGAAGAATGTGAGAATGTTTTACTTCACGAGATTGATGACACACACCGAATGAAGAATTCCATGAGATTCATCCAAGAAGTGGTCTCAAACCTGATGCATGGAACCGAGATCTCTTCTTTCCATATTCCTGAAATCGGAGAGGATGATTCTACGGATGAGGAGGATAAACTTGAGGTACCTAGGCTTGTATCGGCTGAGGTGAAGGACGCTTCGGATCAGGTTGCCTCATTGGAAGAGAACGATGGCCAGAATCCAGACCTGATAAGCGATGCAGAGAAAAAATCTGACGAAGCTGAAAAGGACATAGAGCAAATTCAGGCTGAAATGAAGAGGCTTGAAGCTGAAATGGCTCTAAAGAAAGAGGTCCTTGAGTCTTCTAAAGAAGAGATTAAGACCGAAAAGGAGGCTCTGGAAAGGGAGCAAGAGAAGGCCCAGAAGGAGGAAAGATCGGCTGAGGTTGAAGAGGCCCTAAAGAAGGCGAAAGAGGAAATTATCGAAGCCAAGGCGGAGGCGGAGGCGGCTAGGGAGAGGGCGGATATAGAAGAGGCTGAGGCGGAAGAGGCACGTTTGCTAGCAGAAATCGAGGAGGCTGAGGCGGAAGAGGCGCGGGCGGAGGCTGATGCTGCAGAGAAGAGAGTGGAAGATGCAGTTCGGAAGGCAGAGCATGCTGGGAAGGACATTGATCATCTATCTGAAGAGCTAGAAAGGGACAAGAGAGAAGAGATGATTCTGCACAGAGTCGCAGAAAGGCAGGATCAGATAGATTGGGCCCAGATCGGGATTGCTGAAGATAGTGAAAGGGACGATCTGACCAGCATAAAGGGTATTGACCAGTTCACAGAGAAGAAGCTCAATGCATTGGGGATACTAACCTATATGCAGATCTCCAATTTTGATTCGGAGACCACGGACATTGTGAACGATTCCTTGGAGTTTGTCCCAGGAAGGGTGGAAGAGATGTCATGGACTCAGCAGGCTAAGACAATTATCAGGCTTGAAGGCGTTGACTCTGGGTCTGAGATGCCGGTCCTGATTTCTGATGAGTCTGAAATGGAAGGAGCCAAGATGGTGAAAATCAACTGGGCCCAGATAGGGGAGGCCGGAGATAGGAAGTCGGATAACCTCACGAAGATCAAGGGTGTCGATGCAAAGATAGAGAAGAAGCTGAAGGTCCTGGGTATTCGCACTTTCGATCAGATTTCAAAGATGGACAAAGACACTGAAGACGCAGTGAACGAGGCACTGGGGCTGATGCCTGACAGGGTCTCCAAGATGCTATGGGCCCAGCAGGCATTGTCTCTGAGAGACTCCTGAGTGGTTTCCTAGTTATTCTAGATCAATCGTCCTTGTTGCCGAGGAAATACTCTCCAATCTCTGGGTCGCTGAGGATGTGCTTTGCATCTCCAGTGTGGACTATCTGCCCGTTCGCCATTATGTATCCTCTATCGGACCTAGCTAGAGACAGCCTTGCGTTCTGCTCCACTATCAGAATGGTGATTCCCTGTCCTCGAAGCGAGTCAATGCTCTCGATGATCTGCTGTTGGTAGAGAGGGGAGAGGGCGGCTGTGGGTTCGTCCAGAAGGAGGAACCTAGGGTCGGAGATCAGCGCTCGTGATATCGCGAGCATCTGCCTTTCCCCCCCGGAAAGAGAGGCTGCTAGGTCATGTTCTCTGTTTCTCAAGTCTGGGAACATCTCCAACGATCTCTCGATCCTTTCGTTAAGTTCTCCCTGTGAGAGTCTGTTGCCTCCCATCTGCAGGTTCTCCTTCACTGAGAGTGATGGGAATACGTTGTCAACCTGGGGGACATAAGCGATCCCTCTGTTTACTAGTTGATCCGTCCTCCATCCAGATACGTCTTCACCCCTGTATTCGATACCCCCACTGTAGTAAGAGGCTATTCCGAATATGGTTTTGATGAATGTGGACTTGCCGCATCCGTTTGGCCCGATGATGGTGACGAACTCGCCCTCATCGACGTGCATATCTATGCCGTATAGTATCTGGACTGCCCCGTACCCACCTTCGAGGCCTGTTACCTCAAGAACCCTGGTCATTCCTCTTCCCCCCGGTGATCCCCAGCTGCTCCGAGGTAAGCCTCTATGACCTCTCTGTTCGATCTTACTTCGTCTGGTGTTCCCTGCATGAGGACCTGCCCCTCGTTCATCACGATGATTCGGTCCACACCTTGCCTGAGGATGAAGTCCATGTTATGCTCGATGATTAGGATGGATGTCCCTGTCTCGTCGACGATCCTCCTAAGGTTGTTGAAGATCTTCATCGCAAGGGGTCCTGCCACCCCTGCTACTGGCTCGTCCAGGAGCAGTAGTCGGGGGTCGCCCATCATTGATCTGCCAATGTCGACTAGCTTGCTCTGGCCGCCTGAGAGCTCGCTGGTGAGATTGTTCGCCATGTGAGGGACCTCGAGCTGGTCTAGAACCTCGAATGCTCTGGTTAGCCGGTCCTCCTCGGACTTCCCATGGGGGATGAAGAGGGACTGGAGGATTTCTCTGAATGATGCCCCGAACTGATTGCGGGGTGGCACTAGTAGGTTCTCGATGACTGTCATCTGCCTCCAGAGATTGGTGTGCTGGAATGTTCGAGTCATTCCCAGGTTCTGAATCTGGTCTGGCCTGAGTCCAGATACGTCTTGGCCGAACATCTCGACGCTGCCACTAGTCTGGTCAAGGAGGCCGCTGATGCAGTTGAATGTGGTTGATTTTCCGCAGCCGTTTGGACCTATGAGGCCGACGAACTCTCCCTCTTCTACTTCGAAGGTGACGTTCCTCACAGCTACTAGGCCTCCGAATTCCTTTCGGAGGCTATCCACCCTCAGCGCTATGCTACTCAGAGCAATCACCACCTATTGGGCGCTGGGGCCTATTCGGAACCTCTGGCAAGAGTCCCTTGGGATTGAACTTGAGGGAGAAAAGCATCAGACAACCGACAAGCAGGAGTTTGACGTAAACCATGTCCGCGGATATTTCACCGAAAAGGAAGGACTCTCTGATTGACCTCTCTCCAAGAACCACAGCTGTGAAGGCGAAGATTGCGCAACCTGAGGCCCCTATCTCGAGGATTCTCTGGGACCTAATAGCGAAGCCCACCAGTGCCATTAGGAGGAATACCTGGAATGCCTCCCACTGACTGGAGACCAACCACTCGAAGAGTCCGTCTATCCTCTGCGCGGTAGAGTGCAGAGGCAGGTCTGGGGAGCTTTGGCCCGCAACTAGGACGTTGAATACGAACTCCATTAGGACGATGATGAATGCCCCCACGATCATGCCTCTGTTGTTCGACGCACCTCCAATAATGAATGCGGCCCAGACCAAGAATGTGGATTTGGCTGGAGACATGAATGTGGGTTCGAAACCGGTTAGCTTCCAAGCCCATAGCGCTCCTGCTAGTCCAGCTATTGATGCGCCTAGCGCGAGGCTCGCTGCCTTGTGGGTTAGGATGTCATGACCGTGGTGCTGAGCGACCTCCTCGTCCTCTCTTATCGCCTTCAGGACCCTGCCCCAAGGAGAAGAAATCAGGGTTGACAGCATCTTCCATACAACAATCACGGAGATTATCGAGATTACCATTAGAATGAACATGTAAGGAGCTGGCTGACCTAGGCTTAGGATTTCCCCCATCTGATAGGCCGGTGAGTCTACCAGAAGAGCGTCGTCCCGGCAGTCGGCGGGATCTGCCCATTGCGTGCCAGGGCCAATCTCATTCGACCCGCAGAACCACCAGTTCTCCAATGGCAAGGGGTATGCGGCAATACCTATTCCAAGGCCAATTGACCCGACCCTGAGAAGAGGCTCGCCGCCTAGGAGGACCCTTACTATCTCACCTAGGGAGATTGTCACTATTGCGAAGTAATCAGTCCTCAGCCTAGCAGTCGGATATGCTAGGGCCCATCCGAAAATCCCGGCAAGAACGATTCCGACAATTGTGGCTGGAAGGATCCCCCAGCCATAGCCGTGCAGATCCTCTGGGGCAGTAAGAATGCCCACCGTGATGGCCCCTATTGAGACGAAGAAGATAATACCGAAGTTTACCATTCCCGTGTACCCGGTATGGAGGTTTAGAGAGAAGGCCATCAGAATGAATATTGAGAGGGTAAGTAGGACGTTCGAGACTTGTAGGACCTTCTTGAATCTGAAGTCGTCCGACTCTGCGATAGGAAGCCAAACCAGGAACATGATCAGAATCAGCAACAGGACCGAGAACAGGATCCAAGACCCGATGCTGCTCTCCCTACCGTACATCTGGATGCCCCTCTTGTGCCGTTCTGAACCCATGGTGATGGTATCGAGTGCCTTTTCGGAGGCCCTACTAGCCCAATCCGACGCACCCTGCATAGTGGAAGTCAGAGGTTGCCTAATCCTCTTAGCAATGTCATCTATGGCGTGTTGATGCTTTCTACCGAATTCAGCCCAACGGACTCTAAGCCCCCCGATTCTAGCTGAGAGGGTCTCCGAGGCTCTGCTTGCCCACTCTTGATATCGGGCAATAAACGGAATGGAGTGTGCTTTCCTTGACGGCCCGAATACTTCGAATATTGCGTACGCCCAGAGGAGGATAGGAACTAGGGGCCAGACCAGCTCACCGACGTTGGCGATGAAGTTGACCAGCTCTATCTCGAATTTCATCATGCTAAGCCAGGACTCGTGCATCTCCGAGATGGAATTCGATAGCCACTGCTCGGTTTCGAATGGGATGTCGCTGGGTGGGCTCTTCTGGCTCAGAAGGCTTGACTGATCCAAGGGCGAGTCCTCCAGGAGAAGGGTTCCATCATTCCTCCCTGTCAGGACCGCGAGGTTGGTCTCCGCGAATGGGTCTGACTCGCATGCTTCTGAGCACGCTCCGTCAGCGAAAGAGTTCCTCCCGACGAATGCCCCGAGCCTGTGAATGACATAGGAGGAGATTGCGATGGCGGAGAATGTCTGGGTCCTGTGACCCCTGTTCCTCCACCAATGGTGTAGGCCCAAGGCCCCTGTAGGGAGAATTGCTAGAGCCTTGGCTACGCCGTCCTCCTCCTGGGGAACTGGCGCCTTCCTTCTCCTCAGCCTGTCAATCTTCCATTTCTCGTAGGCATCACCAATCCCTTGGGGCATTATCATGAGGATTGCCACTAGGAAGATGTAGGGCATCACGCCGTCCATTGCAGTGTAGTTCGATCTACCGAGGGGGAGGCCGATCCCAATCAGTACTGGTGACGATAGTGCCCTGACGAATCCGACGACTAGTGAGCCCACGATCGCCCCGGGTATTGAGCCGATTGTCCCTAGGACGATGATTGCGAATGAAGGAAGAAGGAGTGCGAAAGCTGTCTCTGGGTTGTACCGCAGGGTCATGGCGAATACTGCCCCGCCCATCCCTGAAATCCCCGCTGAGAGGAATGCGCTTGTCAGCTGAACCCCCTCCACGTTGATCCCGCTGCTTGCTGCTAGCTCGGGGTTGTCGGCAACCGCCCTCATCCTCCTACCTAGCCTGGTCTTGTTTAGGAGGAGCAATAGCAGCAGCACGGAGGAGAAGATTACGAATGGGACTGCTCCCTTGTGATATGGGTAATTCGTAGTCGCCTGGGTGATGCAGTCGGTTGTTGTGTCGTAGATCTCATAGACCGGTTTTGACGATTCGCTAACTATCCTGGCTAGTATCGGCTCGCTCGTGACTTCGTCTGTGCCTGTCTGCTCGCAGTTGAAGTGGGAGTAAGTTCTCCCTTCCTCCAAAGAGCGTTCCCCGAGGTTTAGCCTGAGCTTGGTCGTTGGGAGCTCCCACCTCTGAGTTGGCATCCTCCAGTCGCCCTCTGGTTCGAAGATGTTCCTGTCATTGCCGAATCTCAGGAAAAACAGTGAGCGGAGAATCAAAGCCACTCCCAATGATGCGATCATCATAACCTGGGGGTTAGACTTCTTCTCCCTGAAGCCCTTGAAGACCAGTCTATCTATGATGACGCCTGCTATTCCAGTGAGGATGAATGCGGAAATCATGGTGAAAATGAGGACTGACCAAGTTAACACCCCGTCCTTGGAGGATTGCAGGTTCGCCATAGGAAACAGGAAATCGCTCCAAATCATAATCATAGCAAGGAACATGCCAATCATGAATAGCTCGGACTGTGCGAAGTTTCCGTACCTCTGCACCTTGTAAGTGAGAGTAAGGCCGATGGCGATTGCCAAGTAGGTAGACGACCAGATTAGGGTCCCGGTGGAGATTGATACGAGATCCAGAGTGAACGAGGCGCTTGCTTCTTGTCCCTGTAGAAGGAAATCCAGTGATAGGAAGGTTGTTGCGACCATGAAGAAGGGAGAGAGGAGTATTGCTGTAGTCCTGTAGTAGCTGCTAGGCAAGTCATCGAAGACGACCTTGACTACTATGAATGCCGAGATTATCGACTCCACCAATTGTAGTAGCCAGACCATGTCATTGGGGAGCTTGTCCATGACTGCCCAGTCGATGAGGTTCAGCGCCCCTACCCCGTTTAGAGTTCCCAGGAAGTTGGAGTCTGCGAACAGGAGAGCTGCTATGATCAGCCTTCTGTAGCCCCTAGGCAGGCTCGAGAACTTACGTCGTGGCCCATCCAGCATGTTGCTACATGCCTCGTTGCCAGAAGGCAGAGATAATTGTTGGGGCAGTGCGGCGGGCAGGTTGCCCGCCGCACTGCTTTACGTGACCAAATCAGACCGTTACTGCTGAAGTAACGCCGTTCACTGGGTCCCAGTACCTTGCACAGTCGTAGCTGAGGGTGTTGACCCCAGCATCTGAGGTGACGGTGAACTCCCCTATGCAGAATCCTGCGGGGATTATGTCTCCGTTGGCAAGGAAGTTGATTCCGCCGCTTGCTCCGTTCCATCCCTGGCCAGTTCCGGCAACCACCAATTCTGATGATATGGTGCCATTGTTGGCTAGATAGGTGAAGGCTGCGAAGGCAGCTATGGTTACCGCATCGAAGGCCTCAGCGGTGTAGATACCGCCTGCGCAGGCCGGGTTAGCGCCACAGAGTGCAGCGAAGACGTATCCTACTTCTCCCATTGGGTTTGGGTTGTGGGGCTTGGATGCGATTATCCCAGCCACAGTGGAGTTGTCCGCCATGTCTGCTCCTAGGCCTTCCTCTGCGATTCCGTCTCCTCCGTAGATCTGGCCGGCGAAATTCATGTTCCCCACCAGCTCGTCGATGATCATCCCGCCGTCTGCTGCGTAGGAGACCATCATCACCGAGTCGCAACCGTTGTCGATCACTGCTTGGGCGATGCTGCTGTAGTCAGTCGTGGTCGTCTCGTCGTACCCAACCTGCGTGCATATGTTGGCGGAGCCTATCGTGGAGACGAAGGTGTCTGCCAGACCCGAACCGTAGGCGTTGACCATGTGGATCACTGCGACGTTGCTGTATCCGTCAGCTGCAACGATGTCTGCCATCACTGCGCCCTGGTAGGCGTCGCTGGGCACCACTCGGTAGAAGCCTGGGTAGTTCGTGTCGTTCTCCAGAGCTGGGCTAGTGCTAGCGTAGGAGATCTGTGGGATCCCTGCGGCTGCGAGGACAGCATTGGCGCCTATGGAAGCGCCGGAGCATGCTGCTCCGACCACTGCCCAAACTCCTGCATCGACAAGTGTCTGTGCTGCAGTGGCTCCCGCTGTACCGTCGCAACCAGAGTCGGCCTCGACAATCTCGAACTGGACTCCGTTGCTGTATCCGATGGTGTTAGCCAGATTCATTCCAATCGTGTAAGCGGCCCTGAATCCGTCTGCGTAGACCGAGATAGGCCCGGATGCGTCGTTCAGGAATCCGATCTTTACAGTGGTTCCTGCCCATGCTACGGTGTGGATGCCCTGGGTGGCGTCCCATCCCCTGTCGCAGTTGAAGTACGTGTCGTAAGTAGGCACGTGGTGGTAGGTGCAAACGTCGTAGTAGAGTCCTGGAACCTCTCCATTGGCCTGGAAGGTGTGAGTTCCGCTCTCTCCAGCGTATGCGTTACCAGTCATCTGGATGTGGTTGGACATGTTGGCTCCGGCTTCGTGCATTGCAGCGTGGCCGAGCATCATCACGGCGTCGTATGCCTCATTCTGGTATATTCCACCAGAGCAGGCATCTGTAGCTGCACAAGCGGCTGCGAAGGCACCTCCAGTGCTAGCTCCGGGAGCTGCTCCTGGCTTGGTGACCTGTAGTCCGTTTGCTGCAGCGGGTGCAGTGTAGTCATCCAGGGAGTTGTCACCGGCCATTCCGTCTGCGCTGTAAGTTGGGAGGGATGCTCCCATTCCAGCCATTGTTTCTACGATCAGTGCACCGTCAGCGGAGTAAGAAGCGAGGACTACTGAGTCGCAGCCTGCGTCAATTACTGCTTGCACCTGGGCGGAGAAGTCTAGCTGAACGGTCTCGTCGTATCCAGCCTGTAGGCATATGTCGCCGCTCCAGTATCCGATGAAGGCTTCTGCCAGACCGGATCCGTATGCGTTTACCATGTGGATCACAGCAGGGTTAGTGTGACCGTCTGCTGCGACCATCTGGGACATTACGTTGGACTGGTAGCTGTCGCTTGGAACTATCCTGAAGAAGTGAGGGTAGTTCGTGTCATTGGACAGAGCAGGTGAT
>MDTE01031844.1_pt1 | contig 30614 bp, 33 predicted proteins | sample 811231 | NCBI WGS metagenome assembly MDTE01 (sample SAMN05326651, study PRJNA326480) | marine metagenome | isolation source: seawater | place: Indian Ocean: Red Sea | collected 2010 | reverse complement strand
CAACAGTGAACAAAAAAAAGAATTTGTGAACAACATCACCCGACACACGATGGTCCACGAATCCCTCGCCCATTTCTTTGATGGGTTCCACCACAACGCTCATCCAATGGCTATGATGTGCGGTGCCGTCGGTGCGTTATCAGCGTTTTATCACGATGTCATGGACATTCGATCAGAGCGTGATCGTGAAATAGCAGCTCACCGGCTGGTAGCCAAGATGCCAACGCTCGCCGCGATGTGCTACAAGCACTCCCTTGGTCAACCATTTATGTACCCGCGAAACGACCTATCATACGCGGCAAACTTTTTATACATGATGTTCGGAACACCGTGCGAGGAATACCTTATCAGTAAGGCCGTAGAGAGTGCGATGGATAGGATTTTGCTTCTTCACGCCGATCATGAACAAAACGCGTCAACATCTACGGTGCGATTAGCCGGCTCAACCGGGGCCAATCCTTTTGCATGCATTTCAAGTGGTATTGCGGCGCTATGGGGGCCCGCACACGGAGGAGCTAACGAAGCTGTCCTAGTAATGCTCGAAGAAATTGGCTCGGTGGAGAACATTCCAAGGTTCATCGACAAAGCAAAAGATCCAGACGATCCATTCAAGCTAATGGGTTTCGGGCACCGTGTTTATAAAAATTTCGATCCACGTGCCAAAGTAATGAAAGCGTCGTGTGACGCGGTTTTAGCCGAGCTAGGGGTCACCGATCCTCGTCTCGCTGTCGCGGTGGAATTAGAGCGGATTGCATTATCTGATCCCTACTTCGTAGATCGCAAGTTATTCCCAAATGTTGATTTTTATTCGGGCATTATCTTGAGCGCTATAGGTATACCTACGAGCATGTTTACCGTGATCTTTGCTGTCGCGCGAACCGTCGGATGGATGTCTCACTGGGACGAGATGAGCTCAGAGTCATATAAAATCGGGCGGCCGCGACAACTATACACCGGAGAGCCTCCTCGGCCTTATAAGGTTTAATTAAATTCCGGCGAGTGCTGTGGTCACTCCTTACCTCGAATGCGAGCAACGGAGAAGAGTCAGTTGGTGGGCTAAGCAAACCCATCCCTTAGAGAACCGAGGCGAGTGTTTAGTAAGGTCGAATCATATGGCTCTGGATCACCAACGCCCCAGACAGGTTTTGGCCATGCTGCATCCTCTGGGAACCGAGCGATACTGTGGATGTGCAGCTGCCTTACCTGGTTTCCAAGCGCTGCGATGTTAAGTTTGTACGGTGAGAATTGATCGCGCATGACTCTCGCCACGTGATCAATTTCTAGCCAGACCCCGGACCGAAGTTCAGGACTTAAGTCGATAAGTTCAACGGTATGCGGTACCCTCGGGATTATTAACAGCCACGGCCAGCGTTGGTCATCAACGAGCCGTAGGTCACAGACCGATAGTGAAACTATCGGATAACTGGTCTGCTTTAGTTGGGCGTCTATCTCAAATTTCACGGCATCCATTTGACAGCTCACTCACTATTATTCCTCCCTCAAAGAGTGCCCATCAAGCCAACGTTGCTCGTCATCTAGGCCTATCTCTTTTTTCCAAATTGGAACCCGTACCTTCAGTTGATCAATCGCGTCTGAGACCGCACCCAGGGCGTCCCTTCTGTGCGCACTGCTCGCAGCGATCACGACACTCGCCTCACCCACTCGAACGAACCCTCTGGAATGAAAGATAACAAGCCTGACAGGGTACTCTGCACAGATATCACGACACAATTCAGCGAGAGCTTTTGATGCAAGCTCAGGATGCACATCATAATCCACAGCAGCGGCGGCCAGGCCGTCGTTGTGGTTCCTCACGACCCCGAAGAACTGAGCCACTGCTCCATGTGCCGGGTCTGTCACAAGTAAATCAAGCCCCGTTGTCTGACACGGACCATCCGTCAACCCACATTTCCAACGGTCTTCTGTAATCTCAGAGAATAGGTCCATCTCAACCACCGGCGACTGGGGGTAGTAGGCTCACCGTTGAGCCTTCGATCGCGATGTGATCCTTCAGAAGTTCATCACCCTCAGCAAATATAGATCGCCGTAGGACTCGATCCAAGTCTGGACGGTTTAACTTTATCAGGTGCGCGGAGACTGCATTACGAATCGCTAGAACTGACCTAGACTCAACATCAACGTCGAAGTCATCCCCTAGCTCACGAAAAACACCGAGGCATTGTACGCTGACCGTAATCACAGGCGCCCTTTCCGACCCTGTTTTTCTATCATCATGATCGCTTTCGGAAGGCCTTCGATGAAGATACCGAAACATTCTTTAACGGCCTGTAAACTGCCCGGAAGTGTGATCACTAGCGCACGACCGATAAGCCCTCCACCCATCCGCGATAACCACGCTGTCTTTGTATAGATGGCACTTTCTGACCGCAACCACTCACCCAAACCCGGTAGTTCGGGATTAAAGTGTTTAGCCAAGGCTAAGGGTGTTACGTCACGTGGTCCGGGACCTGTCCCACCGGTGCAGAGAATGACGTGAGGATCATGGGTTTCTGATACATCCATTACTGTCTTTTGGATCAATTCATAGTCGTCTGGGATTACCTGATAGGCACAAACGTCGGCCCCTTCGGTAGACAATGCATCAACCAGATACTGCCCAGATTCATCTTCATAAGTACCGTCAGATGCGCGGTCGCTCATAACTAAAACTGCGATTTTTCTATCCACCAGTGGCGTCTGGGAGGGTAGCCGATCGAGGATCCACCGAGGAATCGTCGCATCCGGATTGATCCATACCCCTGACTTGCCCCCAGTCTTGGTGAGCAGCTCCAGCTCACTTATTTTAAGCACTGGATCGGTGCCCTTGCACAAATCCCATATGCAGAGAAGTGCGGCGTTCGCCCCAGCCAGCGCTTCCATTTCGACACCGGTCTTAGCATGCGCAGCCGCCTCACAGAAAACACGAACCGACTTAGCCTCGTGATCTAGCTCGAAAGATACTAAAACCTGGTCCAGTGGCAGCGGGTGGCACATTGGTAGTAGATTAGCGCACTGCTTCGCACCCCCTACCCCCGCGATCTCGGCCATCGGAAAACAGTCACCCTTCGGCAACGTTTTGTCGCGTACTTTTTCGAAAGCGTTCGGGCCTAAAAAAATTGTGCCTGCCGCGACCGCCCTGCGTGTGGTGTGGCGTTTGCCACCCACATCGATCATCGTAAAATTTGAGACGAGCTCAGTTGTAGGCAAGCTAGCCCCCTATAGACGCGAAGTGAGGTGTCGCCCCGGTATCGTGATCATGTAGGCCGTGACCGGCAACCTTAAGATCCAGTAACTCGCAAACTGTCTCTTTTAGGTTTTCTTTGTCCGCATCGTTTTGCAAGAGGGGTCGGAGGTCGTGCCCACCGTCACCGAACAGACAAAGATGTAAACCTCCTTTCGCGGACACGCGTAACCGATTACAGGTCGTGCAGAAGTCTTTCGAATACGGTGCTATCAAGCCAACGCTCCCTCGCTCGTTGGGATGCTTCCAGACTCTGGCAGGGCCCCCAAGCGCGTCACGGGCTGCCTCGACCCAGCCGCTGTCAATAAGCTTGGTTACAAGCACGTCACCTGACAGGTGGTGCTTATCAAAATACGCCCGGTTCTCACCCGTCTCCATGAGTTCGATAAATCGCAGGTTCACGCCTCCTGACGCCCACTGGATAAACGCGTCAAGCTCGGAATGATTAAGATCCTTTAGGAGAACAGCGTTAACCTTAACAGGAGAAAAGCCAATCTCTCGACACAAATTTAATCCATCCATCACCTCTTCAAATCGATTTTTCCCTGTAATCAATTCAAAGCGTTCTGGTGTCAATCCATCGATGGAGACGTTAATGGCATTCACACCTGCATCGAAAAAGCTTTGCGCCCTCTGAGGCAATTTATATCCATTTGTTGTCATCGCCACAGTCTCGATTCCAGGGGTCTGAGAAACTACCCTTGCTATATCAAGGAAGTCCTTCCGGAGCGTCGGCTCTCCGCCTGTGAGCCGCACTTTCCGCGTGCCTAACTCGGCGAAACCAGCGATCAGTCGACGGATCTCGTCCACCCCCAAAAAGCCATCCGCATCACCCTTATACCCGTCGGGCAGACAGTACGAACATTTGAAGTTACACACGTCAGTTACAGAAAGGCGCAGGTATGGAAAACTCCGCCCAAAACGATCTATCAAGAATTTATCCACCGTTCTCCCGCCTTGAACAACGACTAATATTATTTGGCCTATAGGATGTCACAGACCGTTATATCCGTCAAAATATATCGGGTAGTCCGTTAGGGTTCAAGGGATAAAAATTAACCATGTCTCCAGTTTGCGCAGAGCCCTCACGTTCGCCCATGACGACCCAGCCATTCATCTCAAGCAATGGTCGAGTTTGGAAGGATTCTTGACCCTCGAGAGCGCAGACCGATGCTCCATGATGAGCGCGAGCGCAGCGGGCTTTCAAAAACACAGCAATCTCTTCAGGTTTATCGATGCCCGCCTCGAGGGGTAGCTTGATGGACCCTTCTTGTTTCTGCTGCTGCATAACTGACAGCGCATAGTGTACGTAAAAACGGCAGTTCACTACTGTCGATACCGGGTTACCGGGCAACCCAAAGTAAAGGCTACCATTCGGAAGTATTGCGAAAAGTAGCGGTCTCCCTGGCTTCTGTTTCACCTTGTGAAAAACTATCTGAGCCCCTAAGGCTTCGAGTGCGGGCTTCACAAAGTCATAACTCCCCATAGACACGGCACCGGATGAGACCACTAGATCAAGAGAGGCTTCCATCGCATTTTTGAGAAAGTTGACCATCTCATCTAGCGTATCCCCGACATGCTCGTTGACAGCAACATCGCACCCGAACGATTGCATCACAGCATTCATAAATGGCCGATTTGAGTCATAAATCTGACCAGACCCCGGGCGTCCTGAGCTAATGTCGACCAGCTCTTCACCGGTTGAACAGACACCAACTCTTGGCCGTACATGAACCGTTACCTCAACGACCCCACTCGATGCCAATGCCTGCACATGTTCTGAGACGATCCGGCATCCTGGCTTCAGGATCACCGACCCCGACGTGATATCCGAGCCCTCGGATCGGATCCATGCACCTTTATCCGGTATTGCTTTGACTATAAAAGATGTGTCATCTGAAAATTCGATATCCTCAATCATGACGACGGCTGCACCCCAATCAGGTACCGGTGCCCCGGTCATGATTCGGGCCGCCGTCCCACTTAAGCCGTTAGCGGTCTCAATGGAGTCCCCGGCCCTTAGCTCGCCGGCAAGAGTGATTATTTCCCCACGCTTTGCTGCATCGACGCCCGTCGACGACAAAACAACACCGTCACGAGCTGAATTATTAAAGGGTGGAATCGACAGCTGTGCCACCGCCGGTTCCGCAAGGACCTGCCCCACAGCGTCAGGAAGGGGAACGGTTGATGTTTTTATCGGATGCTGAGAAGCGTATTTCTCGATGGCCTCAAAGGCCTCCTCCATGGAAACAAACTGCCGCATAAAACCTCTCGCTATGAATCTACGTTTACGGGCGTGGGTTCAGTTAGTTGGAGCTCGTAGCCGACCTCAGACCATCCGTCTGTTCCCGTCGGAGACCAGTAAACCCGAGTATACCCGGCACGTGCTAGATGCTGAACAGCGTTCCAGCCCATCCAGCAATCACTTACACAATAAATAAGCACTGGTCGACTTTTAACACCGTCAGTTGCCTCTGCAACCGTGTCTAAAAAATACTTACGCATATCGGCAGACGGTCGTCCGTAACCCACGTTGGGTAGCCATATACTTCCCGGGATGTTATGTCGCGGCTCATGATCTGGCCACGAGCCGTCTAACTCATCATACCGGACGCCTGATATTGATAACACGTCGATTAAGACAACGTCTGTTTCATCGATCAATCTCTTAACGCTCTCTGTATCGAGAACGGTACCTCCGGGAACGGTATCGGGAACTGGGTCGGTATAGTGATGGATTCTCAGGCCATTTTCTGGATCAAAATCACCCTCGCCTGCGCGAGCAATCAGAAACGAAGTACAGAAAAAAATGGCCACGAATGTGGCCATCTTTTGCGACACAAACATTATTTGATCTCAGAATAAAACGCAGCCAGGTTAGCTATGTCTTGATCACTCAAGGCCGCCGCCATACCGTACATAATCGCGGCCTGGTAGCCTTTACGCTCCTGTGTTTTGTAGGCTTTGAGGGCACCCTCTAAGTAGGCAGCGTTTTGCCCCGCGAGACTCGGGTAGTTTGGAACCATCGCTATACCGTTCTGTCCGTGACACCCGGCACACGTAACTGCCTTAGCTTTACCGGCAGCGGCGTCGCCCGCAGCCATCACGCCAGCACTCAAAGAGGCCGCAATGGCCCCCACTATGAACTTTTTCATGCATCTCTCCTCAATCACGAAATTTGTTGGGGACGCTTGAGGTACACACCACCAACAAACATCCATACCTTAGCCATGATATTACTTCATTTTTGATTTCAAAAAATCCACAATTCGCTTTAACAGGTAAATTAAGATGCGTAAAAGTAATCATGGATTGTGGCCTCAGGGAGATCACTATGAAAATTTTTAAACTCGTTCCTTTTGTCTGCTTAGCGGTGCTTCTCGGTATCGGGAGCGCCAAAGCCCAGACCGTGGTTAACTCTGAGGGATTGGCCGGAGACTTCTATAACGCTGACGGCGACGTAGCTGTTGTCCTGTTGCACGGCACTCTGGCCCACAATCGTATGGAAATTATAAAGACACTAGCGACCCTGATTTCCGAAGACTATGGATACCCAGTCCTGGCTCCGAACCTCTCGTTGAATAACAAGAATCGAATGGGCGACAGCATCCAAACGTCAACCAAAAGCTATGCCACTTTGACGGCTTGCGATATAGACCATACCCACAAATACGAGGACGCGTTGGCTGAGCTAGGGGTGTGGGTTGAGTATCTAAAGCAACAGGGTTTTAAAAAGATTATCGTGGCGGGACACTCCCGCGGTGGCAGACAGGCCTCTGCATTTCTGGCAAAAAATTTTTCAGATCCGGCGATAGTCGGGGGAGTCTTAATCGCGTCAGGCTTGTCGCGCAATGAGAGAAACATCGAAAATTATAAGAAAGATACTGGGTTAGATTTAAGGAAACTTCTGAAAGAATTTTCCAAACTACCAGACACTGAGTACGTTGATGTTCCCAAGTTTATCTATTGCGAAAAGCCACGCGTAACCGCCGGCGCGTTCATTTCGGAATACACTGAGGATCCCTCACACAGCGCCCCCTATAACGTAGCAAAAATACAGAATATACCGATCCTGGTAATTGGTGGATCAGAAGATACAGTGGTACCAAATATTGGAACTGATTTTGAGACCATTTCTACTCAGAGAAACCTCAGAATTGAAATCATCGAAGGAGCGGATCACTTCTTCCGTGATCTCTACGCGGACGACGCGGCCATGATGATCGTTGATCTCATCGAGAAAATATAATGTCTCGAGTAATGACGGTGATTGGATTGATCGCTTTGAGTGTCTCTGCAAGCGCCAGCTCAATACTGGAGGAACCCGTATTTTCTCAATCTGATTCCCGCTCGTGGGTTGTCATGGTGACACAGCCGGACTGCTCATTTTGCGTCAGACTTGAAGAAGAGGTCCTGCAACCGCTGCGTGCCTCTGGGGAGTTTGAGGGAAAGATCCGGTTCACAACCGTTGATATCGGTATCGCTACGCCGATGATCGACTTTGATGGTACGAAAACGACGACCGTAGAGTTCGCGAGCCGTTACGAAGGGTTTGGAACACCCACCTTACTGTTCTTAAGCCCCAGCGGTGAATCGTTGGCGCCGCCTAAATATGGCGTGCCCGATATTGTTGACTTTTATGCGTACGAAATCGAAGAAACGATCAGAAACCTGCGGCCCACTAACTGACGTAAAAGTAGACGACACGCTCTAGGACCCAGAGCGCCCCCACTGCCGCAATCAAGAGAGATCCGGGAACGCTAACAACACGTCGATATCTCGAGGGATCATTGAACCAAACCGTGAACGCTAGATAGGCGCAAACCAAGAGCGCCAGCTGCCCAAACTCGACGCCGACGTTGAACCATAACAGTGCCGCCAAGTAAAGCTCCTCCGGTAGCCCAAACTCGGTCAAAATCGACGCAAACCCGAGCCCATGGAGTAACCCAAACCCGAATATAACCGGAAGCCGGTGACGACTTAGTTGATCAGTGATCAAGTTTTGGACAGCTACATAGACAATCGAGAGAGCGATCATTGGCTCAACTAGCCTCGGAGGTAATGAAATGAGACCGTAGGCACCTAGAGCAAGGGTTATCGAGTGCGCCACCGTGAACATTGTGACCTGCAGGATCAGGTGCCTCAGTCGCATCGAAATCAAAAATATTCCGAGAACAAACAGAATGTGGTCTAGCCCCTTAGGCACGATGTGTAAAAAACCAACCTCTGTATAGGTATAGGCGACCGACCAAAATGTCGGTTTTGTGTAGACCTCGGTCAGAGAAAATGGTTTCGACGGTTCGTCTTTTTTGATCCACTGGTATGCAGACCAGTGGTACTCACCGCTGGATTCATTTACCTGCCGGACTCGGACGGCTTGATCTCCAAAACGAAGCGGGTAGTACCACCGTAAGGAAGTGGCCCGGTCCGGGATTTCTCCTACCAGTTCAATAATGCTGGTCCTCGTGACCTTGGTATAACCCGGTGGTGGTACATCTACCATGCCCACTGAAAGCGGTATTTTCGTGCCGTCGACCGTCAAGGAAATCCCGTCCAGTAGCTCTGAATGAAACTCCTCGAATACTGTCTTCAGTTCGGCCGATCCGAGCTCCCTGTACCGATCGTACTCTTCAGAGTTCGGTGCATCTTGTGTGTTCCGGTACCGTCCATTAATCCCGGTTAACAGAGCCTCAACACTTGTCCGGATCTGTACAATCGTTGACCGATCAGAAAACACGCTCACTTCAACTAATGCAGGCTTCACAACGTCTGCGTTAGCTGGTAGACATAAAAATATAACCGTCAAGAATAACAAGAGTTTTTGAAGGCTCTTTTGCAAACGACATACACTCGGGCGTCAAAGGAAACTTGGCCGGATGCTAGCACAGCGACCCAGCCCTTCAAGTAATTCGTCATAACGACAGCAGGGATCAGCATGGACACTCTCAATCGCCGTCAATTTATAAAACTCATGGCTGCCGCGGCAGCCGCTGGATCTATTCCAGCTATCTCAAGCTCACGCGCCCTCGCAAACAAGTCCCCCCCTCCTGGGTTTTATGACAAACCGATGGATGGCGACGCACGTATCCTCCATGTAACGGATGTACATGGCCAACTACTTCCGGTCTACTTCCGAGAGCCCAATGTTAACCTGGGGGTAGGCGATGCCTATGGTCGATTCCCACATATCGTTGGCAAAAAGTTCCTCGACGCGAACGGGTTCGAGTCAGGCACTCCAGAAGAATACGCTTTCACATATCTAAACTTTTCAAAACATGCAGAGCAACTTGGTCGTACCGGTGGTTTTGCGCATGTTAAAACCCTTCTGGACCAGTTACGCCAACAGGCGGGAGGGCGGTCAAACACACTCACCGTTGATGGTGGCGACCTTTGGCAGGGCTCCGCAACATCACTGTGGACTCGGGGTGTCGATATGGTTGAAGCCTCAAATATTCTCGGCATTGACGTTATGGTCGGGCACTGGGAATTCACCTATCGCGAAGATGAGGTACTAACCAATGTCGCTCTGTTCAAGGGCGACTTTATTGGCCAAAACGTACGCGTGTTGGAGGACTCTTTGTTCGGTGATGATTATCCAGCGCTGGTCGAGCGATTCGATGGACGTGGGCTATACGACGAAGACACAGGACACGCATTTCAGCCTTATGTCATAAAAGAAATCAACGGTGCACGGTTTGCTGTGGTAGGACAGGCGTTTCCTCGTACAGCAAACGCTAACCCGAGGGAGTTCTTCCCCGACTGGTCGTTTGGTATTCGTGAGGACGATATGGCTGAGCTTGTCGAGCAAATTCGTGGGGACGAGTCACCCGATGCCGTTGTACTAGTGTCACACAATGGAATGGACGTAGACATAAAGATGGCCGAGAGGGTCCCAGGCCTCAATGCTGTGTTTGGTGGACACACGCACGATGGTTGCCCGCTCCCCGTTAAGGTCAAGAATCCCGCTGGACACGATTGCTGGGTCACCAACGCTGGGTCCAATGGAAAGTTTGTTGGCTGCATGGACTTTAAGTTTGGTGATGGTCAGCTTGAAGGGCTCTCATATCAGATGTTTCCGGTGATCAGTGGCTGGCTCGAGGCAGACAAGGAGATGCAGTCATACATCTCACAAATGCGTCAGACCAAATATAATGATTCGGTCATTCAGAGCCGCCGTAAGGATGCGTACTTTTCCCCAAGCTGGGTCGGCAAGACTTATGATGAGATTCTCACCGAGAAACTCGGCAAAGCCGACCGTCTGCTCTACCGTCGTGGGAATTTCATGGGTACCTGGGACCAGGTGATCTGTAACGCGCTGCGGTGGGAGTACGATGCTGACGTCGCGATGTCGGCGGGCGTTCGCTGGGGTACCACTACGCTTGAGGGCGACTGGATCACTATGGATGATGTGATGAGTCAGGTCGCCACAACCTACTCCGAGACCTATGTGTCCGAGATGACGGGTGAGCAACTGCTTCAAACTCTGGAGGCCGTAGCAGACAATCTTTTTGATCCAGATCCTTATCTCCAATCCGGGGGAGACATGGTCCGGATAGGGGGTATGGACTACACCATTGCGCCCAAAAAGGGGTTAGGGGAGCGAATTTCCGACGCTCGACTCGATAACGGGGAGGCCATCGACCCTAAAAAAGTATACAAAGTGACAGGCTGGGCTACCGTGAACCGGACTCCCGAAGGGCGACTGATTTGGGACGTGATCCGGGACTACATCCTCGAGAATAAGGGAACCGATGACGTCCTACGATTGAGCAAGGTGAATAACCCTAAAGTCGTCGGAATGGACGAGAATCCTGGTATAGCCGACTATCCTGGCGAGACAGGCTAGTGACATATATGTCTCGACCGGCCTCGCGATAATCAGTGTCGCCCTGCGGGCCATTTATAAGGACCACTGCTCCGTCTGACACCCCATGGAACTATCAAACGTCGATAAAAAAACGCGACCCAAGGGTCGCGTTTTTCATTGCCAGTCGCTAACTACTTAGGAACCCGCATCTGCCAGGTTTCTGACTCAATCTTCGCTTGGAGACGAGTCGCCTCCACCAGATCCATCGCCTCATGAGCCAGCTTACGGGCGGCCTCATCATCACCAGCTTTTAGAGCCTTCTTCGCTGCCTTAATAGCCTTGACGGTAACCGTCCACTGGTAACTGCTTTCCTTTGCCAATTTTTTGTAGGCTGCGGTCGCGGCCTCAATATGCTCCGCGGTAGTACCGCTGCCGGCGAAGGAAAGTGGAGCGATAAAAGCGAGCCCTAGGGCAATTGTTTTCAATACATTTTTCATAACAATTCCCTACTTCCGGGCCGCCGGGCCATTAAAATCGAGCCCGTTAGACATATAGGTCACAAAGTACTCGAGGTTACTGTATTCAGGTCCCTGAGCCTTATATGGGTTTGCTCGGATATTTTTGTGACATCCCGCAAAGCGGCGGTGTAAGGTCCCCATCGACTGCCACTTAGAACGAAATACCGGCCAGCTTGTCGCGTGCCCAAACGCAGGTGACGTTGTATCAGCACGATACAAGTTCCCGGCCGTCAACATATGACAATCTGCGCAAGCGAAATTCAACTGCCCACGCTTTGTGTAGAAATGCTCCTTACCGTCCTCGTAAGCAGCAAGCGCCCGTGGGTCGTCTGAGGGCACCTCGACCTTCACCTCTTGGCCGCGCGAGTTGTAGGACATGTATGCTGTCACCTCGGTGATTTTACCTTTCTTCCAGCCGTACGGCTTCTCACCATTGGCCTCACGGCACTCATTGACCGCACGCTCCATGGTGACCACCATCCCACGCTCCTTATCCCAAAACGGATACTGTCCACGCACGGCGCCCTCTGGCCCGAAACAATCCGCCAAAGACTTACCGTTGGCAAACTTTGAATGGTAGAGCTCCTCACCGCTCTCGATCGCTAGCTCGTATGGGGGAAACTCCTCAATAGCCTCCCACTGCTCACGAGCCGTGGGAAGGATCGAATAGACTCCATTCGCAAAGTCCTCGGTGGGTGTATCGGGGAATCTGCTCTCGTAGTACTTTTGAAAAGCAATCTGGTCCTCGACCGGCCCGGCCGAGACGCTGAGCGCGATTCCCAGGCCGAGGGCGCCGACCAAAGCCGAACTAATTATTGTTCTCATTTCACCGTCTCCTTCCAGCTACTTAATCTTAGTCTCGGCAGAGTCTGTCTTGCCTTGACTATCCTTCCAAGAAATCTTCACGGTGTCCCCTTTCTTGCCGGCGAATTTAAAGGCGAGATAGGGGTCCTTCGAGATCGAGGTATTAAAGGCCGCAGCAAAAACGACCTTCCCGCCCGACTCGGCGGTGACGTCAGTGATCCAGTGCTCTGGAATTTTTTTCCCGTCCTTGCCCTTGCGCAAGCCTGTTTCCATGTTGTGCTTCATAAGCGTCTTCACGTCGACGCTACCGTTCCGCTCTTTTGCTTTGATACGAATTGATGACATCTCTAAATCCTCCTAATTAACCGCCGCAACCGCCGATCGTAACCTTGACCTCTTTGGACGCCGTGTAGAGCTTCCCGTCTGCGCTTACCACAGCCATCACCTGGGTTGTCTTACCCATTCGGACACGCGTCTTCACCGTAGGCTGGGTCCCGGCTGGGATATCGGCAACTATTGCTAAGGGGTTCGGGTTCTCTTTGACCATGAACGCAATCCGGTCTGCTTTTAGTGAGGTCGATATCTCGATCGGAACGACCGCCCCGTTTTCTGCAATATCTGGGGCCTTCAACTTCACCTCACCGCTGGGTGTGGTCGCATTCGAGCCGAACAACTCGTTCATCGAGTCATCCATTTTTGGATTCTTAAAAGCTTTCGCGTTGTATCCGGCGAAAACCATGCGTGGGAATGCAACAACAGCTGCTGCAGCGGCCATGAATGTACCTGCTGCCTTTAAAATGCTACGACGATTCATCGCATCTCTCCTATGTGAATTTAAAGTGAATACAGATAATCAACGACCGCATCAATCTCCGCTTCAGTCAAAATTTTATTACGACCGAATGGGGGCATATTTGTCAGCGGGTTTCGTTTAGTGGGATCCCAAATTTGCTCACGTAACATGGCTCTATCTGGGTAACGAGCCTTCATCGCCATCAGCGGTGGGCCTGAGTTTCCTGTTTGTTGTCCGCCATCCATCATATGGCAAGTCAGACAATTACCTTTTTTGCGACTCCACGCAATTTCCTTACCCTGCTTTACAGCGTCGGCGATCGCCAGCGGCGACACGAGCGCAGATACAAGCACGGCCGACAGGAGCTCCTTCTTCATTTTAGTTTCCTCTCCATAGCGAGTTAGAACAGAGCCTAGCGACTCAATTCAACCATAAACGCAACTGCGTTTATTACGTCGTCGTTCGATAACGACATATTGCCACCTTTCGCGGGCATCACTCCGTCTGCGCCCTGATAGCCGTTAATCGCATGACCATTCAGGACATCCATTCCCTGATCTATGCGACTTACCCAAGCAGTCTTGTCACCCGTCCTAGGAGCACCTGCGATCCCAGGATTGTGACAAGCCTGACACGCTGTATCGTACACGCCCTTACCTAAGGTTGCCTTATCTGACAGTACGATTTTAGTATCATTTTTTTCTTTGCTTATTCCCGACTCACTTGCTGCCGAGGGATTCCCGTCATAATGATTCGCGGCGACTCCAGAGTCCTCCTTAAAGTGACCCGTCGGTGTCAATCCATTAATCGTTGTGACGATTTCAAAAGCCTTGGGATCTGCACAGTTTTCGAAGCAACGCTCGTTCTTTGAATCGGGGCGATTGTCTACATAAAAATTTTCTTCATTTGGCATCTTCACCCGAGCGAAGGTCTCCCTATTCGCGACGAATTCATCGTCGACGATGTCGTTGAGATATAAAACATACGCGGAAATCGAATAGGTCTCGTCGTCAGTCAGCGACTGTGGAGCGGTATAAGGCATCGCTCGGTGAATGTAATCCCACAACGTCGACGCATATGGCCAGTATGACCCAACGGTTTTCTCCGGATGCAAGGTATCAAGCGTTCCCTCACCGCCAGCGAGGGCGGGCCACCGACCTTCGCCCTCCCCAAAGAGGCCGTGGCAACTTGCACACTTAGCCTCATAAAGACCCTCGCCCGCCGCCACTGTGCCCTCACCATCAGGTAAGCCGGTCCCATCCGGCCTAATATCAATATCCCACCCGGCGATCATCTCAGGGGTCGCCACAGAACCAATTCCAAGCGGACCCGCCGAGACGATCACGGAGAAAGCCATTGTCAGAAGAAGCGGGATTAGCTTAAGAGATCTGAACATTGAACACGTCTCCGTTTTCCATCACGTTCCACGTATGTATTGAGTTCTTGTGGTATATCGACCAACCACCACGCTCATCACGCAACTGTTTCAATGTTGGCTGCACGTAACCTGTCTCATCAATCGCGCGAGACTGAAGTAGCCATGGCTGGCCGCTCCAAGTGGTCCTATAACTGAACTGGGTTAGCGCTTTGGATAAGACGAGTCCTTTGAGCTCTGTGCGCTCCCAGTTAACACCGCCATCGAAAGAGATATCGACGGCCTTAATCTTTCCGCGACCTGACCAGGCATAACCTCGGATCTCAACGAATCCGGATTGCTTGAGGGGTTTCTCTGGACATGGCGATGTGATTACAGAGTTTGCCTCCTGCACCCACGTGAATCGGCGCGCTCGTCCGTCAGGCATTAGATCGGTATATTTTGACGTCTCTTCGCGGTGATGCCAGGGTTGATCGCCTACCTCCAGCCGGCGAAGCCATTTCACAGACGTGTTCCCCTCCCAGCCCGGGTTAAGCATACGCAGGGGGTAGCCCTGCTCAGGACGGAGCGCCTCACCGTTCTGGCCCCAGGCGATAATCGTATCATCGAGCGCCTTCTCCAGCGGAATCGAACGTGACATACCCGCCGCGTCTGCCCCCTCCGCTAGGATCCATTTTCCGTCGGGCTTTACGCCGACCTCATCAAGGAGAGTAGACAGTTTAACGCCTGTCCACTCACAGCACGCCAGCATGCCGTGGGTGAACTGTAGTGCTTCCATTTGTGCCCCACGCCACTCCATTCCACCGTTCGCCGGGCACTCAATAAACCGAATCTCAGAAACAGAAGGAAATCGCCTCAAATCATCCATGGTCAGAACCAACGGACGCTCCACGAGGCCATGGATGATTAAGCGATGCTGATCTGGATTGACGTTTGGAATACCGCCGTGGTAACGCTCAAACACAACTCCACTTGGCGTAATGATGCCTTCAAGATCTTGCAACGGTGTCATAGAGATCGATGAGGCAGCGTCTACGGTCAGCCAGGGGACAGTCCGGCGCTGAAGATCCTCGAACTCAGCCGGCTCACCATAAGGCTTGGAAACAACGCCGGGTCCGAGATGGCTCTGCCATTTCGGAAGGTTCGGGGGGAGGTTCGAAGATGCGCTCGCTTTTGGAATAATTTGTACGCTAGCAAGGCCCGCTACTGCAGCAATACCACTCTTGAGAAAGTTACGACGATCGAGGCCCTTCATTCCTCTCGCCTCGGTAGCGATCGCTTCCATCAGCTTCGGAAGAGACGGCTCATAGATTCTACCCATCAACGTATCCCTATATTGATCTAAGGTTATATCTAAATTGAATATAACAACCTAGATTCTATGAATCGAGGGGTAATAGCCAAAAGTCGAATCCTCTCTAGAAGATGCACAAGAACTTTCACTGACAATTGCGCCGCTCAGGATATCTTTGGAAGTCGCTCGCCAGAGTCCTGGGGTATGCACTGGAGGCTGTAACGCATATCAAAATCTGAAGACATGTCAAAGGCCGCTTGGTTGCACTCGTCCAGAGTCTCAAACTTCATACCAGTATCAATGGGATCAAAAGTCCCGGGTATGAAATACACCAGCACAAAAATTATCTTCATGACCAGAATGATACTTATTTATTTATCTAAGCAACACCAAATACGCGGCCGTGCGACTAATTTCTGAGTCGGTACCCGGTCTTAAATATGTAAGCGATGATGCCTAAGAACAGTCCCGCAAATAGCATCACCGCCAAAAACGAGACCTGAATCGGGACCTCTGAGACACCAAAAAACGCCCACCTAAATCCTGAGATGAGATACATCGCGGGGTTGAACATGCTGACAACCTGCCAGGCCGACGGGAGCATATCGATGGAATAGAAACTTCCACCAAGAAAAACTAGAGGGGTAATGATGAGGGTCGGCACAAAATTGAGCTGCTCGAAATTTTTGGCCCACAAACCCAAGATAAACCCGAGAAGAGAAAAGCAGAATGCTGTCATAATCAGAAATAGGAACGCCAGAACGACATGTTCTATCCTCAGTGATACGAATAAGAACGACACCGCAAGGATGATAAAACCCACTACGACTGACTTTGTCGCAGCAGCACCGACGTACCCTGCGACCATTTCGAATGGCGAAATCGGTGCCGATAGATGCTCGTAGATCGTGCCCAAAAACTTTGGGAAATAAATACCGAACGAAGCGTTTGCGACCGATTGGGTCATGACCGTCAACATAATCAGACCCGGTACGATAAACGCACCATAAGAGACGTCACCAATCGGAAGCATCCGGTTACCGATAGCAGACCCAAACACAACAAAATACAGAATCGTTGATATAACCGGGGAGGCGAAGGACTGAAGGGGCGTCCGGAACGTTCGGGCCATCTCAAACACGTAGATCGCTTTGATTGCGTATAAGTTCAAGATTGACCCTCCGTGACCAGCTCGATAAATATATCCTCAAGCGAGCTCTGCTCGGTGTGGACATCATTAATCTGGATCTGTTCCGAACGTATAGCCAACAAAATTTCTGATATTTTTGAATCAGAAAGATCAACATTATAGTTATAAATCAGTTTTTTGCCGTCGTTTTCTAATGTTATTCCTAGATCCATCAGTGTCGTCGGTAATCCTGACAATGGTTTGTCTAAGTCAATAGAGAGTTGCTTCTTACCCAAACGCTCCATCAACACAGTCTTGTCCTCAACCAACAAGATCCTTCCTTTGTCGATCACCGCTATCCGGTCCGCTATCTCTTCCGCTTCCTCGATGTAGTGGGTCGTTAGCACGACCGTCACACCGGTCGCTTTTAAATTTTTTATAAGCCGCCACATGTCACGCCGCAGGTCAACATCGACCCCAGCTGTTGGCTCGTCTAAGAACAAAATTTTTGGCTCATGACTGAGCGCTTTCGCTATCAAGACACGACGCTTCATCCCACCGGATAACTCTCTTATTGGTGAGGCTCGCTTATCCCACAACGATAAATTCTCAAGGATGCTTTTGATCAGTTCCGGATTCGGGGACCTACCAAAGAGGCCCCTCGACAAAGTCACCGTGCCCATAACTGTCTCAAAGGGCTCGAGAACGAGCTCTTGGGGAACCAAACCAATTAACGAGCGGGCCTCGCGATAGTCTGCCTCGATATCAAGACCGTCAACGAAGACATTCCCGGCAGTGAGCGTGGTGAGCCCACAAATTATCGAGATGAGGGTCGTCTTGCCGGCACCGTTAGGGCCAAGCAGAGCAATGATTTCTCCCGAAGAAATGTCTACCGAAAGATCAGCGAGAGCCACTTTTTCGTCTGCGTATTTCTTAGTAACGTTTCGGACTTTTATTACTGAAGACATCCCGAGGGTACCCGCCTGACCTTTAAACCAAATCCATTCCCATCAATGGAGGCTATTTATCTTATTTACAGGTGGCCCGATCTCCATGCGAGGGGATACGGCCCCTGAGTTTAAGAAAGTCTCGTCAAGCGCGACCTGGCGATTTAAGCAGAACCGGGTTGGTCAGCAATACAAAGGCTAATCGCCCTGTCCACCAGCGAAGCAGGGTTTCTATCATCAATCTGCCCCTCACTCGCGGCAGATAAGAGGTACCAGATTTCTTCTGATACCCGGCCCCGCACGGCTGTCCGATCGCGATCGTTCCACGCGTTTTCCAAGACAGAGATATCGCAGCGAGGTATCGATCCACACCGGTTTACAATTGCGAGCAAATTATCAAAGGTTGTGCATTTTGAATGACTTACCGAGGAGAAGTCACCGGCCTCGAGACTCTTCCTAGCGTCGATTAGATTCAAAGCGGTTGTTGTTAAGTCGTGAATATAAGACATGTTGCCACCTCTCTTTAGTGCTTTAGGCGTTATGCCAAGGCGCACAAGCTGAAGTTCAAATACCTATAAATATAAAAACATAAAGATATCTTTATGTCAATGGGTCTATATTTGGAATGCGAGTAGTTCCGATTCTTTATGTCTTTCCTTTCTTTTCATCTAGGGCTCGGTCGCGAAAATTCAACTAATAAGAGATCAGCGGCTGTAGCAGAACTCGACCTGTTAAATCCTCAACGATTCCCTCGATACCCCAAAATTTGAACCTGAACTCGTGTTTGGAGCGCACCCAACGAAAGCAAAGTTTTGTTAATCCGGAGAGTTCGACACTTACCCTTGGCGAGGGTGTTAATCCGATAATCGATAATCGCCAAGAAATCTATATTGAATATAAAATTGCAGAAACTAATTTTTATGCTATAAATATTGCAAAATAAGAAAAACTTGGGCGTCAAAAATGAGCTTCAAGCTTGCTGTAGAGACCTTTAGTGGGCGATTAACAGATTCAGACAGGACTCTTGTCTCAATCATATTGAGCGATCCCTCGCAGGTCGTCTTCTATTCTGCGCACGAGTTGGCAAACCAAGCAGGCGTTCACGCATCCACGGTGGTCCGTCTGGCCCGCAAGCTGGGTTTTGACGGCTTTCCAGGAATGCGAAAAGCGCTCCAGAGCGAAACAAAGGTGGCGTTCGGGCCTGGCGAACGGGTCAGACGACGCTTGAGCAAGGCAGACGAAAGCTCAAGTCTGTCCATGCTAGTACATACCGAAATCGCTGCAATTGAAGCCATCGAAGAGACCATCTCCCAAGCCGAAATAGATAATGCGGCTAATATTCTTGCGGGCGCGAAAAATATATTCATTGTTGGTCGCGGTAGCGCTGCCCCCTTGGGTGTCCATCTCGAGCGACGACTGAGTCGGTGGGGGTTTCAGGTATCCATATCGCTGAACATGCAGACACGTGATTTAGCGACCAGTCTAATTGGTATGGGTAGGGGTGATGCATTGATCTCGTTTGCCTTTCAATCACCCGATTCGCTTCAAGCTGGCTACTCTGCACTCCTGAGGCATTCGCGAGCAGTGGGAGCAAAATCGATCGTGATTAGTGATTCGATTGGGCCAACATTGCGCCCGAACCCAGATGCTCTACTCAGTGTCAGCAGACCGGATGAGGCAGAGTTATCGATGCGTACTGCACCGCTCCTCGTGTGTGAGGCGTTGGCAATAACATTGGCGCATTTGTCACCTGAACGGGCCGTTGGGAGTTCCGAAGCCCTTGAAAAGCTTCGAACCGCATTCAAAAGTGAAGAGGATTAAATGGATTTAGCGATACGACGAGACAGTCCTCTGATGCGACTAATTCTGGATCCAGTGAATATCCTACTGATGATTTTGCTGGGAATCCTTTTCTACCTCGTTTTATGGCCATTTTTGGAGCTTGTATTGCACACGATCACCTGGGGCGACGGCGACCGTAGGCTCTCGCGTGACGCAGTTCCGGGCGAATACACGTGGTTCCACTGGCTCCAAGTGACAGCCAGTCCGCTCTCAGAACGCATGCTATACGCACCACTAGTGAACACTCTTATCACAGGGGTCATCTCGACAGTAATTGCATTGATCGTCGGGGGCGGCCTTGCCTGGTGTGTAATCCGATCAGATATGCCCGGTAAGGGATGGTTACAGCCGGTCCTTACCCTGCCATATATTGTTCCATCGTTCGCGATCGCCTTGGCCTGGGAGACTGTCTTCAGGAGCCCCAAGGTTGGTGGCCAACCTGGTCTGTACGAGACCGTTCTGGGAATCCCACCCCCGGAGTGGGTTTCTTATGGCACGTTTCCGATATCAATTACATTAGCGATGCACTACTTTCCATTCGCTTACCTACTGGTCGCTGGCGCTCTAGCGACTATCGACTCGCAGATGGAAGAAGGCGCCCTACTCTCAGGCGCATCGCGGTTGATGATCTTACGCCGGATCACTTTTCCTGTCGTTGCCCCAGCCTTTGCGGCAGCGTTCGTTCTCACGTTTGGAAAAACCATCGGCCAGTTCGCACTACCATTTTTGCTGGGTGCACCGACTCAGTTCCATACAATCGCCACAATGGTTTACGCAAACCTAGCGCTCGGTCTCGATTCAATGGCTTACGTATTAGCCATTCTCCTGATCTTAATGTCTTTACTCGCAATTTGGGCATCGAACAAATTCGTTGGAAACAACGCTCGTCGTTTCGAAACAATTAGTGGAAAAGGATTTAGGAGCCGTCAGGTCGCACTTGGCGGATGGCGCTGGCCTATCTTTTGGAGCGTGGCAACGTTCGGGTTTGTGGTTGGGATCCTTCCACTAATTTTACTCGGATATCAGTCGCTGATGCTGATCGACGGCTTTTTCAATCTCAGTAATCTGACCATGCATTTTTGGACAGGACAGTCCGATCCAGAGATTGCGATGGGGGAACCCGGGGTTCTGCACAATGCAAATATCTTAGGAGCAGCCTGGAACACGATTGAACTTGCCTTCTTTTCGGCCGTAATAGCGTCTTTGATCGGCCTGATAATCGCTTATATCGTTGTAAGGAAAGACGGCAATCCACTGGCCAGGATGTTGGATCAGATTGCTTTTATCCCCTTCTTGTTCCCAACAATCGCTTTCGGCGCGATGTATCTAACTATGTTCGCCGAAGCCCGTGGCCCAATCCCAGCCCTCTACGGCACGTTCACACTGTTGGTTTTAATTTCAGTAGTAAACCGACTGCCTTACTCCGTAAAAACCGGTGTAACCGCGGTAACGCAGATCGGGAGGGAACTAGAGGAAGCTGCAGAAGTTGCAGGCGCGAGCTGGGGTCGACGTTTCAGGAAGATAATCGTACCGCTTGCGAGCTCCGGAGTGGTGACAGGCATGATGGTCAGTTTTGTGGGTGTGATGAGAGAACTGTCACTAATCATTCTGCTGATTACACCCTCCACACGGGTCTTGATGACAGTCGGTTTCAACTACGCGGAAGAAGGTCTCACGCAGCTCTCTAACGCATTGGTTCTGATCGTCGCCATGATCACCATCGCCGGTGAACTGATTCTGTGGTGGGCAGGGAAAAGCAAACTCGTTCGATTACGCGAAAAGAACTCTTAAGGGTTAATTGAAGATGGCCAGCATTGAAATTGAGAATTTGACCAAACGTTATGGCGCCATGACGGCTCTGGATAACGTATCTTTGAAAATCGAGTCTGGCGAGTTTCTGGTTTTACTTGGACCATCCGGGTGTGGAAAGACGACACTATTACGTTGTCTGGCAGGGCTAGAGACGCCTGACGAGGGTGAGATATATATGGACGGAGAACTCGTATTCTCCTCCAAGCTCAAAAGAATCGTTCCACCCGGCAAGCGCAACCTCGGGATGGTCTTTCAGAGTTACGCGTTGTGGCCGCACATGACCGTACGTGACAACGTAAAGTTCGGACTCGATGTCCTAAACCTATCTGAGTCCGACTCGAAAGACCGGCTTGATCAGGTATTAAAAGATCTTGGTATGAGCGACCTACAGAATCGCTACCCCTCCGAACTATCGGGTGGTCAACAGCAACGGGTTGCCCTGGCGCGGCTATTGGCAACGAAACCACCAGTGTTCTTGATGGACGAGCCCTTATCGAACCTAGACGCTCGACTCCGGATGGACATGAGGGTCGAACTAAAAAAATTTCAGGCATCCACCGGTTCCACGACAGTATACGTCACGCACGATCAGACCGAGGCCATGACTATGTCGACCCGTGTCGTGGTAATGCGAGATGGGCAAATACAGCAAGTGTCTCCACCCTCTCAGCTGTATAAGCGTCCAGAGAATACCTTCGTCGCTGACTTTATCGGGATGCCCCGAATTAATCTCATTCAGGCGAATCAGTCTGACGGAAAAAATCGTCTTTACAGCAACGGAGATATCGACATCGACATCGGGTGGGACGAGGCACCAAGCAGCATCGTCGTTGGAGCACGTCCTGAAGACCTAAAAATATCGAAAAAAGAGCTGAAAGGTAGTCAGACTTACGAGGTTTCCTCCGTGCTACCCAACGGCCCTGAAACAATAATCCAACTTACGAAAGGAGGGACAATTCTACTCGCTCGAATTGGTCACGAAATACACGTACATGAAGGCGAGAAGGTCACGGTTCAGTTTGATCAAAAGGCGCTCAATGTCTACGACGCCAAAAGCGGAGCCCTTTTGGGCCCGCCTATCGATACAGACAGGACCAACTAACGCACTCCGAGATCGTTCTCGGTGTGTCAAAAAAACCCACTTGGGAGGAACTATTATGAAAACGGAAATAAAAATAAAAAAGGCGTTCAAGCGAGGATTAACAATCGCTGCCATGTCCGCTTGCATGCTGTCTGGTAGTAATACCTTCGCGGATGACGCTTGGCTGAAATCCGCAGGGCTCGGACCTTACACTCCAGTAAAACAAGACTGGGCAGCTATCGAGAAGGCGGCTAAGGCGGAGGGCAAAGTAGTTATCTACTCGGTCTCATCACGAATCGCTAAACTCGCACCAAAGTTTAAGGAAAAATATGGGATTGAGGTTGAAGGATACGATATTCCTTCAGACCTCCAACTGGAAAAATTCCGCCGGGAACACAAGGCCGGTGTATACAGTGTCGATGTGCTTTATAACGCTGAGGCCCCGATGCTACTAAATGAGGCGCTACCAGACAAATTGGTCTGGAATTTTGTGCCGGATAACATTGCCGGAGAGCTAAGTGCAAGTGAAAAAGAACCTTTATTAGTCCAAAGGCACAGCAGCCGTGTGGTGTATTACAACACAGCCTTAAATCCCAATGGCCCTCCGATCGACTCATTGTGGGATCTAACACGTGAAGAATGGAAGGGTAGAACCCTTCTTCCGAGCCCACTCGAGGATGGTCTTTCAGCTAATTTTATGCAGACTATCTTGCTCAACTCGGACGCTATGGAAGCTGCGTATAAAGAGGAGTTCGGCAAGGATATCGAGTACTCAAAGGCGGTATTGAAGGCAGTCAAAAAGAATCCTCTTATCGAGAAACCAACCGCCTCTATGGAATGGCTCCATCGCTTTTTGAATAACGAGCCTGTATTCCAAGGATCAACTACCAAGATCTTCAAGAACGTTGGTGACGTCAAGCAGGACAAAGCGCCTATAGGCATCACGACCTTTTCCAAAATGCGGAAGAATAAAAAAGATGTTTATGCGGCCGAGCCTATTTATAACTTGAAACCCGCATTCGGAGTCAGCTACCCCACCTCCCTGATGGTGGCGGATATGGCGCCGCATCCCAACGCGGCGAAACTTCTCATCCGCTACATGATGGAAGAGGGTTTCAAGCCTTGGGACGAGCCAGGCGACTACGCGGCCCGGGCACCAGTCGAGGCGCGTCAAGTTAAGGACTATGGATTGCCAGCCTTTAATGATCTGGGATTAATACCCTTGGACCCTGATCAGGTTTACAGTTCAAAGTATGGGTTCTTAGCTCTGTATCTATCACTGAATTAAAAAACGCTGGATGGCGCCACACCTAAAATGCGGCGCCATCCTGTCTTTGTCAGCAACTTGCCAAGATACAAAACCGGTTTAACCGTTAAGGACACATGAATGATCCACGCCATTCTATTCGATGCAGGCGATATTCTTTACAGCAAACCAAGTCGTCAGCAAGCTTTTGATACATTTTTGCTGTCCCGTGGTTACGCTGCCTCGAAAAACCCGGACCCGATAGCAAAGGAGATGCGTTTAAAAGCCCACGCGGGACAAATGAGCGAGCTAGAGTTTTTTGAGAGATTAATGGCACATCATGGTGTGAATCATCCAACAGATGTGAAGGACGGGATTGAATTACTCCACGCAGAACAGCGAAAAGTAGTCTTCTTTGAAGGCGTAGCAGACACTCTATTCGAACTAAAACGACAGGGATTCAAGCTAGGAATCGTAACGAATACCTATAACTCTCAGCAGGAAAAATACAAATGGTTTGCTCCACTAGGGATCGATAAGGTATGGGATACGTATGCAAATTCCTGTGATCTACAGATTATTAAGCCAAATCCAGCCATCTATATGGCGGCTCTAGATCCTATAGGGGTGCGTCCCCAAAACGCAGCCTTCGTGGGGCACGCAAAAAAAGAATTAGACGGCGCCAAGGCGCTAGATATAACAACCATTCGGTTTAACCCAGATCCTGATTGCCTTGAGGCGGACTTTACGGCCAATTCATTCAGAGACATCCTCGACTTGTCATGCATCGTCGAATCGGCGAATACCATGTCGGCCAATAAGCCGTCGATATGACCTTATTCAGCTTGATTCTAAATCTAGTCGCAGCAGCGATTCTACTTATCTGGTCGGTCAAATTAGTACAATCTGGTATTGAGAGGGCGTACGGTTCAAGGATACGTCGTGCGCTACAGCAAGCGGACAGCCGAAGGGTTAAATCTGCAACATTCGGTTTAATGCTGGCGATCCTACTGCAAAGTTCTACGGCAGTTGCTGTTCTAACAGCGAGCTTCGCCTCAACTGGTCTGATAACCCCCTCGGTGGGAATCGCGGCGGTGCTTGGAGCTGACCTCGGCTCGGCACTAGTCGTACAAATTCTATCCTTCAATCTGAGCTGGCTGATTCCAATTTTTCTGATCGCGGGAGGCATTGGTTTTTTCAAGGGAAAGACTCCTGGCGCGAAACAGACAGGGCGCGTTCTGGTTGGAATAGCTCTAATTCTCATTTCACTAGCCATGCTAGGCGAGGCAACTCAGCCACTTCAGCACAACACGTTTGTTCCGCTTGCGGTAGATTACCTTAAAGCGGACCCCGTAACGGCCTTCCTGATTGGTGGAATTTTTACATGGTTGATCCACTCAAGCATCGCTGCCCTGCTGCTCATTATTGCCTTCCTGGCGCAGGGAATAATCCCATTCGATGTGGCCGTAGCTCTGGTCCTCGGAGCAAATATCGGAGGAGCCTTAATAGCAGTGATCCTTACGAGGGAGGCTGACAAAACCGCACGTCTGGTTACGGTGGGTAATCTTTGTTTGCGTGGAACGGTCGCTGTTCTTTTGTTAATAGCGGTACAAATCTGGCCCATACCCGAAAAATTCGTTGAGGATGCAAATATTCATTACTTGGTCGGATTTCACGTCGGACTCAACTTTGCTCTGGTTATCTTAGGGCTTCCCCTTGTCCGGCGAGTGGAACTAATTCTCGACAAACTAATCCCCTCAGATAATTCAGCCACAAATGGCGTCGGGGCCAACAGGCAGAGCGTATTAGAGAGCGAAAAGATTCACATACCAACGCACGCCCTAACGAGTACCACCCGCGAACTGTTATACCTTTCAGAGCTCGTACAAAAAATGTTCGAGCCAGTGATGGAGCTCTTCGAAAAATGGGACAAATCCCTAATAGACGACCTGCAGGCACTGGAGATTGAGGTCAACAGCGTTCATAAACGCGTTAAGGATTATGTCACCGAGGTCATTCGTCATAACCTTACCGAAGAAGAATTGAGACGTAGTCACGAGCTGGTTATGTATGCAGACAACATGGAAGCTGCGGGAGACGTTATTGTAAAAAACCTGTTCAAGCTCGCGGCAACACAAAACAAGAAAGCGCTCATTTTCTCTAACAAGGGACGAAAAGAACTGACAACTCTACACGACCGGATTCTTGTGAACATGCAATTAGCAATGAACGTGCTTCTATCGAGTGACCTCGAGAGTGCTCGGCAACTGGTTCGGGAAAAGGGGGCGGTGGGAACGATGGTGTTGGAAAGTCACCGAAACCATTTAGATAGGCTTCGAGATGGGGATTCTGCGAGCCTTCGATCCAGTAATATACACATCGAAACATTGAGAGCTCTGCGACAAGTCAACTCTGCGTTCTCATCGATCGCGTATTCATTAATCGCAGAACGTAGCCGTATCGGATAGTTCATCTCTTGGGCTAAACACGATCCTGACATTTTCAATTGAAGAGACTCAGCCTTTAGGCGCCTGCGACAACAAGCATGAGCACAAAGATTCGCCCATTAAAAAGGGAGCTAAATAGCTCCCTTCGCGAAATGGTAATCTCGAGCGATCACATTTCAGTGGGTTGGCGCGTGCCTTCAGGAGTTACCCCGAACCTCACTACGGCAACCAACATCACTCAAAATTAGACTCAATTCACTAGACATTGGATCACCTCCTTTAAATTACTGCTGAACATGGCGCTAACATACTTGATCCATTCATGGTGTCAATGCAAAAGGGTTTACGCGTCGCTTTAAATGGAAGGACCCCGAATAAACGTAGCATCTCCATGAGCAATAACACATACCTCAATATGCCACTCCTCCCGATCGAAGGAATTATAGGCATCGGAGACATACCTTTTTAGTCCAAAGGTAATAAAGAAATCATATAAAGCAATCCGACCCCTCCGGGCACCAAAACTGCATAACGCCCTGTGTCACACTCTCCAAGTCAGAGTAATCCCATTTTTGAAAACCTTCGAAAAAAACTTCGATCGCGGTAAATTCGCTCTTAGTGGTTCCATGTGGATGATATTACGCGTTATAAAAGTAGGTCAGCTCATGAAAACAATCCGCAAGACAGGTGACCCTGATGCAAATAACGCTCCTCGACGGAGGGCTAGGACAGGAAATATACCGTCGATCAAAGCTCACGGAGGCACTCCTCTGGTCTGTGGAGGCGATGCTCAACGAGCCAGAGATTGTTAGAGAGGTACACCTCGAGTTTATTGTAGCAGGCGCTGAAATATGTACCCTGAATACCTATGCAGCCACGCCTACAAGGCTCCGAAATTCGAATCGTGAAGACGACTTCGAGCTGATACACTCCATGGCCGAACAAGCTGTCCGGGAAGCCATCCAGAACAGCAAACTTCCCATAAAAGTCGCGGGTTGCCTCCCACCTTTGCACGGTAGCTATCTTGGAACCCCCTCCCGCCCCAAAAGCAGCATGGCGGAAGAGTATGCGCAGATAGTTCAACTTCATCCCGCGGTCGATCTGTGGATCATAGAGACGATGACCAACCCGCTCGAAGCAGAGGCCGCGGTCACGGCCGGCCTGGAAAGCGGCAAACCGGTTTTCCTGGCCTACCGTCTAGAAAAAAACGGCAAGCTTAAGTCAGGACAAACACTCAAAGAGGTTAAGGGTTGCTTCGACCACAAGGACCTCAGCGGGATCCTCATAAACTGCAGCGAGCCTGAAATCATAAGCGATCACATAGCGGAGTTGTCGATCTTTGATATGCCGTTTGGCGCATACGGCAATGGGTTTGTGAGTGTGGAGCCACTTGCCCGTGGTGAGTCCGTGTTTAAGCTACAGGCTCGTGAGGATCTATCGCCAACAAAATACGCGGATTACGTAGACCAATGGATATCAGTAGGTGCAACCATCGTTGGAGGGTGCTGCGAGATCTCGCCCTCACACATTCACGAGATAAAGCGTCGTCTCTAAAAAAATGGGGATTAGATCTGAGTCGGATAAAGCCACAGCAAGACACCTGCCAGGACCGCGAGATTTTCAATAGAAGCTGGGCGCGGGGCCACGGGTTTCTTTACTGTTTTTAATCAGGCGCTTCCCGTGTCGATGAATTCATGATCCAGATAATGCATCGGGATTCGGTCTTATCATTAGACCAGTTTAATAATAAGACTTTTGATTCTTACGGCTTACAGCAATTTCCAAAATTGAGGAGTTCAACGGGCGATAACTATCAAGGCCCGAATAAATCATCCGAAAGAAAATCAAATGAGGATACTTGAATGATATTTTTTGCTTCCTATGAGTGCTTCCCAGATAAGAAAGAACAGGCTCAATCGTTCTTCGCGAACATGTCCGCCGAACAGATCGCTGCCGAGGTGCCGCCGAATGTGAAACTACTGGCGCGGTATCACGATGTGCCCAACGGGACAGGCATCACCATTCTAGAAACCGACGACCAAGAGGCGATGACCGCGTGGACGCTGGGCTGGGCAACCATGTGTCACTTCCCAATTGTGAAGCCCATGCTCGACGACGACGCAGCCCGAGCCTTAATAAAGCAATTGGAAGCGGGAGCTGGATCATAGGCGACCAACCAACAAATTAATCAAAATAGAATGTAGCGAGAGACCGGACCAGATAATGAGGGCAGGACCTCACTCTTTGTGCTCAACCAAACAATAGCAAATTTTGGGGAGCACGGCTGTTGTTTGAAGCTAGTTTTCCTTGCAAAAGGTTTGATAAACGGTCGAGTAATTGCCAGCCACATCGGCCAGCCATTGGACTCTCGTTGCATCCTCAATAAACTTCTTCGACCCCTCGGGATTTTCATTGAGCGCCTCCCAGTGTTTGTCGGCTTCGGAAAGCAAAAACTGCACCCCTTTAAAAATCTCCTCGCAGTTTTCTTTTGAAAAATGATTATCTGTTTGGTGCTCGGCATTCGAGGCTATTGGCACCATCAAGATGAGAATGAAAATAAGCTGTCTCATAGAAAATATCCTTCAATTTTGACCTGAAACTGCTGCCGCGATCCTGGGTATATATTCAGGTAATTCGTAAGGCATAAGAGTGTCGCCCACTGGTTCCTGACACCCACCTATTCCCATTAACTTAATACCGCTCAAGTTCACCCAGAGCTTTCTTGAGTGCCTCAAGTGTACGTTTTTTCTCACTCCTGTTTAAATCAATAGATAAGCTGAATCCCTCGAAATCTTCAAAGATATATTGCGGATGGTGCTGGCCGGCTTCCAATGGACGAATCACCTCGTAGGTTTGGATTTTATGGGCTATTCCTTTGACGCTAATTTCATCCTTTTTTTCGCATGCGATCGACTTTTTAATCAATGAGTAGGTCTCATGCGAAATTAAAATTTGACCAGCCTCCGCAGAAGACTCCAAACGGCTGGCCAAATTAACTTCGCCTCCAATTATCGTGTAATCCAACCGATCCTCCGACCCAAAGTTCCCCACGTTGCAGAATCCACTATTGATCCCAATTCTGATCATCAACGGCTGAGATATTCCTTGGTCGTTCCACTTGAGGCGTAGAGATTTCATTCTTTCTCTCATCTCCATGGCCATTAGAACGCAGGATATTGCATCCTCTTGGGTGCCCCGTGTCTCCGGATCCCCAAAAAAAATCAAAATGGCATCTCCCACAAACTTATCAATCGTCCCCCCATACTTCAGAGCTATTTCAGACATCTCATTTAGGTAACTGTTGAGCAGAGAACTCAGTACTTCGGGTTCTAAACTATCGGTTAACTCAGTGAAGCCTTTGATATCCGAAAAGAAAACGGTCAGTTTTTTTCTGTACGCTTCTACTTTTACGTTTTGTTTTCCTGAAAAAATTGACTCGTATACCTGTGGAGAGAGGTATTTAGATAATTTTTCGGCTAATTCCTCTACCTTCGCTTGTGCCTGAACTCTTTGAGTGATGTCAACGACAGTCCAAAGAACCTCTTCAGCCCCGGCGACCGGATCACCGGCAACTCTAAACCATATTTCGTCATCATCCTTTTTCTTGAAGGGCCACTCCAAATTAACGGTCTTCTTCTGTCTAACCTGATCGAAAGCCTTTTCGCCGAACTCTTTGAAGGTGTCCGTTGACAGATGGAGCATCTCGGCACTTTTACCCACCAACTCATCTCTTGTATATCCAAAGAATTCGCAGAATTTTGGGTTAACCTCCAATAACATTCGACTTTTATCTACGATCATTATTCCAACACCAGTATTAAAGAAAACCTGCTTAAAACGCGAAGATAATTGAGCTGTCGTCTCCATTTTGAGATCTTTTCCTTAATTTTTCTCTAACATAAAACAACTTGGGCCAGACCTCATCCGATCGTCGTGTTTTTTCATCATAAAAAATACAGGCCACACGCAAACCGCTAGCGCACTTTGTGTATCCAGTACAACCTGCTTGGATTTAGTGCGGAGTAATCTCGGAAGATGGTGGTGAAAAAGCTCTAGCTGGTAAATGACATCATTGATGCCCAAATTCTCGATTTCATTCTCAGTGTTCAGATTTTAAGCTAACTTTTTTAAAAAGAGACTTACCAATTCACCGTTTCTTAATTACCTCATAGAGACTTTGAGTGATATTTGGATGTCAGAACACAGAGTTTGGTAAACAGTGTCGTCAGTCAAAAATTTCAATTTATCATGAATAAAAATCTCGAATGTCACAGAGTT
>MDTE01187507.1_pt1 | contig 30628 bp, 27 predicted proteins | sample 811231 | NCBI WGS metagenome assembly MDTE01 (sample SAMN05326651, study PRJNA326480) | marine metagenome | isolation source: seawater | place: Indian Ocean: Red Sea | collected 2010 | reverse complement strand
TGGTGTCATCATAATTTATATCTATTCCAGATGTTGCTGAATCTATTAATAAAGCACCGACTCTATCGTCTACTCTTTCATTAGTAAAATATAGATTGCTTGAACCTTCACTTAAATCATCTGAATCTAAACCAGATAAGCTAGATACAGTACCAGTAACATTACCTTCTAAGTTTGCAACTATAGTTCCAACAGAACCACTAAATACTTCTGCAGTATTTGTTGCATCAGGAATGAAAGTAAATTTACCGCTACTATCGTCATATCCAAAGAAACCAACCTTAGCACCAGAGCCTGTATGGTATCTAAACTCTACACCTCTGTCTTTATTGTCATCAGATGCTGGTGCAGTGTCACCACCTAAAGTTATTATTGGGTCATCTAGTGTTGTGATAGTACTATTAACTGTTGTAGTACTACCATCAACTGTTAAGTTGCCACCTATTGTTACATTCCCAGATGTAGTTACACCTGTAAATGTTGGGGAATCGCCTGTCCCTAAACCTAATCCTGTTAATAAAGCAGCAATGCTTGCATAAGCACCACCTGTTCCACCGTCATCTAAACCTATAAAATCTGCAGATTGAAGCTCAGCAAAACCAACGGGGTTTCCACTACCGTCATAATTAACTCTTACTGGTGTCTTCTCTGCCATTATTCAGCTACTTCCATATCTATTGTTTGATTAGTTCCTGATGAATTTACCACTGTTAATTGTAGCGTACTGTTATCGGTTTTTGCTGGCATTAAAACGTCTGAAGTTGTACCGTTACTTTGTAATAATGGAATACTTCTTGTACTAACTCCAACATATCCACCACCACCAGATACAGCATTAGAAGTAGCTACATTAAAAAATTTATTCTTTAGGGGTAAACCCTGCGTAGCACCAGCTTCGTTCGTTACAGGGACTTTAGAGGCCATTGAGAACGTCTTAGGGACGTTATTAGTGACCTTTACTTCGTTTGTGGAAGTATCTGTAGTAATCGTGACTTTATCTCTATTGCTATCATATCTATCATCAACACTTGAATTGTTTTCAGAGTTAAATTTCAAAGCAGCTGAAGTGCCATCTGCACTTAATGTACTCTGGTTAGTTGATTGTACCTGTGTAAAAGCATTCTGATTGAGTTCTCCATCAGTTGAAGCGTTTATAGTTATTGAATCATTATTTGCATCTACAGAAAAAGAAACATTTGTACCCGGAGTTAATGTAAGGGTATCTGTATTGTTATCTGCTGTTATTGTTGTACCACCTGCAACGATACTTCTAAAAGCTTCACTACCTGCACTGGTATTAGTATTAGTAATTGTTATTGTGTCAGTACCTGCATTAGTAGTAACACTAATACCAGAGCCTGCAGCTATATTTAATGTATCACCAGCTTGGTCTGCAACTACATTTGATTGTCCACTAACAGCTAGTGTTTTGAAACTGTTCTCTTGTGTAATAGGTGTTGACCAAGATATATTCCCATTACCATCTGTAGTAAGCATTTGGTTTGCAGAACCAGAGTTGCCATTTATTAATAGTTTTGCAGATAATATATCAAGAGCACCATCTGTCGTTATTTGTACTCTTTCAGTATCATCAACACCAAATATAAGTTTTTTACTAGCACTTGTATTAATTACAAATGTTCCATCAGATGTTAATGTTTGACCGTCTAGATGTAGATTATGTTCAGAGTCTGCAAGTTTTAGAACAGCATTAGTGAGTACGTATCCGTATGAGCCATCGAGAATATGTTCAGCCGAAGCATGTCCGGACATTTGTCCTGACGATGTATGCGTCTGTGTTATTGCCATATGTTATCTCCCCATGCCGGGTATCTCGCTACCGAATGTTCCTCCTAACTGTTTATAGATAAATTCCAATCTTTCTATTTCCTTGACAACGGAGTCAACAGCATCTAACCACTCTTCGTAGTCAGGATGAGTATCATCAAGTCTATCAACTATAAGACCGAAGTGCTCCGCTTCTAAACCCTCTATTCTTCTAAGAACATAACCAATCTTAAAATTGTGGTCTATAAACCTATAGGAACGTTCTGTCGGGTCTTTCCTACTTTTACCTTCCTCTTCCATCATCCCTCCAATAAATATATTATCATGTTGTTCTAAATCTTTGTGTAATTCTATTCAAACATCTCATCATATTTTGTTTCAAGTCTATCTACTCTAGCTTGTAGGCTAGTTTCAACTGATTCCCATTGTGCTCTAGCATCAGCACCATCATCTGCTTCTGTGAGCTCGTCCATTTGATGTGCGAATAGATTTAATCTAGCTTCTTTAATTTGTCTTAATAGTTGTTCTTCTTTTTCAGAACTTGTCAATTCAGGCATTATCCCTCCAATGCTTCTACTCTAGCAGTCAAATCTGTAATCTGTGTGCTTAGTTCTTGTACTGCTTTTACTAATGGACCTACAAAGTTATTAAAATATAAGTGTGGATGTCTATTCTCATCTGGCATATATGCTTCACACTCTTCTACAGTGTCGTGCATATAAGTTATAGTTTGGTCTTCATCCTCAAAGTCAGGGACTATAGGGTGTGAACAACTGTCTTTGAACTCGTAACTACCACTGTAATCTTCTGTTAATTTGTAATCTAAATCGTTATCATCTAAATACTTTTGTATATCTTCTGCAATGAAACCTGTATATTTTTTACTTCCAAAAGTATCTGTATCAATCATTGTGAAATCTTTAACCTCTAAATCATTTAGAAAATCTAAACCTAAAGCTGTATCTTCAATATTTTCTTTTATGTTTTTTGATGAAGCATTAATGTTCTGACCATAGAATGTTCCATAGAATCCAGAAGAATAAATACTTGTGTATCTATTAGTTGAAGAAACACCTATTTTTTTAGTACTACCTGTAGGCCAAGCTTGACCAATATAACCATTAACACCTGCACCAACAGTAATTGTGTTACCAGAACGAGTAGTATTTCCAACTATAAATCCTCCTCCTGCACCACCCGAAGCAATAGTTATCTCTCCTGTTACTGCTGTATCTCCTGCTGTACCAGATTTTGCACCTGTTACTGCTGTAGTTGAACCAACATGGGTTCCGTGACTTACACCTGCTTTTGCTTGTAGTAATAAGTCATTAGCATCTTTTGTGTAATAGTCTGAGTCGTGGTCATGTCCACCACCAGAAGTATCTATATTTTGAAACTCTAATAAACCATTTGAATCAACACCTAATACTTTACTTGTATCTCCGTTTCCGCCTATTTTTATTAAAGGTCTATTTGTGCCACCAATAATTGCACCAAAGTTTATTACATTAGTTGCAGATAAATGAAGTTCATCATAAGAGTGTATAAACATATCATTAGAAGTTCCTGTTCTAAAAACTAAAGTACCTGAATCATCTGCAACTCTTCCCACATCAGAACCTGCTGAATTAAAAAATCTTACTTCAGGTCCGTAAGTGGAAGCTACTTCTACTCTCGCACCAGATGAAGCAGTCCTAAATTTACCACTACCTGATGTTGTAAAGTTAGATGTCAATGTGGATGTATCATCCATATTCACACCTGAAGTTAACAAGCTAGGTGTTATAGCTACACCACTAACAAATACATCCGAAGCTGTTACTGATGTCGCAGTTAAAGCACCTGCATTAGAAACTTTGAAAGGAGCACTACCAAAAGTAGCAGCACCTAACCACATGTTACCATCTGTATCTACATGAAAACTTGTTGAATCACTACCACCAATATCTATTGTCCCACCTGAAATATTTGAACCAGATAAATCTCCAGTAAATGTTCCACTAGCACCAGATATATTTCCTTCGAATGTACCAGTTGCAGCACTTAAAGCACCTGAGAATGTACCACTAGCACCAGTTATATCTCCTCTAAAGTTACCTGAGCTAGCTTCTAAACTTCCATCTGATTTGATTGCCCAACCTGCAGAACCTGCAGAGTAATTACTAGATTTGATAATAGAAGAGTCACTTGTATTAGTCCCTACGATTATTGTTTGACCAGCTATAGTTCCTGCAGTTATTTTGCCTGCAGATAAATCAGCAACCTTTGCATCATTTACAGCTAAGTTTCCAATCTTTGCATTAGATACAGCTAAATCACTAATCATTGATGTTTCGATTAAGTTACCTGAAGCTGATTGCTCATCAGAAGGTTCTGATTCATTACCAGCATTATCTACTGCTGTAAATCTCCAATAGTGTGTACTACCATTTGCTACTTGTATTTCTCCAACAAGAGGTATCTCATGTTTTATATGTGAAGCAGATACAGGAAGTTGTCCAACTTTATATTGTGCTTTTTGTGTAGCGTTAGATAGTGGAAATCCTGATGATGTAGAGGCATAAACATTTAAGTGGTCTATATCTCTTTGTAGTGTAAAGTTTGTAGGTGAACCAATTACATTACCATCGTCGTCTTTAACACGAGCAAGGTTATGTATTATCTGTACTCTCAATCCACCAGCTGAGATAGTTGTTGCTTGTGCTGGTTTAGATGGAGCATCCGTATCTATTGCTGTTGTCACAGAACCTGTTGCTGGGTCAGATGAGTTAGCGTTAGTAAGTATCGCAGTAACCCTTACATTGTAAGTAGTATTAAGTTGGAGTCCCTCGATAGTAAAATCATTTGTTGAATCCCAATTAATAAATGATGAAGACCAATCTCCAGTAGTATTAGTTGGTTTCCATTCAACCTGATACTGCAAACCATTCTGTACTGGTGAACCATTATCGTATGTAGGTTCCATCCACTGAACATATATTATTGCTCTAGAAACACCTAAGTCATCATCAAGTGTTGCCGAAGTAAGTTTTAAGTTACCTTCAACTCCAGTGTCTGGATGCTTAGGTTTCCTTACACTAGTTTGTCTAGTTCCTGAAACAACTCCTGTTACAGCACCAGATAATCTCATGTCTTCACCTATTCTCTTAGACAAGTCACCAATGTCTAATTGTGTTTGACCCCTTTCCCAAGATATATAATCTGTTAAATCTATATATTCAACTCTGTATGGTTCTGTACTAGCAACTTTTCGTAGATAAACACCATATCCAGATTTAATAGGCCATGTAATACCTGTTATTCTTATTTTTTCTGGATTTATTATTTGTCCACGATAAGCTACTTCGTATAAAGAATCTCTGCCGTCCTCTATTCTTTTAGCTTCTGTATCTTCAAATCTTATTTCTGGGTCATAAACATAAATCATATCCCCAACATTGAAGTCGCCTTGTATCTCGTATTCTTCTAGTGATAAAGATATGCTCTTTTTAACTTTCTTAAATTCGTTTAGATAAGATAGTGCTCTATCTTGTCTTTGTACATTAGGTATGCTGTTTTCTGCTACAAATTGTACTCTTTCTAATTTAGCACCGTACAAGTCTCTATAAGGAGTATTACTATCAAATGCCTCTGCGTGGTCAGCTTGTTGTGATGAGCCTTGTGTTTGACTTAATAATTCAACACCTGATACATAATCTTCAGCATCAAATTGTGCAGTAATTTGTTCTGGAGTTAAACCAGTTATTGATGGGTCTTCTCCAGAAGAATCTCTTACTATAATTGCAGGAGGTTCTGCAGTACCATGACCTTGAAATATAACTGTTTTTAATCCTGCATCTAAGGTTCCATCTGTATTAACTCTATATTCTGTACCTAATTGTTCAGATACTTTATTGATTGCAGAATATACAGACTCTACGTAATGTTCTCCGTTGTATAAACCAGTAGTTGAGGTAGTAGTTAAAGCAGCAGTAGGAGCAGTAAAGTTAGAAGTGTATAATGCTGAGCCTTTAGTAACTCTAAAGTCATCAATGTAACCTTTATAATAGTCAGAACCTTGTGACCTACCTATAGAAAATTTTAATGTGCCATCTCTTGTACTTCTAGTTACTGCCTTTGGTGATGTCCACTCACTTACCTTAGTACCATTCTTAAATGTTCTAAAAATATTTCCATCTCTTGCAATTGCAAAATGATTCCACTGACCATAGTCGATACTGCCCAGTGATTTTCCATCTGCTATATCCCATATAGTTGTATCTGTCCCACTGGATATATTACTCTGAGATAATGAGCTTCTCATAAATACTTTAGATGTACCAGCGCCATCTTCATTTAAGCCAATTATAAAAGCAGGAGTTTGCCCATCTGGGTTTGCAGAGAATACTGCTCCATGGTTAGTAGCAGTCCTAGGAGAACCTACAACATCTGCACCATGATAGAATTTTTCATTTGGTTGCCAAAATTTAGAATAATACTTTTGATAAAGAGGGTCATTCTTATAAAAATCTGCACTTCCCGGCTCAGTAGAATAAATAGACCTATTGCCTGTATAGTAATCTACAAAATCGGTTGCTATACCCGCAGCTACTAAAGCACTTAAACTACCTGTATGAAAGTCAACAGCAGGTGTAACAAAAGATTGTTGTTCTTGTGACATAATAGTTCTGCTTGTAGAATTTCTTGCTCCTATGGAGCCATCTAAACCTAAGTCAATGTTCTTTTGATTTTCAAAATATTCTACTGGGATATCTGCACCTTGATACCAATCAGGTTTAACTATAGGATTCAACCCAGTCGGGAATGTTCTTGAGCCAGCAGTTCCTACTAACTCATCTATATCGTTATTTCTTCTATCTATTTGTGGCTTGACCCAATAATAAGTACCTTCATGACCAACTGCTGCTAACCACATTAAAGCGTAAGCTGCATCATTGTAATCTGTTAAATCTCCTACTCCTGTTACTGCGGAACCGTCAACTAGTTTGTATCTATTTACAAAGAAAGAGTGTTCAAAACCTATAGTTCCTTGATGATAGCAAATAGCAACCATCATATCAAAATGTTGTTGAGCTAAAGTGTTGTCATAAGGAAAAGCATCTTCATTTCCGTTAAAAACAGATTTAACTTTAGCTACATATGTTGCTAATTTATCTTCTAGTAAAGAAGAAGCTAATGTAGCGTTCATTACTTTTGTTGAGTTAGATGAATCGTTACCTGTATATTTAAGTGTTATAGGTGCATCAGTAACCTGTGTGTTAGATTCGTTTTTATAATATCCACCAGTACTGTTTGTAGCATTCGCTTCTAAAAATTGAACTGGAAAAGTGTAGGTAGTCCCACCAATAGATATTCCATCTGTATATACCTGATGAAACAAAGTGTCTTTACCCGGTTTGCCATCTAATGTAGTTCCATAACCAACAGTTAAAGTTCCTCTAATTTGTTTATGAAAATCAGGGTCGTAAGGAATACGGCCATAAAAGTCAGAAATAAAATTTGTTGAAGCACCACTAGCTTTAGGGTCTGAGTCAGCATAACTAACACCAGTTGTTGATATTATTGGGTAACCATCATCATAGACGAATGGTATATACTTCTCTGCGGTTTTTATTTTGGTTAAACCACCAGCAGATAGTGAAGCACCAGATAAGTTAAATTGAGGCATAAGACATCACGGAGCTAACCTATACTCCCACCATTCTATTGTGAAATCTCTATCATCTAAATTCAAATCATTTTGATAATCAATTAATAAATGGTCAGAATCACCAGATAGATATAAAGAGGAGTTCCCATATTTTTCTTGAGTAGTAGAAATCTTTGCTTCATCATAAAAAGTTATTGTATGTCCTATGTCGGAACTATCAGTTGTAGTTGTTGCGTTATTAGAACCTTCTAAGTTCATAAGTAATTTAGTATTTTGTTTCGTTGGGTCAGTAATAGTACCAGCACGTATTGCTCTTTGTTTTCCTTCAGTACCTTCTCTTAATAATCCAAAAGGAGCACCACTACTATTATCTAATACATAAGATAATGTCTTGTCTTCGTAGCTTCTTTTTGCAGATAGACCACCTTTTTCAGCTACCGGTAAACCTCTGGTATCACTGTCACCAAGATATGCTATTAAACCTGTTCCAGCTATTTCGACAGTCTCTTCCTCTATAGAAAGCTCTTGTATTATCCCTACATATTCTGCACTTGATAACATACTTGAATCATCAAGTTCATCTTCAGATACTCTTGCTGGCATAATAACAATATGTTCCCATGCCTCAATAGCATTAACAATAGAATTAGGTACTTCATTAATATCTAAAGATACATTAAATATTCCCGGTGCCATAAGTTTCTCTGTTACACTCATGCTTTCACCACCTTACAATATTCTGATACGTTATCTAAATATTGGTCTCTTACACTATCACCCGTATCAGCTCCATTAACACTTCCACCTGATTGATAATATTCGTAACCTATAAAAGTTTTTAATTGGCTTCCACCAGTAGTTGGATATATAAGACCACGAGCAGCATCAGTAGTAAATGTTTGAGGGCAACCTAATAACCATTTATTACCGTCTGTGTCTACTGCACCTGCTTTTATATATCCTGTTCCAGAAGCAGCACTTGAGCTTGGAGCTGCACTAGTAGAAAAATTTAATCTTGATGTTTTTGGAGATTGATTCATAATAATAGAAGCATGGTGTGCTCCTCTTCTTAAAGCAATATCTACCGTTAGTCTGTCTTGACCACTGGCTTGATAGTATGAAGTAAGCCTTATTATTCCTAACTCTGGAGTATTTCTTAAAATCTGTATTGTTTGCCAACCTCTATATTCAGTAGCCAATTGGCTGCCAGAAGAAGGAGTCCCTCTATGAATAGCCCACTCTTGTTCTGAAGCATAGCTATTTGTATCCCAAATCCTTGTTGTGATTCTTGATTGGTTATTTGTTGAGCCAACAGATATCTTTAATAAACCATTTTCTAATATTGCACCAGCTGGTGTATTTGGAGAATTATGACCGCATCTTATTTTAGAATCAGTAGTAATCCTTACTGCTCCTTTATAAAAATCGCTAGGGTTTATATGATATTGAGCATTCTTTCCTCTAAGATTATTTCCTGTTTTTAATCTCATAGTTACTGTATCTCCCGTTGCAGTTGTAGTTAAATCACCAGCTACTCTTGTTCCATCTGTTGGGTCATTCTCATGAAAATAGTTATAGTGATTACCCGGTGGAACATGGAATTGATTTGTTGATGAAGTGATAGAATGTGAATTGTCTATTAACTTACCTGTCAATACTGATTCTTTAACTACCTCACCTACCTTTCCTAAGTATTCCATATTGATGTTGTAATCGAACCCGCTTCTTGTATATTTTTGTATGTCGATAGAAGAGTCTGTTATGTAAACATATCCATCTAATGTTGAATCACCATCATATCTAAAAGGAACATAATACTGGGATTCAGCCATTGCAATTAATTCATCTCTAACATACTTAACTGTACCCATATCAGTTTCTGCAAGTTTTCCTTGTATTCTGTAAGCACGATTACCATCAATACCAGCTATGTTAATACCTGATGGTGATGTCAAACTTAATCTTCCTATATGTACTTGATGTGCCATTAATCTCTCCTTAAACTAGGTCCTGATGAACCTTCTTTATCTAAATTATTTAGTGCTTTGCTAATCTGTCTTGCTGCTGTTCTAGCTGCTATTGGGTCAGAAGGTACACCTGTAACATTAACATTTAGATTTTGCACAGTAGTTCCTGAACTATGTTGGTCTCGGTATCCTGAATACCAATCTACTCTTCCACCCGGAGTGTAACCTTGTCGATACATATCATTAGGTCCCCACATTGAGTTAGTGTAGTCCCAACCATTAGTATCAACCTTAGTATCTGGGATACTTGGTTCATATGGTTCACCAAAGTCAAGTTCTGTAAAACCTTGCATCGCTGATAGAGCTGATTCTAGATTAGTTACTGTTCCTCCTATCAAACCTTCTTTAGATAAGACCTTATCAATAGCCCCTTCCATGAAAGTATAACTATCAGTTATTAATTTAAGGTCTGCTATGTAACCATCATCACTATTCATTTCTGCCTTAAATCTTTCTCTTGCTGCTTCTAATGCTAAATCAGCATCAACAACAGCGTTTTTAGCAGCTGCTACTGCAAGCTCTGCTAATTCATAATTATGGTCTGAAACTGCTAGCTCATCAGTTAGAGTTATGACTTCTTTCCTTGCGTTAATTAAATCATCGTCTACCTCAACTGCCTTTTCCCTAGCCTCTTGTAATTGTTTCTCTGCTTGGGCTAACTCTAGAATCATTAATTGTCTTTCGTCTTCTGTAACATCAGTTCCTTTTAATCTAGCTAAATCTTCTTCTGCAGCTTGCAATTCTAAATTGCTTATAACACCTTTAGCAGCCATTGCTCTAAGGTCCCCGATATTTTCTTCAGCCTTTTGTATAGCTAATAATTCTTTTGCTGACTTCTGCCCATCAGCACTCTTTATTTTGTCTTCTAAACTTATTTTTTGTCTTAGTAAACCAATCTCTTCATCAAGTGTGATGTTGCCAGCTCTTCCAGAAACTTCTAATTTTACAAGGTTTTTTTGAGCTCTTTCCAAATCTTCTAATACAGTTACTCTTCTTCTGCTTTGTGCATTAAGTTCTTGTTCAGAAGTTATTAAAGCTTTGTTGGCATTAACTTGAGCTATCTTTGCAGTTGTTAAAGCAGAATATATAGCCCATTGTTCTTGTGCTTTTGTTATAACTTGTGCAATAGTAGTAGTGACTACTTTCATTAATTCATTTCTTTTATCAAAGAATGGAGCAATAATACCGTCAATCATTGGTACACCTACTCTGTGATACATCTGCATAGAAGGAGAACCTGTATCAGCAGCTAATTCAGCAGCTTCAATAGCTGCCTCTACTGCATCCTCAAATACTGCTTTTAATTCATCTACTTTATTTCTTACACCACTAATAATTCCATCTGCTACGTCTTCCCCTAAAACTCCTGCTTCGCTTAGTTTTCCAGATGATATTGCGTCATTGATTGCTTCTCTTGCAGAATTAGCCATTTCTGGACCAGCAGTTGATAATAAGTGTGATTCTGCTATGCCCGCTAAGAATGTATTGTCTAAGAAATCTTTCACTACTTCTCTAGAAGCAGGTCCTTGCTTAGCTAATTCAAGAGCTAGTAGAGGTGCAAAAATAGATAGGTTTAATATATCTTTTTCAAACTCATCTTGTGTTCTAAGGTTTTCTATTAAATTAGCAGTAGCCATTTCTGCAGATTTTCTTATAGCTTCAGGCATTTGCATAAACAGATTCATAGCTGCCTGTGCTTGGCTAACCATGTTCTGGTCAATAGCTGCTCCTACGCCAGCAAATGCAACTTCAGTCAAACCTAATTCATCTTTGATACCTTCTAGTTGTTCGGTAGCTTCACCAGCATTCTCTCTAGTTATATTCATAACAATATCAACAGCTCTTGAATAACTCTTTACAGCATCTACTTGGTCCGCTTGGTCCATTAATCCTGCTTTAACAAAAGCTTTTTGTTGGTCATTCAAGAATTTAGTTTTTGCTTGGAACAATACAGAAGCTGAAGTAAATAAATCTCCTTCCGCTAAGTCCTCTAATTTCATACCTGCAAAGGTAGACAATGTGTCACCAAATGAATCTAGCACTTGTAAAAGATGTTGTTGGTCTTCTTCAGTTAAGCCCATAATAATTGCTCCCAATTGTCCATCATCTCTCTTTGCTTTTCTAGCTGCTATAGATACATTTTCATAAGTATCTGCTATATTTTTTGCTATGTCTTCCTCGGACATACCCATTGCCCTTGCCCACCATTCATTCAGACCTGTTACCTTTGAATCAAAGTAATCATCTGGGCTAAATCCATGCTCTGCTGTTCCTCTAGGGAATAATGTTTGCATAGCGTCTAGTAATCCTACCTGACTTTCTATTGCCTGCATTGCTTCATTGACTTCTTTATCTCCAAAATCAGTACCTACAAAAGAAGTTATAGCATCTTGGACTGTAGGAATTCTATTATTATCAATATCTGAAATTAATTTACCCCAACTACTCATCATGATATCTTTGAATTCTTCATGACCCCTACCTAACACAGCAGCTGAAGTACGTAATTGTTTCTCTAGGTTGCCTTCAGGGTTTTTAGAATTTAATGCTAAGTCAGCAGCTAAGTCAGCAGCAGTCATTTGTATCTGTGCTTGCCCTGCTTTAAGCCCTATATCTGCTTGGTCTATAAGCATATCTATATTCTTGATTGTACTAGCATCTGCACCTTCAAGCTCAAGTTCATCTCTTAGCATCTTTAATGCTTCTAATCTTTTCGTAGCTTTTTCTACATCTAAAGTAGTATCAACTATTCCAGATAAACCAGAGGAAAATTCTTCTATTGCTCTCTTTCTTGCACCTATCCTTTCAAAGAAACTAAACACTTCTTGTATCAATAGTAAAGGAACTATTATACGGGCAACCATTTTGACTAAACTTAACATTGCAGTTCTAACCATTTTTATAGATGTTGCGAGACCCTGCATACCAGCTACAAGTCTTGGCATTATTCTCATGCTTAGATTCCCAGCTTGCATGTTGAATCTATTCATTGCATGCATAACACTTTCCGTATCTTGTGCCGCACCTTTAAGAACACCACTTAATCTTATAAAACTTAAGAAAGCTCTTCTATTTGTTTTAGCCATAAAAGCTAATTGCTTTACTGTATCTCTAGCTATAGGTGAAAATATCTTCATCCTACCGCCAAATTTTGTTATACCTAAACCAAGCTTATCTAAGTCTTTGTTCATTTCAGACATGAATGTTGCGTTAAATCCTGCTGTCTTTCTGAACATCTGGGATATAGATGTTGTTATCTTACGAACTTGTTGGTGTAAAGCTTGACCTAATGTTGCAACAGCACCACCTCTAGAAAACAAAAGCCCCGGTTGTGGAGTAGTTGCAGAACCTGTCAACATAGCATTAGGAGTTGTTTGGATTGTTCCGCCCGGACCCAACTGGGATGTTTGTTCTTCAAATCCAACTGCACCTACACCCGGCATACCTTTACCTATATGGACTGAACCTCCCGGACCCTTCTGGTATGAAACATGGCTGCCACCTATTGTTCTAAATGCGCCCAAACCTCCGCCTGTTTTACTAATACCATTTACCAACGTTTGGTTAGCAGCCACCGTTTTTAATGCTGCAGCGTAAGAAAGACTTTCAGTGGTCATAATTCTATAAGCTCTAGCAGCAGAACCTGCAATTGCTACAAAACCAGTAATAGCTATACCCCATGTAGCCAATTTCTTAGTTGCTTTATCTAAATCACCAATAGCTGTAACTACATTAATAAAACCTTTTACTATATCGTTAAGTGCGGGGAGGAATTTAACACCGAATGCTATTCCTGCTTCACTAAATACATTCTTTAGAATTTTTAATTGCGAAGCTACAGTTTCATATCTTCTTTCTGCTTCAGTCAATAGAGCTTGGTTTTCGACAAACTCAAAGTTAGCCATTGCTAAAGCTTCAGTTAAGAGTGGTACAACCTGTCCTCCGAGTTCACCTTTAGCTCTAGCAAGAGCCATAACAGCTCTTCTAGTTCTTATTTGTCCTAAACCAAGTTCTTGAAGGATTGCAATAGCATCCTTACCTTCTTCTTCAACCCTACCTAAACCAGCAATAAACTCTGCCATTGCAAAGTTAGGGTCAACAGCTTGTAAATTTCTGAATGCGTCTGCAGTCATTCCTGCTGTTCGGGCAACAAGTTCTAATTGATTACCTCCAACTGAAACAAGTCTATCTATAACTTGTACCATTCTTATTATTGCAGTAGAACCTGCTTGTGCTGGCTGACCAATAGCTCTTAATGCTGTCGCATATGCTAAAGCATCAACTGCTGCGTTATTAAATTCTGTTGCTGTTCCAGCAGTAGCTGTAGCTATTTGTGTAGCTGCAGTCATGATTTCTGACTCAGTTGTTGCAAAGTTGTTTCCTAACTTAACTAATACAGAAGCTAAGTTGTCTATTTCTGAAGAAGCAAGTCCTGTAATTTTCTGTAGTCTTGCTAGGGATAGTGCAGCTTGTTCTGCACCCATATTTGTAGCAACAGTTAATTTCTGTATTGTATCTGTAAATCTTACTATATCGCTGGCAGCTATTCCTAACTGACCACCAACTGCTGCTATTTGTGTGAGTTCTGCAACTGCAGCTGGACTGAATTTTGCTATCGCTCTTATCTCTTGAGCAATACCTTGGAAGGCTCTTTCTACTTCCGCTCCTTCACCTTTGACATCTAATGTTTTCTTAACAGAAGCAAACTGGTCTTCAAATGCAACTGCAGCTCTAGCACCAAAAGCAAACGCTGCTGCTAATGTAGCACCAAAACCACCAATAGCAATACGTTGAGTTTGGGATATTGCTTTACCTGCAGCTCTGGTACGAGCAGCCATTTGTTGCATAGACCTGTCAACTTGCTTGACAGTTTTGCCCATTGCTCCTTCGTTGAAACCAAGCTGTACACCTACATTAATGACACCTTGGTTCTTACCGAATTTGTTACTAGCCATTATTTATCTTTTAACTTCCTTCATAAACTGTTCTATGGATATAGTATCACGTGGTCTGTTCCTTCCACGTCTTCTATCCAGTTCCTTCTTCCACCAACCTTTTGGTGGTTTACCACTCTGAGATTCTGAAATATACTCTTCGCCCTCAACGGCAGCATTGTACATTGGTGCGTAAAAAGAAGATTTATCTAAAGGAAGATATTTTAGTAATAGCATAAACTTTCTCCAGCTAAGAGACCATGGGTTATTGATATTATAAAACCTACTGAAGTCTGCTTCTATAGGCCCCCATCTTACAAATACGTCTCCTAGGGAGAAACTTATTTTGGGCTATCGTCCCCTTCTTCTGGCTCTGCACTTTCGTTTTCACCAGAAATTCCATACCTGTCTAGTAACCAGTTGAGTAGTTCTTCTAACTGTGGCCATGTAGCCCCATTTTCTATAACTTCCTCTAATACTTGTTTCCCAAGTAATGACTCTAACCATTCAGGGATAACAGATGTTGGAACAACACCAGTCTCATCCATGTATCTCATTTGAGTCAAGATTACTCTTGCAGGAATTTGTGAAGGTAAAGAATACTCTTTACCACCCATTGTGAATTCAAGCATTTCATCTTGATTCTCACTTAAAGACTCATCAAAGTCTTTATAATTATCTTTGTCAGCCACGCCGACCTCCTATTTATCCTATCTTATACTTTATTCAATATATTAGTTAATGTCGTATACGTCTGAGTCATTTGTATTATCAATAATTCTAAATAATTCTTGATATTGCGCTACAGATTTTGGTCTTAGCACCTTAAACTCAGTTGCAATAACAACCTTCTGTGGTGCCTTTTGATGAGACATTGAGAAAGCTCCAACGTTAACTGCACGTGGAATTTCTACATGTCTATCAGCGCCAGCAGGTCCGTCAACAATTAACAATAATGATTTCTCATCATAGTCATCAGTCGATGGTGGGCTTACTGCGTTGTAACCACTTGCATAACCATTAGAACCATCACCAGTTGTGATTGTTCCGCCACCAAGAGCTGTTTGGATGTTAGTTTGTGAAGCTTGTGAAAGCTCACCAGTTAATCTAACTTCTTGTGCAGTCTTAAATGTAGCTATTGGGTCTATTTCTTCCGCGACCATTATGTCTTCAAATGTTTTATCCATTTCAAGAGTCCAACCGTCTTCGGAATAACCTACATCAACCCATGCTGCAGCAGGGTCAGACCATGCTCCAGAACCGTTATCTGTAGGGAATGCTACGTAGTCACCAGATGCATTACCTTCGTTGCTAATAGCAGCGACATAAAGTACACCAGTTCCGACAATAACTTCAGATATTGTACCGTTTGTACTTGGCATAATATTTATCTCCTAGTTACTATTCTTCTTCTACTTCAGTATCTTGCAAGACACTGCCGTCTCCGGCAGAATCCTCAACGTCAGCTTCCCACGGAGCATCCTTAGATTCATTGTCTTCCTCTAAGGACTCTGAAGAATCTGCTTCAACTAACAAAGGGAAGGATTTGCCATCTAATGACCATTCCTTACCTTTAAGTCTATCCCAGATATCTTCTCCTATCTCAACCGCATCATATTTAGTAAACATAACACCGCTTTCAACGTCTCTAGCTTGAGACTGCTGAAACTTAGGGTGTATCTTCACCAAAAACTTCTTTCCTTTTTTACTCATACTTACTTAACTCCTATGGTCTACTTACCGCACGGTAAGTCATAGCTAAAGCGATAGAGTACCTGCCAAGACCTGTTGATACTTCTTCAACTCTTGTAGGCATTTGAACAATATCAAATCCATATATCTTAGCTCTAGTCGAACTATCACTTGTAGTTATATACCCATTACTATAGTTGAAAGCTGCCTGAATAACAGCATTTGCGAGAGACATTGCTGTACTATAATCCGCAAATGGTTTGTCATTTCCAGAACCACCCCATCTACCTGCATAACATTCCATAGGTAATAAGGCGTTTTGTATGTGTGCTTCACTTCTAGGGTTAACCAATGCACCACCAGACCTATACATAACTAAAAATGGTAAGGTTGCATTCCTTGGTAATCTTGTAGCTACGTTGGTACTACAAACATCAGTAATTATTGATTGACTCAAAGCCCACTTACGTGCAATAATTTCCGCGTCTGGTGGTACTAATTGTCCTTGGTCTAATGTATTTGGCATAATTCTATAGTAACTGCTTATTCATACAAATCAGGGTTTTCAAACTCCCATTCACTACTCTGATAGTTAAAGTCGTCAGCTGCTTCTTGACTAAATCCTCCAGCTAAGAAGTCTATTATTCTCATTAAATCAGCTTGAGTTTTGTGTTCTCCATGTCCTAATGCTTTTAATCCATCAGTCCAAGCTTGGCTAATTATAGGAGCTGTAATTATCTTATCTCTAACATTCTTAGTATGAGCACCATCAGTTGCTTGCATTTTTGCAACTTCGTCTTGTACATATCTTACGCACCTTTTAATATATTCTCGTTTAGCTTGGTCTGTCGTCATTGTTGCATCCATACCATGTGTTTTCCAGTTGAGTTTGTAATCATTGATGTCTTTTGTAGCAGTTGTAGATAAAGCTAGATGCCCTCTACCTGAATACAATGGTGATAGTGGTTTAGGCTTAGCACCAGTTCTACCACTATATTTAATACCTTCTATACCTATTGTAGTAGTTTGGTCTCCTAAGACTGTGCCCGGCATATCTCTATCTCTAGGATGTCCACTAACAATATTGCCTTGGAAATCTTCACCATATAATCCAAGGTCTTTTGCTTTCTGATATAGATGCATTTCTATAATCCCCGACATTCTTTCTTTAAGTTTATGTAATTCGCCGGGAGATTTCCCTGCTTTTATTGCGTCATTAAATTCTTTAGATAATCTCTTAATAAGAGACTCATCAGGAGTAATACTTGAAGTTCCATTAACTAATATAAAGCTAAACAAATCTCCTGAGCTAAATGTTTCAGCTCCTCTAATATTCTTATTTTTTATTTGTGGGTCTTTCTTAGGACTAGGCGGTCTGTCATTCAAATGTTTTGCAACTTCTGCAGCTGATGCTGCCTTTCCATCAACACTATCTGGCCATGATTTTTTAACTTGTCTTACTGTAGTTGCAAGAGCCGCTAAACCACCCTCTGCTGCTGCTGCAAAAGCCATTGCTCCTGCTTCTTCAACAATAATACCTGTACCTTTTAGAGTCCTGTTAACATCACCTAATGCTGCTGAAGTTCCTGCTTTTGGAATTAGAGATTCCATTGCATCTACAACAGTCAAATCTTCATTAGCAGCTGCTTTGAATTTATTTCTTAGAGTTAGAACCCATGCTCTACAAGCTTGGTCTATTTCGAGTTCTGCCAAACCAGTACCCTGTCTTAGTATTGCTTTCATTTTTACTAGTATCTCCATTTCCATGGCTTCAACCTGCATACTTACACCAACCTTAGTTAGTTGTCTTATAGGTATTGCATCAAATGCTTTGGAACCCGGTACCGGTTCTTTAAGAAATTGTATGTCTGCTGCGTTAAGTTCATTGTCACCATATATTCCAGTTACACTACCTTTTGTACTTACATAGTTAGCAGCTTTACCGTGTACTTTCTCTCCTAGAATTACATGATATTCCGTACCGTTATCATCAGTTAATGTTTTATATAGTACACTTCCATCAGTAGGAGGGTTCTTAATTAATTTTCCTGCATTTGCATCAGACCAATAGTCTTGGTTAGGGAACATACCACCAGCAGCTGACATTCTTTGTTGTTCTTGAAATCCAAAAAAGTTTAATTCCTTTGTCAACTCTTCAACGCTGCTATCAGGCCTGATTACATCTCTAAATTGTTTTTCGAAAGGAGCTGCTTGTTGCCAGCCTTTAAGCTGTGGTTGTGCTCCAGTAAATATTGCATCATTTAATACATTATCAATAATTTCTAAATGTCGAGCATCATGACTATCCAGCAACATTTTTCTTTTTGACAAGACTGCTTTTCCTTGGTCAGTTAATACTTTTGTGTTCGCTAAACTGGAATATCTATAAACTTGTTCCATAGCTCTTTTAGTATCTGCAGTAGTTGTCATACCTTGAGCTCTGACCAGACTACCTTTTGAATAGGGAAGTGGTCTACCACCTTGAGTAGCACGAGTTCTTGCATTGAAATTTGGATTAGTTGTAGGTATTATCATTCCACCCATACTAGAAACCATCTCTGGTTTCTTAGTAGGTTTATCTAAACCGAAAGCTTTTGCTGCATTACTCATAGCTCTGTACATTAATAAAGTAGGTGTATAGACATACTGGTCTGTTCTATAGTATCGACCTCCAGTTTTATCTGTCGCAGGTCCACCTAGCTCAATAGCTAAAGCATCTCTTACACCTGTAGCTTTTCTATCATTTGCATTTCTACCACCGAAAAGAACATACCACATTACCAATCCATCTTTGTCACTATCTACAGGGTCTAACATATGTATAGACTTTCGTATCTGTTCTTGATTAGGAACAAAGTTATGACGTTTTATATTATCTGTAAACAAAGCTTGATGTTCATTAACACCACCACCACTTTTGAATGGGCCACGTGGTCCTTGTTCCCACTTTCTTCTTGGATTCTCTTTTGATTCAGGGAGTGCAGGATTAAAGTTTTCATTATCTACTTTACGATATCTTTGTGGACCTCTTGCATCTGAGAGGTCTCCTCTTATAATTCTAGCTGTTTGTGCAGCTTGTCCTAACTGTTCTATTGGTACGCCTTCTACATGTAACTCTAATAACTTACTATATGTATTAGCTAACTGGTCTCCACCAAGTGGTACACCATCTACCTCTGCTAACTGTAAATAGTCAGCTGCCATATTAGCTATTTGTTTTCTTTTATCCTCGTCAACTGATTGAGGACCAAATCTATACAGAGCTCCTTCCCCATATTTTGGATTATGTTCAGCCCTTGACCAAGGAGTAGATTTATCTCTAGCTCCTCCTCTTCTAACTGTATTAAAATAATCTTCAGCACGAGTAGGATTTTGTCTTAAATATAGTTCTGCAGCACTATAAGATTTGAAACCTTTTGGTGTAGATGACCAGAAACCGTGCCCTCCATCTAGCCAATGTGTATTGTCTGTATCCATTATGGTGGCACCACCTCCATCTCTTCCACCTCTAATTAAATGGGATATATCACGGTCAGGTAATTCTGCATTTTCCATATACATAGCCATATCATATGCTGACATCATCTGCTCTACATCTTCTAACGAATGATTATACATAACCATTCCAGAATGGTATTTATCCCCACTCCCTACACCAGTATTTTTTCTAGCTAGTGCATAATAGTCAGGTGCATTAGCAGAAGCTATAGCTGCTATAGCCAATTGGACTTTAGTAACATTGAATCTTCCTCTCATTGCATGTTGTCTAATTTTTTTATCTACAGCATCTGCGTCTAGAGAGAAAGTCCCTCTAAGAAAATCTTTTGTTTTTCTATCATAATGAGATAATATTTTCTGTGAAGCTCTACCAGCAGAAGCTCTTAACAAACGACCAGTTAATCCACCTACTCTCGGAAGCATTCGGCTCATACCTGCAGACAACATACGACCACCTATGCTATAAACTAATTTTCTAGATGTTATTCCTGTAAATCTATTTTCACCAGATAATCTTCTAAAGTCATTGTATCTTTGTAAAGATTCATAACCCATATTCCTAATATTAGAAGTACTCATAGGAGTGACAGAACCGAGTGTTCCTAAGTTATATAAAAAGTTGTATCCTTTTTCTTCGAAGTTTCTAGTTTGTCTAAGAGATTTCCATACCTTAGGTTTTAAGGAGCTAGGGTCTCTAAAACTTTCTCTTAAGCCCGGCACTTTTACTCTCTATATAGAAGGCTTAACCTCTTGTAATAAACTCTTCCATCTCTCATACGTGCCTCACCTACACTATTGATTTCGTAATAATATCCTGTTGATGGTTCGTAAATTCTATCTGATGCTTTTACATCTACTTCTCCGGGAAGAGTGCAATCGTAACTTCTAGTTACGGTATTACTACCGTCTCTATTTTCTTGTTCTCCCAATAATGTTATCCTACATTTAACTCCAGTAGTTGAATTGGCCCATGTGTTACTTTCAACACCTCTTTCATCTACACCGGTACCAGTTGTTCGTTGTACGTTTATAGTGTGTATTAAAAGTCTTCTTGGAAATCTTGCACCCATATTATCACACGAAGAATTGTCGTCTGTATGGTGATAATAATGTTAAATCTGACGCAGTGAGAATTGTTGCTGCATTTAATGAAAGACCACCCGGATATGAAATTGAATAATCTCCGACTCTTTGGCTTTCCGATAAAGTAAAGTTAGATACTGCAGATGTCGAAGCACCTGTAATTTCAGCAGCTTCCTGTTGTGATGCAATAATTAAAGTAGATTCTAATATTCTAGCTGCAGACCTTTCTGTGACTGCTTTGAATTGGATAGGTAATTTAGGATTGTCAGAACCACTTCTTGCATAGTATCCAGCGTTATATGTAACTACTATGTTTAATGGTTTAGCATAAGACCATCTAGTACCTAGTCTTGTTACCCTACCATTTTCATACTTTACAAAATCTTCTTCGTTACCTTCAGTTAAAGTTGTGCCATCTTCAACAATAGAAGTTATTGAATTAACAGGTAGATGTGACAAAAATATATCGTTTGTTTGGTCACCTGTAAAGGTTTCGGTTTGCGTAGCTTGTTCAACATCATAACCAACATATTCCTTAATAGCTGCTTCAACTAAAGGAATTATATTATTTGTTAGATGTGTCTCTAGGTCTGAACTAAGTGGAAACTGTACGTAGTTCTCAACATCTGAAGCTGTACAGAAAGCCATAGTTTAGCCCTCCGTATTACTTAGATTCTTTTTCGACTTTGGCTGCTTTATTTTCTGCTGGCTTTTGGGCTTTAGCTTTTGCTGGCTCTGCTTTCTTTTTAGCAGGAGCTTTCTTTCCCCAACCTTGCTCTTTGAGCCAATCGGTTGGATACTCATGTCCAGCTTTAGCAATTAAGTCTGCTTGACTTACAGGTAAGTCAGCCATAGCGCCTTCCCAAATCTTTCCATCAGGTAGCTTCCAAATATTTTTCTCTGGTACTGTATAACTCATAATTTATATCTTACTCCAATTATCTTAATTTTAAGTCTTTTACTTATCGGAACCTTTACTAACCTTCTCCTCATCAGAAACTTTTTTTTCTTTTGGTTCTTCTATTATAAATTGTTCTAATACTGAATCAGTTTTTTCAAAAAACTCTTCATCTCTTACTATTTTCCCAAACATTTCTAGTTGGGTTTTTACATCTTTTGGGTTCATTTTTCTCCTTAGGTTAAAAGGGCGAATACGAATCCGCCCTTATAAACCATAATAGTTTTATTACATAGCTGTAATACTACAGAATGCTGTTGGTCGATAGATTGCAAATCCTAATCTCATTGTCAATCTAATGGCCAGTTGATTCTTAGTAAAGAAATCACTATGACTATCTGAAACAGCGAGGTCAACGCCTTCTCTCATAACAACTTGAGCAGCGTCGCCACCACCAAACTTACCAACTAACATTGTTCCTTCAGCAATTGCTGTTGAAGGTACTACGTTTAGTCCCCAAAGTTTTGGTTGAACAGCCTCACCAAATCCACCAGCGACAACAAACAATGGGTTTCTAGAACCGCTTGTTTCTACAGAACTTTCTTCTGTAACAATGTCATACCAATCAGATGGGTGCATTACGACAGCGTCTGCTTCAACGAATGCATCTTTTCTGATTTCTGTGATGGCTTGATAAACTTGACCGATTTTTCTTAACTTACCTGTGTAAGAACCAAATGCAAAGGTATTAATACCTGATTTGTTTAATATACCAGTTAAGTTAGGAGCACTTCCGTCGCCATTAATTAATTGGTTGTCCAATCTCAATTTCATCATTGTTGATAATCTTGAGTTGATATAACCTTGTACTCCAGACACATCAGCTAGCAACTCATCAGTTACAGGTAAGAAAGTAGCAATCTTTCTGATTGATTCTGTTCTTTCTGTGAAAGCGAGTGCTGACTCAGCAGCGGCTGCACCTTCAGCTGCTTCAGCAGCAGCGTTGGTGAATGTTGTCTCTTCAAGATATACATAAGCATTTTGGCTTGTATTGATTTGGTCAAACAATCCGATAATGCTATCTGGATTTCTTAAAGCAGTTTCCAAGATTCCCGGAGCTCTTAAGCTCTCAGGTGGATAACCAGTAGTAGTCAAAGTAGTTTTGAATTCAGCATGTGAATCTACACCTTTAACACCATTCTCATTGTATGCACTATAAGCTTTTGAATTAACAAAAGATTCACCAATTGTTTTAGGTGCTTCTGCTTGTTCTGCATGTGGAATAGCATTTACAGGTGTTTCGTCAACTTCCATAGCTTTCTCGTTATTGACTTTAGCTTCTTCGATTTTAATATCATCAACAAGTCCAGCTAGCTCTGTGTTGAGGCCTTTGATTTTCTCTTTGCCCTCAGCACTGTACTTGCCGTCTTCGTTAACGTCTTCGAATGCGACTTTAAGGTCTTCACGAGATTTTGCTATTTGGTCTTTGAGTTCTTTTAACTTACTCATCTCTAACTTTAATCTCCTGTGATTAATGAATAAATATTAAAATTTATTCTTCGATTATTTCGGCTTCCAACGATTCCGCAATAATTGCTTGGCCTTCTGCCCAAAGTGCATCAGACTCTTCATCAACTTCAGTCACTTCAGCTTCAGTTACTTCCTCTTCAGATTCTCCTACTGGAACAGGCTCAGCTTCAACAGCTTCTTCCTCTTCCTCAGATTCCTCTTCAGGTTCAACAACTTCTGGTTCAACAACTTCTGGTTCGGTAGGTGCATCTACTTCGTCTACGACTTCAGCAGGTGTCTCTACTTCCTCTTCCTGTTCTTCAACCTCAGCTTCGGCTTCTTCAACTTCAGAAACGTCTTCAGCATTTTCAGCACCGTAGTTGGTGATAAACTCATCAACTTCGTTCCAAGATTCCTGTAAGTCCTCTTGGACAGCACGTAAAGCATCTGTTGCTTTCATACCTAACTTCCTTCCATCCTTAGCACGTAACATCGCTATGGCGGTAGCTCGTGCCATCAAGTCATTGAATGCGGCAAGCACATCTTTGACTTGTTGTGAAAAAGAAACACTAGGTGTTTCCTCTTCGACATCTTCATTTGAATCTACTTTGTAATAAGTATTTCCATCTTTATCTACGATTTTGATAGTTCTACCAGACTTCTCAGCTTCTGCTAATGCTTTAGCTGGGTCTTCATATAGGTCTTCATCACCGCTTAGTAATCTACCAATTTCTTTAGCTCTTTCAGATAATTGTTTTGAACTATCTTTAATAGCTTGTGGTAAGTCAGCATCTTCACCTTGAGGTATTGCATTTAATATTACTTTCATATCTTGAGCCATTTCATTAATTAATTTCATAGCTTCTTCCTCAGTTTCTGATATGTTGTCTTCGTATAAATCTTCTTCTACTTGGGGTTCGTCTACTGTCATTTCGTCTTTAACAGTGCTATCCATATCTTTTAATAGCTCAGTATTAGATTTAATAGCTAATGTATATGTTTCTTGATTAGCCCCAACAAGTACAGGTGACACTTCGAATACTGTTAAATCCTTTAAGAACCTAACATCTTCTTCATTATCACTTCCATCTTTCTTGAGCTTCCCATATTCTGATTCATTAACTCTATAGCCGAATGACCATTGTTGTAAATCTCCCATGTTCTTGACAAGCTTGTAAGCTTCTTGTCCAGATTCTGTATCCATAAAGAATTCACCATTAAAAGTAGCTTTATCTTTATCTTCTACTATCTGACCTTTACCTATTGGCATATCCCACTTATGGGCCCATACCATTGGAACATCTCCTGATTTGAATCCAGACTTAATAGCGCCAGCCTCGACAACGTCGCCATCTGAATCAAGAGAATTGAACACTGAAAATACTGCCGAGACTTTTCCTTCCGATTCTTCTTTTAATTGGAAGTCAATTTTCTTAACTTCATTTTCTTGCATGTTTAATAAAACCCCTCTGTATACAGTTTTACAATATATTCTATATATTAAACAATAAGGGTAAAAATTAGTGTTATTTAGCGCTATTTAATTTATTAAGTATTTGACCTGCTTACCTTCTCCACATTAGATGAGAGTGGATGTGAAGAAGGAAGTAAGTCTACGTCGTAAGGCTTTCTTTTGAAAAGACCTTTACTTAATGCATATAAGAAACCTTGCACTCTAGCTAAACCCCAATGGTCAGCAGAAGAGCTAGCGTCCTTAATGGCTGCTTCGTTATTATTATATGCAACGTGTCCCCTGTTAAATACTGCAACTAATGTCCTTAAGTTTGTCTTGAACAAAGGATTAGATGCATTATGTACTTCTACTTTTTTAGTTAGTATTTTGCTAACATTTTTAGAAACCTTTTTAGAAAATATCTCATCTAGTATTGTGTCTTTTACTTCCAAAGACTTTTCTTTTCTTGCTTTAGCTACTAAATCATCTTTAGGTTTATTAGAAGATTTCTCTAAAGCTAATTGAAATTTTGTTTTTTCATTCTCAGCTTCTGTCTCAAATTGTGATTCATGCAATACTTCAGCTTCTTCTGTGCTAACCTTTAATTCTTGTATTGCTTCTACTTCAAGTTTTCCAGCATCTATTATTTCATCATCAGATTTTTTTATATTTTCTAAGTAAGCCTCTGCTTCTGATTGTGTATCAAAACATTTAATAACTTCATTTGTATCGTGGTCTAAACAACACCATGAACCATTAGGCATTTGTGCTACATACTTCTCTTCATTTCTTGGTTCTTCATCCATTACAATTTTTGGTTCTCTAAAATTAGCAGCTGGGTAATCTTCCATACTAAGTAAATCTTTACCACCATAAGAAGCTGCTTCTAAAAATCTATCTCTTTCAAGTAGAGGTTGTCCTTCTTCAGTTATTTGAACTGTGTTTAATGGCCTTAAGTATATATCGTGCTTTTCGTCTGCTTCTAAACCTACAACCTTTCTAGCTTCTCCAATAGTTATCCAACCTCCTTGAACACCAGTGTTAACTCTTTTGTAAAGCTCATCCATATCTTCTTGTAAAGCTCTGACTTGTGAGTAATCAAATTCACATTTAGAACTTGTATCGTTATAATCAGGTATCAATAACTGATGTGTCAATTCACTAGATACTGTTTTCCACATAGGAATAAGCTTTTGTTCAGTAAAGAACTCTCTTAACTCTCTAGTATTATTGTAAGTTGCAGAATCTAAACCAGCACCAAGTCCAGCTAATATCGCTGGTACACCAAGAACTGCTGATATCCTTTCTTCCGGTAATCTTCTAAGTTCTTGTAATTTCATTTGGTCAGGTGAAAAAGAAACTATGTCAACATTCATTGAACCTGATAAAACCATTGGTGCTCCTCTATTGGCTCCACCAAATTTAGTCTTGTATGATTCGGATATTGCTTCTGCTTCCTCTCTAGTTGGTCCACCAAGTGAATCATTCCTTGGAGAAAGAACAACACCCGGAACTGCCATGTTGTGTAATAAAGCAGCTGACCATTGTCCTGCAGCTTCATCACCTAAAATTTCTCTTAACACTCCTTTTAATGGGGCGTGTCCTCTTCTATGGTCATTAGGGTCAATACCTTGTCTAATGTGAACAACGTCATCAACAGGAAGTATTAAAGGTTCTCCTGAACCTTGTTGGTAATATTCATAATGGGTTATAAGTTGATTTTCATTTCCTCTTACTTGTACCATGCTCGGCATCAAAGGAACTAACTGAACTACTTGACCTAACTTATTTCTATTCTTGTATAAGAAAGCATCTCCTACAGTATTGATTGCTAAAACAATATAGTGGTTTAACAAACCAGCAGACATAAAAGGATTAGGTCTTGCATATAATGCAGATATCGGATGATTCTCTAATTTTTCTACATTGCCGAAAGTATCTTCTTTAACTACATTCAATGCTGGTTCAGAGAAAGCAGTTGATAATACATTCAAACATGCAATAACTGCAGAGTTGGCTGAGCCATCTCCTATCTCTTTTAGTTGTTCGGTCTCCCAAAATCCAGCAGTGGTGTTGTAACCATAGACTGAAAGGTCATTACCAAACATTTGGTTATAAGAACTCTGTCTTACTTTATCTTCTCTACCTCTGATTGCATCGAAGGCTTTTTGAAATCTATTTCTCTCTTTTGCCATTTATTAATAAGCTTCCCAGATTCGTCTTTTTTGCATTTCTTGTGCTCCTAAAGCTAAAGCATCTACCATGTCATCATGCGCACCTAAAGGGAATGTCAATAATTCCCGCTCTAAATCCGGTAGCCATGGAGCTTCTGCTTTAAGTAAAACATCTCCGCTTTCCATCCTAGCCGATAATGGCAATGCTTTGGTTATTTTGTCCTTATCTGCTGGTATTTCTTGTACTCTGAATCCTTCTCTTACTAACATCTGAGTTACTGTTTTGGATAGTCCTACTTTTTCTAGTAATACATGAGACCAATTGTATCGTTTGTACATTTCTGTAATTTGTGGGATTATATCTGGACCTTCTACTTTAATTCTTTTAACATCATTAACAAACAATGTACCATCAGAGTGTTTAGCAAAATCTATAATAGCTGTATAGTCTGAACTATCTGCTGTAGTCACAGCTATATCTGCTGCACCAAAGTGTTGAAGTTCTAATGGGTCCCATTTACCTGAACCACCTTGCCACAAACCATCTTCATTCTTAGCAAAATAATTAATCCATTCTGGTTTAACAATAGATTGACCATTCTCTACAAATTCTGCTAAATATTCTTGAGTAAAGATTATAGAACCTACTTCCTTCTTGGCTATTTCTATTTCTTCTGGGTCAATAGCAGGGTTATCAACTGTTGCGTATCTAAATGTTGCCCAGTTCTCATCATCTTGTGCAGTAGTCCATAAGTCATAAAACCAATTATTCATACCCATAGGTGTAGATATAAATAATCCAGAACCCTTTCGTTCAGTTAATGTTGGTCTTAATACTTCTCTCCAAACTTCTGGTTTAATAAAAGCTGCCTCATCCATCACTAAGAAGTCAAGACCTTCACCTCTTAATCTTTGAGGATTGTCTGCTGACTTTGCTGCTATATATCCACCATTTTCAAAAATTACTTCCATATTTGCTATAGATACTTTAGGTCTAATCTCTTGAGGGAAAGACATAGCTGCTGCTTCAATAGCTCTCCAGCCAACTCTTGCTATTGCAAATGTAGGTGCAACCCACCAAGCTCTTTTACCTTCTAAAGCTTTTTGCATACACAGTTGTACACCTAATCGTGTCTTACCGAATCTTCTTCCTGCACATAATATTTTCCAACGTGCTTCTGAATTAGCTACAGTCTCCTGTGCTTTGTGTAATTTAGGGAGCTTTGCTGAATACTGTACCATTACTCGCCTTCATAATCATCCCAAGTTTCAAGCAAAGCAAATACAGTTTCTTCCAATTTATCTAATTCCATAACTACCATACCGTCAGTTGTCCCATCAGGCATAGCAACAAATATAAAAGGTTTGTTATTTCCTATAGCACTATTGTTTTCATCTGATTGTAATTTAGCTGCTTTGAACTTAGTCCATAATGATTGAACTTGCTTACCAGCTTTTACTTCTACTCTTACATGCCCTAGCCAACTTTCCTCATGACCCATCATTGAACGAAACTTAGTATTAGGTATCTTTAATTTCTTACGAGCAAGATTCTGTTTCCTTCTACCTTTGTTACGATTGTTCTTGGCTCTACGTGCAGCTTCACTTTTCTTCGGGTCATCTGGATTAAATCTTTTCTGTCCCATTGCTACATTGAAACCCGGACCTTTCTCTCTAAGCTTTCTTGATTTATATTCTGAATAAGTTTCATCATCTCTTATATCGAATTCTTTGTCTGTCGCCATCTCTACCACCTAAACTTTCTTTTTTTAGCTTCCTGATATTTACTATAGGATTTCTCTGTTAATCCATCAGGGTTCTTATCCCATTCTACATCCACAGGAGTTTCAAACATAACATTACGAGAAATTTGTCGCTTTGTATCACTATCACATTTAGGACATTTAACAATAGGTTCTTCTGTAATTCCATAAGTTATCTCAAATAAAAAATCACAGTTCAAACATTTATGTTCATACCTAGGCATTTTTATCTTCTCCTAATATCCATGCTGCAGTCAAATCCATAAAGCCAAATAAAATTGTGATACTTGCTGTAAGGTAAGCTGCCTCATACATTGCAAATCCAAATTCAACAAAGTGAGCTAAAGCTCCTATCTGTAATCCATAACGAACATATTTTTTTAACTTACTCCTCATCAGGCCTACACCTTATGCAGTAGTCATGTTCCAAATTAATAGACCAAAAATAATCTCTGCACTTACTACAGGGAATTAAATGGTCTGGTCCATATTTGTTATCTAATGATGTTTCCATGTCTATCAATCCCAATATTAACTTCTCTAAGTCTGATAAGTTTTTTTATTTCCTTACCACTCTTAGCTATCCACTCTACAGTAGCCTCAAGTTGTTTAGGATTTTGCTGACGATATTCTCTAAGAGCTTCCTTAAGCCCTTTGCCTTTTACCGTTATGGTTTCCTTACCATCAAATACGTAATCATATTTTTTCATAAAGATATTATAACGAGATTTTTTTTAGAATACAGCTCTTCCAAAGAAGAGCCGATGATGGGAGGAGGTCGGTGTGGATGCCGACATATTCATATTACCTACTCCTGTATGACCTCGTGGTATTTCGTAGTGGGTCTGAATAAAATTTATTTAGGAATTTATCAATGAAAAAAAATATTTCTTCTAGTGAGGGAACAATAAATTTATCTACTCTTTGGTTCTCTTTATACATAGTGACTAGATAATCTTCTTCTAGTTTCGTTGCTTTGAATTTGTATCCTGCATAAATAAAATCTTCAATCATGGTTCTTACAGAATACCATATGGGTTTGGTATTTAATAAAATAGCCGCCTCACAGGACGGCCTTAATTTTATAGTATCTTTACCTTTGTATTACTAAATCTATTTTAACAGGTTATACGAATATCCATTCAGGAGTTTCATTTAATTTTTCAAATATTCTTGCTAACATCCTCACATCTTCCAAAGCTGAGTGTGCTTTATACTCTTCTTCAAACATCCACTTAGCAACATCTTCTTGAGAAGCAGATTTATCTGGATATCTTTTCTTTATTTCCTGCTTTGTGTCTCTCCACTTACATAATGGCAGTAGCAAATTATATTTTTCACAAGTTTGTGACATAACTTCTTTGTCAAATCTAAAAGCATTATGTGCAACAGCAGTCTTTCCAGTAAGAACTCTGGCTATTTCTCCGTAGATGTCTTTGAAATCATGTAAATCATCTCTATCCATGAACTGATTAGGTTCAAATCCATGGATATCGGTAGCCCATTTGTGATTTAGATAATCTTTATGTGGTTTTATAAACCAGTGATACTCTTTTTTGCTAGATAAATCTATTAAAGCTAGTTCAATAGGGTCATACCACTTCTTACCTTTGAAATATCCTAGGGTTTTATCAGGATTATCTGTGATATTTGCTCCAGTAGTCTCAAAATCTAGGATTACATACTTCTCATCTGACATTTCTCAACCTTCTTATCGCATATGGTACACCAATACCTGTTTTATCCAGCCATTTGAAAACTTCTGACCTAGTTATTGGACCTAATAGAGTAGGCTCGTCGTCTCCCTCGAAGTAATATATCTCCCAGAAGTACTTAAGCTTTTCTTTTCTTGACGTTCTTCTTGGATTTAGACTTCTTTGCTTTCGATTCCTCTGCAAGTCTGCGTTCTCTTCGGATTGCTCGCCTTTCTCTTTCGGATTTTCCACCCCAAATACCAAACCTTTCTTTTCTAACGACAGCAAACTCAAGACATTCCTCACGAACTTTACATTCGGCACAGATTGCCTTAGCTTTGATGGTTGAACTCCCTCTCTCTGGGAAAAACAAGTCCTGTTCCTCTCCTACACAGTTAGCATCCTTGTAAAATTCAGGGATTTGTAGGATATCAGCCAGCGTCGCTATAAAAACTCCTCATTTAC
>MDTE01086277.1_pt1 | contig 30628 bp, 25 predicted proteins | sample 811231 | NCBI WGS metagenome assembly MDTE01 (sample SAMN05326651, study PRJNA326480) | marine metagenome | isolation source: seawater | place: Indian Ocean: Red Sea | collected 2010 | reverse complement strand
CAACGACAGCGAATCGGCGTTGCGCGTGCACTAGCGGCAAAACCAGAGGTCATGGTGCTTGATGAACCTGTTTCCGCCCTTGATGTGTCCATTCAGGCCCAGGTTATCAACCTGATCAAAGATTTACAGACTGAATTTGGACTCGCGTATATCTTCATAGCCCATGATTTATCTGTAGTACGTAATATAAGCGATCGTGTCGCAGTAATGTATCTGGGTAAAATCGTCGAGATTGGTTCTAGAGATGATATCTACAATAATCCAAAGCATCCTTACACACAAGCATTGCTCTCAGCGGTGCCCACCGCTAACCCTGAATTAGAACGCAGCCGTGAACGAATCGTACTTGAGGGAGATATTCCTAGTCCCTTAAACCCACCCTCAGGGTGTGTTTTTCGTACACGTTGCCCCTTAGCTACCAAAGAATGCAGTACCCAGCTACCAGAACTCCAGAGTGTTTCAGGAAATCATCGCGCTGCGTGCATAAAAGGCGACTGGTATGAATCTAAGAATCCTGTGCCTGTATCAGTATCAGAGGAGACGTAAATGTTCGATGTTGTAATCCGCGGCGGAACAGTAATAGACGGTACTGGCGCCACAGGATTTTCTTCTGATTTAGCGATTAATGGCGACACAATCGTCGCTATCGGGAATTCTACAGAAGCAGAAGCACATCAAGTTATTGATGCAACCGGTAAAGTCGTAACACCTGGCTTTATCGATCTGCATAGTCATGCGGACATGTCATTTTTTATTGACCCTGACGCTGACAGCAAAATAACCCAAGGGGTTACTTTCGAGTACGTGGGAAATTGCGGTATTAGCTTCTGCGCCCCACTGATCGGTGAAGCTGCTTCAGATCTAAACACCCGTAAAGCTTGGTATGACACAGAATGGTCGCCTAATTGGACGAGTTTTAGTGATTTTCTAGATGCTCTAGAAAAAACTGGTTCCAATATCAACATAGCTACCCAAGTGGGGCACGGCACGGTCAGAAAAGCCGTGATGGGAATGGATACACGGGCTCCAGATTCTGGTGATCTGAAACGAATGCAAACACTGGTAGCAGAGAGTCTTGATGCAGGTGCGCTTGGGTTCTCAACTGGCCTATCGATGGCTCCCGGATACTACTCTCTCGCGGTAGAAGTATTCGAACTCGTTCAGGTAGCAGCTGACAGAAACAAACTTTATTCATCGCACATACGCGACTCGTCTACAGAAGGCCCCGGACTGTTCGTAGCTACTATGGAGGCCCTGGAAGCAGGCCGCAGGACCGGAGTCAAAGTACAAGTCTCACATCTCAAGGCCAACGGACCATTGAGAGGAAGATCTCCAGATCTAATAGAAATGATTGATAAAGCACAAGACGACGGTATTGATGCAGCCGCGGATGTTTATCCATACGTATCTGCCAGCGGACCAATGAGCGGAAACGTTTTTCCACGCTGGGCACTTGAAGGAGGCAGGGAGCAGGCTCTAGAAAGACTAAAAGACGCCGACCTGCGAGCACAGATAGTTAATGGATTGGAACAAGCTTTTGAAAAATTTTCAGGTCCAAGCAAAATAGCAATCGCAAACTACGCCCCAGATGCAAGTCTCGAAGGGAAACAGCTACCAGAAATCGCTACTCAAATGGACTGTACTGAAAGTGAAGCTTTAGCACGTATCTACGAAGGATTCGACGCACAACTCGTAATCACCGGTATGGCTCAGCAAGATGTTGACCTCATCAGCGCTGCACCATCGGTCGCGATCGCATCAGACGGTAGTTCCCTTCGAGCAACTGGTCCTTTGAGTGCAGGTAAACCGCATCCGCGCAGCTATGGGACTTTTCCAAGATTTTTAAAAAGAGTTCGAGAAACAAATCTAGTCTCCCTTGAAGAGGCCATAAGAAAAATGACAACTCTCCCTGCTGAACGTCTTCAGCTTACGCGTAGAGGACGTTTAGCTCCGGGATATTTTGCAGATGTCACCATACTTGACCCTTCAGAAATAGAAGATACGGCCACTTTCCAAGAACCTCACAAATATTCAAAAGGAATAGAAGACGTGCTAGTAAACGGAACTGTTGTAGTAAGAAATAAAAAAGTCACGGGAAAAAGGCCAGGACGCGTGATTCGATCTTATACAGATTAAACCTTCAGCATTCACCACCAGCCAACCCACAAATAATTGTGACATATCTACTGATCAATCTAGCGAGAAACTTTAAAAGAAAGGTATCTACATCATGAAGCTCGCAGGCAAACACGCTTTACTTCAGATGTTTGTGGCCGAAGGAGTGAGCTATGTGTTCGGGAATCCCGGCACCAGTGAAACTCCTATGATGACCATTCTGCCTGAATACAAAGATTTAAATTACATGCTTGTCCTCCAAGAAGGAGTCGCTGTCGGCATGGCAGAGGGATATGGGAGAAGCACAGGAACTGTACCACTGGTGTCTTTACACATTGACAATGGACTGGCCAATGGACTGTCATTGATGATTGACCAGCTACGTTCAGGAACACCGATGGTAGTGACAGCTGGAAATAAAGACATTAGAAAGCTCGGTTCAGGTCGTTCAGACCTGGCAGAATTGGCTAGGCCTTTTGCCAAATGGAGCGCAGAAATCACCCACGCCGGACAAGTCCCATCAGTCATACGACGAGCGTTCCAGGAAGCCAAAACTTCCCCAACCGGACCGGTATTTGTCGGAATGAGTGCTAATGCATTCGATGATATCGCAGACGTGAATATCCAAGGCTCGACGGAAGTTGTGCAGAATTCATCAACTGACCTGAATGCAGTAGGAGAAGTCTGTGATCTTCTTGCTACAGCCAGCAAACCAATCATGATTATTGGAGATCGGCTTAATGGAGGTAACCAAGCAGCATTAAAGCTGGCTGAAACAGCAGGAATTCCTGTATACGGACATGGCTCATTCGAAGTCAACTTCCCTGCAACACACCCTCTGTGGCAGGGCAACCTTTCAGTACGTAACCCTGACGCAGTCAAAGCAATTAGATCTGCCGATCTGATCATCGCTACTGGATGTACAGTATTTGATGATTTCTTCTACCAAGCCGAAGACATCATTCCTAAAAGTACTAAATTAGTCCACATCGATTCAGACCCAGGCTCAGTAGGTAAGTCCGAACCAGCGGACATTGCAATTCTTGCTGCACCTTCGGAAGTAGTAAGTCAACTGGCTGAAGCTGTCTCATATGAATTTACGGGGACCAAAGCTGAAGAAGCAGCCCTCAGGATAAAAGATGCCGCAGCAATATCAACTGCACGCAGAGAAGCATTTGCTAAATCGGTAAGTACGCAACGAAATATGTCTCCAATGAGCCCGGCTACATTTGCAGCCACATTTGCTGAGGCACTGCCATCTGATGCCACCGTTTTTAACGATGGAATAAGTACCGCCGGCTTGATTTTCGAAGCAATGAGCCCAGATGAGCGAGGAAGCTACTACGCCATTCGTGGAGGAGCTATCGGGTGGGGAATGGGAGCAACTATGGGAGTTCAATTAGGCTTGCCGGATAGACCAGTAGTGGGAGTGATGGGTGATGGAACAGCCATAATGACCGTACAGGCTTTATGGACCGCCGCCAATTCAAATATCCCTGCGGTTTTCGTTATCTGCAACAACCGGTCATACAGAATATTAAAACTCAATTCAAATGTTTACCACAGGATGCAAGAACTACCAACACCAGACAGCTACGTCGCCTCAGACTTCGACCTACCGCTCGACTTTAAATCTCAAGCAGATGCTTACGGAGTTGAGGGGGTACGAGTCGAAACGCCAGATGAATTAACCGCACAAATTCGCAGAGGATGTGAATTGAACAAACCGCTGGTAATAGATGCCGTAATAGATGGGACTGTTTAGCAGGTTAATCCTAGACCATTAACTTGAAGCATTTATTTTTAATTTTGCGACCTGCCTAAAGTGCAACACCAAAAGCATCTCAAGGGTTAGAATTCTCATAGCTTAATGTCAGACGATTCGTTTTCGATTATTTTTCTGGGAGCACTCTATTGGAACTCAGGGTAAATCGCGCTAAACAGAAACTCACTAACGGTGAAATTGTCACCATCGTAAGTGGAATTACTCATCCCGATGATATAGATGCCGTAGGACCCTTGGGATTTGATGGAATATGGTTAGAAGGAGAACATGGAGCTACGGACGCTTCCGACCTCGGAAATCTGACTAGGGCATGTGATATCTGGGGAATGACCTCGGTAGCCCGAATAAATCTCAACGAACAAGGACTAATCTACCGTACCCTCGATCGTGGAGCTCAAGCTATTGTCGTACCACATGTGAACAACGCCGCTGAAGCTCGAAACGTAGTGGAAGGTGGTAAGTTCACACCCAAGGGCAAGCGAGGAATGTTCACCAGCCGACAAGGTTTAGGTGTCTCAAACTATTTTGATAACGCCAATGACCAATCAATGTTAATTGTTCTCATAGAGGACATCATCGCGTGGGAAAATCTAGACGAAATAATAGCGGTTGATGATATAGACGTTTTCTTTGTAGCGCCTTCTGATTTTGCATCGTCTATGGGACATATGGGTGATATCCAGCACCCCGATGTACAAGAAAAAATCAACGACTCGATTTCACGAATTGTTGCAGGAGGCCGTAATGCTGGCGCTCTCGCCACAAATGAAAATGTCGCCAGTTACACTGAGATGGGCGTCAGATTCTTTATGACCGGTGCCGGCCCCTGGATCGCCAACGGTTTCAATGAATTCATTGCAAACGCAAACGCTGCGAAATAGCCAATACAAGATTTAACAAATTGAACAAATTGATGTCAAAACGACTTATGGTGGTTGCTTTAATTTCCACCTTATTTATCCTGCCTGCATGCCAAGCAGCCGGCAAAAATCCAGATAACGTAAAAATTCCAATTATTCAGCCAACCGCTGATACATCTCTATGCCATAACAACGCGTATCCACAAGAAGCGCCAAGGTTCGAGGATGTTTCCGCTGATCAACTTGTCGGCGAAGTGGATGGTATAAAAATTTACGATCGAGTAACAGGAAACGGTAACCCTCCAAGAATTGAAGATATGGTTACGGTCAATTACACGGGCTGGCTTGATGACGGATGTGTATTTGATTCTTCGTATTCACGCGGGACAACCACTGACCTCATCCTAGTATCCGTAATACAAGGATGGAGAGACGCGATGTTAACCATGTCTCCTGGAACGATAAGGCGCGTGGAAATACCGGCTTCTCTTGCATACAAGGAAATCGGATCACCACCAATGATCCCACCTAATGCCACGCTAACTTATGAAATTGAACTGATCAGTATTCTAACCCCCGCACAAGCAATTACCACGGCTACAGCCATTGCTGCCAATGCGACAGCTACTCCAGTTCCTACTACAACACCAGAAGGAGGGTCGATAGTGTCTAATTGTGACAACTCTGATTACCCTGAAACGGCTCCGCAGTTCGAAGACGTAACCGAAGATCAATACACCGTCGAGGCATCAGGGATTCGTGTATTCGACACAAAAGTAGGTGATGGCAAAACCCCAGATCAAAATAACCGGGTTGATGTTCATTACACAGGATGGCTAGCATCTGATGGTTGCGTCTTTGACTCTTCTTACACAAGAGGTCAGTCAATCTCATTCCCCGTCGGTGGAGTTATTCCGGGCTTCCGAGACGCAATACTGGGTATGAAAGTCGGAGGACAACGACGTGTGTACATACCTGCCGATCAAGGATATGGTCCTCAAGGTGCGGGTGCAGCAATTCCACCAAATGCCGATCTGGTATTCGATATCGTCCTGGAAGACGTTCGATAAAACAACACAAGGATTCATCATTTATCACTAACTGGAGTTTATGTGTCGTGATAATTCCGTTAGAAAATTAATCCTGATGCACAGTTGGAATAAAATCACACCGCGTAACGAGACGAAAAACCTGATGAAATGAAAATTAACAAGGTTGAAACCATTTACGTTGACGAATTCTGGCAAATGTGCTGGATACGTATTCACACTGACTCTGGAGAGATCGGACTAGGCGAAACATGGTATTTACCAAGGTCAGTCGCCGCCGTGGTCCACGAAATCTTCGGTCCCACTTTAATTGACCAAGACCCGATGGATCGTGAAGGAATATGGGACGAATTATTTAAGCTTGCAGGCATATTCACATACTCAGGCGCGGAATTAAGAGCACTCTCGGCAATCGACATAGCATTATGGGACATCGTAGGTCAGGCGCTTGACCAGCCAATTTACAATCTTCTAGGTGGAAAATGCCGCGACAAAATCCGCATTTACAACACCATTGGCAGCTACGGTAAATGGCAGGACAACGAATTTGAACAACAGGATCCCGTTGGTTTCTTACAAAGTCTGATTGACGAAGGAATCACTGCAGCAAAGGCTTACTACATGGCACCGTATGCCGCGGAGTCCGGCGGTAACTTCGTTTCGGCAAAGCAGATCAAAGAAGGTTTGGCGCCGCTCAAAAAACAGCGAAAAGCGCTGGGGGATCAGATCGAAATCGCTCATGATGGCGGCGGTCAATGGGCATTAGCTCCAGCCATCAGAATCACTCAAGCGATGGATGAATTCGATCTGCTTTGGCAGGAAGAGATGATCCATCCAGTAAACGTCCAAACCCACCTAAAGTTAGCCAACGAAACCAAAACGCCAATATGTGCGGCTGAACGATTGATGACTCGTTTCGAATTCCGCGAATATATTGAAACGGGCGCTGCAGAAATTGTAATGCCCGACCTGATATGGACTGGTGGAATATCAGAAACTAAAAAGATAGCGACACTGGCCGATACTTATCAAACCCCAATTGCGCCACACGATTGGACAGGACCAGTAAACGTCTTCGCCTGTGCTCACATATCAATGAATTGCCAAAACGTAATGATTCAGGAAACCAACCGTGCCTATTACCGAGGCTGGTATGACAAATTCATAGAACCTAACATCATCATCCAGGATGGCTACCTGCTTGCACCCGAAGGACCCGGACTGGGAACCCGCCTCAAAACCAGTGTTTTTGATAGACATGATGTCCACGTTGAACAAACCACCGAAGCTCGAATATGGGAGCCCGTGGGATTCAAGGACCCTGGGCAAAAAGTAGCTAACTTCTTCTCACCAAACGTCCCGAAGGGTCAAGAAGAACCAAATTAATGTCTAAGAAAATATTTCATCATTAATTCAGAAACGCCATAGTTTCACTGAAACAATCTACTATAGATTTCTGGACCGGTAATATAACTAAATGTCCACTGAATATCTTTCTATCGACGTAGGGTCGACATCTTTGACCGCTGTAATTATCGATATCGAGTCCAAATCGGTTGTCGGATCATCTAGTGCGGTCAACGCATCCGAAATCACCTCAGCTGCAAACAAAAAAATCGGCCGATCTGAGTGGGATATCGAGCAAATGGCCGATCTCGCTATCACCAACGCGGCAAATCTAATCAAGTGCACCAACGCCCAACCTGCAGCCATTGGAATTACTGGTCAACAGCAGGGGCTACAACTTTTAGACAACCAACTCAAGACAATCGGTAATTTCATCTCTTGGCAAGATCAACGTGCTAAAGACGTAATCCCAGGTAACAACCACAATTACCTCGATGCGATGGGCAAGCTTGGGGGTGCAAAACCAGATACTGGCGGACTACCAGCCTTTGAAAACACCGGCTGCCCGATTGTCACAGGTTATACCGCCCCAAATCTATACTGGCTCAAAGTTAATAAAGAGCTCTCATCAAACGTTTCCAATATCCACGGAACAACAGCTCCTGAATTCGTTGTATCGCGCTTGACCGGAACTCGCCCCGTCACCGACCCAACCGATGCCGTTAGTTGGGGTGTTTACGATTTAAGCAAAATGAAATGGAACTACAACCTTATCGATTCGCTTGGTCTACACCGGTCACTACTATCAGATCTCGCAGAGTCATGCACACCAGCAGGAACCCTAACCAGGCAGATGGCCTCAAAACTCGGTGTAAATGCAGGAATTCCTGTTTCCGTTGCTTCTGGTGATCATCAGTGCAGCTTTGCAGGGACTGTGACAGATTATGAAAACACACTAGCGATAAATATCGGTACAGGTGGACAAGCGTCGGTCTATATTCAACACGCCGTCCCACGTGGATGGCTTGAACTTAGACCATTTATTCAAGGCGGCTACCTGCTGGCTGGAGTAGGAGTAGTCGGAGGTCGAACGTTCCGCACTCTGAGAGATTTCTTTAACAACGCCACGCAGATATTAACTGGATACGAACTAGATTCCGATATCATGTACGAAAAATTGGTTGAGTTGGCAACCAACATTCCGCCCGGCTCAGAAGGTGTAATCGTAGACCCACTTTTCACAGGTTCTCGTAGCAACCCTAGGGCAAAAGCAGCAATACGTGAGATTACTCCAGGGACGTTCACCCCCGGACACATAGCACGAGCTCTTTTCGAAGCCATGGCAATTCAACTGGCAAGCTCTTACAGAGAAGCAATACGTCTCGGAGCTGGAGAACGCTCGTTTCTCGTGGGGTCGGGAAACGGACTAAAATTGAATCCCGTCTTATGGGAATCTATCAATACTGAGTTAGGCATACCTGTTCAGTTGAGCCATCACAATGAAGAAGCAGCCATAGGCGCGGCACTATGTGCGGCCGTAGCAGACGGATCGTTCACTTCGCTGAATGAGGCAAGTAAGTCATTTTTAAATTTCATCACCCCCACAACTACCCATGAGGCTTAATGACAAACTTAACCCCTTTTCCTTCAGCAGAATCAATAATCGCCTGCGGGGCATCCTCAAGTACATAACGACCAGATATTACTCCATCCAAGTTCAGCGTATCTATTTCAGTTGGAGTTCTAGCAAACACATCCCCACGCCCAAATGCACCTTTCAGAGTTATCTCTCGATAATGGATATCGTACATATCAACCGGTAACGCAGCACCCTCGGGATTAACCCCTATCATGAGTACTTGGCCGCGAGGCCTAACAACATCGAAGCATTTAGCTACAAGATTCGGACGCCCTACTGCTTCAACAGCAATGTTCGCTCCATTGCCACCATTATGATCCTTTATAAATTCCTCTAGGTCGCATTCCCCTGGATCATGAAGCAAGTCTGCGCCAAATTGAATTGCCATCTCACGCCTACTTGCCACCGGCTCAGACATCACTATCCTATCCACGCCTAGCCGCTTCAAAAAAGCCAACGTGAATAGCCCCATAATTCCACCCCCTACGACAACTCCAAAGCCATTTTCATCTATTCGCATCATCTCCGCACCCGAAAGGCAACATGATGCGGGTTCAGTCAATGCAGCGTGTTCAAGATCCAACGTGTCAGGTATTTTCACCGCAGATTGAGAGGGGGCACTTGCGTATTCCGCAAACATCCCAGAAGTAAGATAAGAATTCTGACAACGGGACTGAGACCATGTAATACATGCCTGACACTCACCACAATGACTGGTTGTATTCATAACCACCCGTTCGCCAACACGACTCGCATCTACATCTTCACCAACAGAAATAATTATGCCCGAACCTTCATGCCCGAGAACCTTAGGTGGTGTGGCAGGAAATAAACCTTGGGTGATGTGCACATCAGTACCGCAAACACCCACTGTGTCAACTTTTACGATCACTTCTCCAGCGGAAGCTTCTAGGTTGGGTGTTCGATCAAGTGAAAAATCCGACCCCCCATGCCATGTCATCACGTGCATTAACAAATAGTCCTCAAAAATTACTTCAAACCCACAACGGATACAGACATATCCATAGCTAGGCTATTTACTAGGCTTAACAACGATGTTAACCAGCCTGCCCGGAACGTAGATAGCTTTAACCTCAGTCATACCTTCCATATGACGGGCAACGTTTTCACTTTCCCTGACCGCTGATATAGCACCTTCCCGGTCAATATCCGCAATCACCTCAATCTGGTCACGGAGCTTACCATTTACTTGAACAGCAAGCGTAATCGTATCGCTTGTCGTCAAGTTTTCATCGAACTGAGGTAAGAGTTCCAAATGGATAGAACTTGAATGGCCAGTTCGTTCCCATAATTCTTCAGCCAAATGAGGAGCAAAGGGAGCAATGTGTAATAACAATCGATCTACACATTCGCGCCACGAATTAGCAGAAACATCACCTGCATCAAAACGACGTATCAATTCTGTCGTGTATTCCATAAGAGCAGATATAGATGTATTAAATTTGAACGAGTCCATATCACTGGTGACACGCTGGGTCGTTATATGAGCAACGCGTTGTAGGCTACGTTCACCCCGAGATCCATTTAAAGTAGATTCATCTCGCTGAGCCAAACCCCAAACACGACCCAGCCAACGTCGAATCCCGTTTATTCCAGAATCCGACCAATCTCCACCTTGATCCCAAGGCCCAAGAAACATTAAATAACAACGGATCGTATCTGCACCATACTTTGCAACAACGGGATCTGGTGTCAGAGGATTAGACCGTTTAGAAATCTTCTTATGGTCTTTAATCAACATCCCTTGGTTCATTAAACGTGAATATGGTTCATCGAAATCCACATACCCCAAATCACGCAAGGCCTTATTAAAGAACCGCGAATAGAGCAAATGCATCACTGCATGCTCAGCTCCACCCATGTAATGACTAACGGGCATCCATGCCTGAATTTTTTCCGAATCGATAGGATATTCATCCAAGCTCGGGCTAGCAAATCTAAGGTGATACCAAGACGAACACACAAATGTATCCAAGGTATCGGTTTCACGCTTTGCCCCTTTTCCACATTCAGGACATGCAGTGTTTAAAAATTCAGCATGCTTAGTTAAAGGTGATTTACCATCAGAACTAAACTTCACATTTTCTGGAAGCAAGACAGGTAAATCATTTTCTGGAACCGGCAATGTTCCGCAATCATCACAGTAGATAATTGGTATGGGTGTACCCCAATAACGCTGACGTGAAATCAACCAGTCACGAAGATGATAAGTAACCGTTCGAGAACCCCATTTATTCAATTCAATTTTATCGGCGATGGCCTCTTTTCCATCTTTACTAGGCATTCCGTTAAACTCTGCTGAATTTACTTGTAACCCTTCTTTTATCCATGCATTTGTCAGCTCTGCGCCGTCCCAATCGGGTGGTGCAACTACAACCCGAATTTCTAAATCGTATTTTTTTGCAAATATAAAGTCTCTTTCATCATGCGCAGGCACACCCATCACAGCACCTGTTCCATATGTCGCAAGTACATAATCACCAACTAACACAGGAACGCGTTCACCATTCAGTGGATTAATGCAATAAGCACCAGTTGCGACCCCTGTCTTCTCTCGCTCGGTTGAAGTACGCTCAATTTCAGTCTCTTTACCTGCCTGTGCAACATATTGTTCAACAATTTTCCTTTGGGATTCCTGAGTTAATTTTTCAACCAAAGGATGCTCAGGTGCCAGAACAACAAAAGTAACTCCATACACCGTATCTATACGTGTCGTAAACGTCTGAATTTTTTCGCCTGGCACGAATTCATCTACGTCAAATCCAATAGTTGTCCCGGTAGAGCGTCCTATCCAGTTACGCTGCATCGTCTTAATTTTCTCGGGCCAGTCAATTCCATCCATTTGAAGTAGTTCATCAGCATACTTAGTAATAGCGAAGAACCATTGCGGAAGGGCTCGCTTAACCACACTCGCGCCACATCGTTCACAAGAACCATCTTTTACCTGTTCATTTGCGAGAGTGGTTTGATCTTTCGGGCACCAATTCGCCTGACCATGTTCACGATAAGCTAGACCATTCTTATAGAACTGCAAAAAGAAATATTGGTTCCATTTGTAATATTCAGGGTTGGATGTAACCAACTCGCGGGACCAATCATAAGAAGTACCCATAGAACGAAATTGTCTTCGAGCCGTTTCAATATTTTCGTAAGTCCATTCACGCGCATCCGCACCTCGTTCAATGGCGGCATTTTCCGCAGGCAGGCCGAAAGAATCAAATCCTTGCGGGTGCATAACGTTGTATCCCTGCATGCGCTTAAATCGAGCATATGCATCTGCCGGGGCATAGGCATACCAATGACCCATATGCAGATCTCCTGACGGGTAGGGGAACATCGTCAAGGCATAATAGTTCTTCTTGCCTTCGACATGGTCTTCTGCATTGTAAATGCCATCAGACTCCCATTTTGATTGCCATTTTCTCTCGATATCCGAAGGGATATAACGACTTAAGTTATTATCTGAATCTCCGCTATCGTAACCACCAAGAGTCTTATCCGTCGTAGTCAATACTTTTATCCGAACTTATAAATCATCAATGTAATAACACTAGATAGTTTCATTCAATTGGAGCTATTTAGTTAAAGCGTAAAATTTGCCAGATCCTTGATTTTATCAATCAATTAACAAGTGCCCTTTTATCTCATATTCTTCCAGTAAATCTGACGCACACACAAACCCGTTCCTCCCAACTCTCCGAAATACCCCCCAAAACACTTTAAATTGAAGCCAGTATTTTATATGCCTTAACAGGCCAATCAACGGTAGTGCCAGTAGCGCCTGATCTGTACGCACGTTTCAAAGCTTCTACGGAATTGCCTATGCCCCAAGTTCTAACGGACACCCCGGACTCATTGGCGATTTCTATTTGATGTTTAGTGACTTTCGATGCATTTGGATAAATACCTGCCAGCCCTAAATCCAATGCAACCTTTAAGGAACTTTGGTTAATTTTCTCAAGCAACCACCCGTGTGCAACTTCAGGCATTAGTACAACGGAACGCTCAAGCTGTTCCACATGAAACGACGAAATAGTAAGCCCAGGGGATAAGTAATCACCTGTGTGCTGACCAATAACGCCCCAATTTTTCAAAGATTCCATCACCTTGACAGGCAACGCGGGTTGGGTAGATTTTAATTCAAGATGAATATGAATTTTCCCCCCGTAACGCTCGAGGAATTCATCCAAAGTCGGTATGAAGGCATCAGGATATGCAAGTGGACCTATGGATCCGGCACCATCATCTGGACCCTCGAACCAAAGGCCAGCATGCAGTGATTTAATCTTTGCGATGCCAGTCTCAGCGACAAGGCCATGAATACCGGTAGTTCGATACAACGAATCATCATGAATTAGGATACAACGTCCATCACTAGACAATTGGACATCTGTTTCAATATTGTCGAATCCCATTTCCAACGCAAGGTCGAACGCTTCAAACGTATTCTCAGGAGCATCATATGATGCTCCTCTATGAGCAATCAGGGTGAATTGTTTTTGGTTAGACTTATTCATCAAAAGATAAACTCTGCTTTACAATATAAGTTCCAAGATCAATCAATCGTTGAAATGCAATTATTGTTTAACTTTTTTAATTACAAAGTTCATGCTTATAAGTTTCCTAATCGATACTTGTAAACTCTAATCATGTTTGAATCACTTTCCGACAAGCTTAATGGAATCTTTGGCAAGCTAACAAATAGTGGCAAATTGTCGGAAAAAAATATAGATGACGCTCTGCGGGAAGTGCGATTATCACTACTAGAAGCAGATGTAGATTTCAAAGTCACACGCCAATTTATAAAAAACATTAAACAAAAAGCGAGTGGCGACAAGGTATATAACTCTCTAACTCCCGGACAAACGGTGATTAGAATTGTTCGAGAAGAGTTAAAAAACATTCTGGGCGGAGAAACTGTTGAAATAAATAGAGCCAATCAACCACCAAGCGTGATTATGTTGGCCGGCTTACAGGGATCTGGTAAGACAACATCCGCCGCCAAGTTAGCTCTCCATCTACGTAAACAAAAACACTCAGTAATGATGGCCGCGTGTGACCTGCAGCGACCAGCAGCTATCGAACAACTAAAACAATTGGGCCTACAACTCGATATCGATGTCTACGCAGAACAATCACCCAACTCTACACCATTAAATGTTGCGAAAGCTGCGATTAATAAAGCTGCCGAAGAGCACGTACACTACCTGATCCTTGATACCGCCGGTCGACTTGCTATCAATGATGAATTAATGAACGAACTCGAAGAAATACGAAATGCAACATCTCCTGTAGAAACACTACTTGTTGTTGACGCCATGACGGGACAGGATGCAGTGAATTCAGGTAGTACATTCAATTCACGTATAGGTTTAACAGGAATAATTTTATCCAAGATGGATGGAGACGCTCGTGGTGGTGCAGCACTGTCAATGCGATCGGTAACTGGTGTTCCAATCAAATATATAACTGTTGGAGAAAGACCCGACCAGTTAGAGATTTACCACCCTGATCGAATTGCATCTAGAATCCTCGGAATGGGAGATGTGGAATCCCTTATTGAAAAGGCTGAAACTCAATTCAATACCGAACAAGCTGTTGCACTTAAAAATAAAATACTAAAAAATCAGTTTGATCTCGACGACATGCTGGAACAATTTAAAACCATCAAGAAAATGGGCTCCATCAGTGACATTCTAGGTATGATGCCTGGCGTTGGTGCCCTTAAAGGAAAAATAAACTCCAAAGATCTTGACGAACGTCAAATATCACGAGTAGAAGCGATTATCTACTCTATGACACCATCTGAACGGCAAGAACCCACAATCATTAATGGCTCAAGGCGTAAACGAATAGCTGTAGGCTCTGGAACCTCTATCACACAAGTAAATCAACTGCTATCGCAGTTCAAACAAATGCAAAAGATGATGAAAAAATTATCCGGACCTGGCGGTAAGCGGACCCTCATGGGAATGATGAAACGATAGTAATTACACCACAAGACATTTATAAATTACCAAACACTAGTTTCAATGAACATAATGCTGGAAAAATTAAGATCCGTTTGAATCAATTCATTGTCTTTAACGCACCAACACAAAGATACGGAGATCATATTCCCAATGACTGTCGCCCACTTACGCACCTACACCATTAACAAGGGTCAACTTGATAGCTGGCTCGAGCTTTTTCCAAAGCTAATTCCATTAATGGAAGAGGCAAATATTAAAGTTGAATGCTCATGGGTCAACGAAGAGCGCACTCAATTTATTTGGATTCGCTCATATGGCGATTCTGTAGAGAACATTGCAAAATATGAAGCAGAGTTTTACGGGAGTGACTGGTGGTTAGCCAACGTTGATCACGTGCGAAGTCATATTGCCCACCGAGAAATCGTACAGATTGAAACCACATAAGATTTCCATGGTCAATTACCCAGAATCACTCCATTAATTTGAGGGTAACCACGAACAAAATCAGGCGCCATGGCCGCCTGGCGACCTTCCAATTGTAATTGAATAATTTCAAGCAATCCATCACCAGTACTAACATTTAAATGTCCAGAATTAAGCACAACTTCACCTGGATTTGTTGTAGGGCCATCGATTAATTGAGATTCAAGAATTTTCACATTTTTTCCGTTCCATGTAGTGAAAGTACCTGGCCAAATATCATAAGCGCGTACCATACGCTCAATATAAACAGCCGATGTCGTCCAATCAATTTCACCATCTGATCGACGCAACAATTGAGTCATAGATGCTGCGGCGTTGTCCTGAATAACAGGAGTGATGGTTCCCAAGTCAAGTTGGGTTAGGACGTCCAGCAGTAATGACTTAGATTCTTTGAAAAGACGTGTCTGTAATTCACCTCGACGTTCACGTCCTGACAAATTAATTGGAAGAGACTGGGCGAGTACCGGCCCGGTGTCCATTCCTGCATCTAATAGCATCAATGAAACGCCTGTATATGACTGTCCGTCAAGAATCGCGGTAGATACAGGACTAGGCCCACGATATAAAGGCAGCAAAGAAGGGTGAACATTAATTACGCCAAGTGGCGGTATATCAAGTATTTGAGGTGGCAGGATACGTCCGTATGCAACAACAACAAAAGCATCCGCCCCTATATTTAAAATACGAGCGAACTCCTCTTCGTCATCGCGAAGGCTTACAGGGGTAAATGTTTCCAAACCACATTGTTCAGAAAAAATTTTCACAGCTGTCGCCTGTTTTGTGAGACCCCTACCGACTTGACGGTCAGGCTGAGTGTAGACCGCCGCAATTTCATGACCCGCTGTAATTAACGAGTCTAATAATTGAACAGCGTCATTAGGTGAACCAAAAAAAATAATTTTCATTCAAAAACTTTAAACATGTCGCGACACAAGGCGCTTGCCAAAATCCCCCGCGCGGCTCCGGCGCGCTAAGGCACTAAAATGGTGCTTATTATGTATGTCCAAACTGAGTTGTGAATATTGTCACAAAATTGTTGGGAAATTAATGGTAAATCTGGGCAAAATAGACCGCCGAAGGGGTTGCAAGCCCCTCCCTTATACATGGTACGGTTGCCCTTAGGCCAGCACCACCACAGGTAACGTCCAGTTACCGATTTCGTTGGTCTATGTATTCCACATAATGGTCGATTTTTAATTATCCGGCAGGTCCGGCCTGAGGCTTGTTGTGCGTAATTTTAGTGAGGGTTCGGAAACGATTAACGCAAGAAAAATTTGGCTAGCTGCTTTAGGTCAACTTCAATTAGAAATACCCAGGCCCAACTATGAAACGTGGTTAAAACCAACTGTTCCAAGCAGTTTAGAAAACGATACTCTTACAATTTCAACCCCAAGCCCTTTTGCAGCTGAGATGCTTGAAAAGCGACTTTCTGGAACTATACACCGCACGGTGTCACGCGTAGCTGGTCGCAAGCTTTCAGTCGAATTCACAGTACAAGGATCATCTAGTCGTAGTATTGATGAAAAACAGCCAGAAAAAGTGTCCCAAACCATAACATCAGCAAACATCAAGCAAAACGGGAAAATAGCTTACACACAATCCTATTCTTTAAAAAATTCATTCACCTTTAACACATTTATAGTCGGGCCATCCAATAGTCTTGCACAGGCAGCAGCCATAAAAATCACGGAAGCCCCAGGCAAAATTTATAACCCACTTTATATCTATTCCGAAGTTGGCCTTGGCAAAACACATCTCTTACATGCCATTGGACATGCTTTTATCCAACGCAAACTAAAAGTAATGTACGTAAGTAGTGAGCGCTTCACAAATGAATACATCAGCTCCATTCGAGAAGGATCTGCAAACCATTTCCGGGAGAGATATCGCAATACAGACGTGCTGTTGGTAGACGATATTCAGTTCATAGCATCAAAACCACAAACTCAAGAAGGCTTCTTTCACACTTTTAATGAATTACACATGGCCGGTAAGCAAATTGTTATTAGTGGAGATGAGCCAGCAAGCAAAAGTTTGCTCCAAGAACGAATTCAATCTAGGCTAGCTGGAGGACTGGAAGTTGATCTTCAGCCACCAGATTATGAATCACGCTATGCAATCCTCCAAAGTAAAATGCCTGACCTGAATACAAATGTACTGAATGAAATTGCACAGAGGCCTCATCGCAACGTTCGTGAATTAGAGGGAGCACTTAATAGAGTCGTCGCCTATTCGCAACTTATTGGTGATCCCATAACAATTGAACTTACTAACCAAGCTCTGAAAAACTTATTGATAGAAACACCAGCGGATGTCATATCAATAGATCAAGTATTATCAGCCGTTTCAGAGTACACAGGACTTTCAGTTGACCGCATCACCGGAAAACGTCGTGATCAGGCGACTGCAGAAGCTCGACGAATAGCAATGTATATGCTTCGAGAAGACGCTCATTTAACTTCGATACGAATAGGTGAAGCTATTGGTGGTAGAGACCATTCAACTGTTTTATATGCTCATAAACGTTTTGAGCAGTTAATGAAAATCGATAGCTCAAAGCGCGATCACCTATCCGCAATCAGAAACATATTGATTCGGTCTCATCGATTTTCTAATTAAACCTCTTAAAGTTATTACTAACAATGGTGTAAGTTTCCATACATGACTGTTGTTATTTGTGAATAACTTTATAAAGTCAAAATTACATATCTAACAAAAGTCAAAATTTTATTTACAGGTTCACATTTTTGATTTCTTTTCCACTAAATTTCATTATTCCTCTCATTTAATTCACACATTTTTTATACGTATCTCATGAACGATATAAACATTTCAACAGTCATTATTATTACTACTGTTAAATATTAATAGACAACACTTACTCCTTTTTCACATGATTGATTCAACAGTAATAGAAGTTCGTTCAGGTAATGGAGGTCATGGCGTAGTTTCTTTTATAAGAGAAGCTTTACTACCTCGTGGTGGGCCTGGAGGTGGGGATGGAGGTCATGGTGGAGATGTTGTGTTAGTTGCTGATTCCTCAATCAATACATTAACAAAATTTCATTGGCAACCACATTTCATAGCTAAAAATGGATCGAATGGTCAAGGACATCATAAGAATGGTGCTGATGGTCAAGCAGTTAGGGTTTCTGTGCCAGTAGGAACGGAAGTTTGGGTGTGGGAAGACGGCAAAGATACAGAATTAATGGGTGAACTTATTCATGAAGGTGATCAAATAATTGTTGCTCAGGGAGGAAAAGGTGGAAGAGGTAATGCCCATTTTGTAAGTTCTACGCATCAAGAACCTCTTTTAGCTGAAGCTGGAGAGGATGGTGAAATTCGTAGGATACGTCTTAATCTTAAGCTTTTAGCAGATATAGGCCTTATTGGTATGCCCAATGCTGGCAAATCCAGCATATTAACTGCAATTAGTGCTGCTCGACCAAAAATTGCTGATTATCCATTTACAACTATTGAACCTGTTTTAGGAGTTGTAGGTTATAAACACAAAACTTTTGTGGTTGTAGATATTCCAGGATTAATTGAAGGAGCTCATCAAGGCATAGGTTTGGGCGATGAATTTTTGAAGCATATACAAAGAACAAGTGTCCTTGTACATGTTGTAGACGGCAGTGAAGACAATATTGTTGAGCGGATAAATAGCATCAATAATGAAATAACAAGATTTGATACTGAACTTGCTAAAAAACCTCAAATACTTGTCATTAATAAATTTGATCTTGATGAAGTTGCAATGTTGACAAGTGAAATTATCGAATTGGTTGAATCTACTAAAGGATTACATTCAAAAATTATGTTTGTTTCAGCTGCAACATACTTAGGTGTTGATGACTTGAAACAAGCTATGTCTAATTATTTAGAAGAAAATCAACAACAAAAAACAACTTTTAAAGCTGTGAAGGACGAAGCTGTCATAATTAAACCCATTGCTAAAAAATTCGAAAAAGCAATAGTACGTAATCGCAATGGTTCATGGCGTATAGTCCATCAAAAAGCAGTTCGCTTAGCTCAAGGTAGTAACCTTGATACTTGGGAAGCTCGCATTCAATTTCAACGCCGATTAGAACAGTTGAAAGTAACTAAAGCTCTAAATGATGCAGGTATTGAAATCGGTGATACCGTTATGGTTGGAGATTGGGAATTCAACTGGGATTAATATGACTCCACCAACCGATATTAAGACGATTGGAGTTTTTGGTGGAACGTTTGATCCTATTCATAATGGTCATTTAGCCATAGCAGAATTTGTACGTCTGAAATTGAGTTTGGATAGAGTTATATTTGTTGTAGCTAATGATCAGTGGTTAAGAAAATATCCTCCGGAAGCATCAGCTACTGATCGATTTAAGATGGTTGAGTTAGCGGTAAAAAATAGGACGTATTTTTCGGCGTCAAATGTAGATATTGTTCGTCACGGGCACACTTATACCATCGATACGCTAAGAGATTTGCACGCGCAACTGGGCGATTCAGTTGTTATGAAACTCATCATAGGAACAGATGCAGCCAATTCATTTCATCAGTGGAAATGCGTTAAAGAAATTCAATCTTTTGCGACAGTTGTCGTAGTTGGTCGTCCTGCCATCCGAGTTAACTCTCCCTTATTAGGAAGTGATTTAGATATTGATATACAAATGGAATATCTTGAGGGACCCATGGTAGATGTATCGGCAACCATGATTCGTAACTTCAATAAATGCCATAAACAAATTGAAAAACTTACCACTCAAGCTGTTACCGATTACATTAAAACCAAAGGTCTTTATCTTGAATAGGAGCAGGCATGACTCAAAGATCGGATCTTAATAGGATTGCAACACGCTTGTATGAAAGAGCACTTGAACTGGATTCACTGAAATTTGGAGAATTCATGCTGTCTTCAGGACAGCAGAGTTCTTATTATTTTGATGGACGCATGCTTTCTACAGACCCTGAAGGTGCAGATTTGATATCCAGGGCTTTTAGCTTAGTAATAGATGAATCTAGTGCTGAGGCATTCGGTGGTCCGAGCGTGGCTGCCGTGCCAATTGTTGGGTCACTAGCTCTTTATTCATATCTAAAAGGAAAAACCACTACTGGATTTTTTGTACGGCCTCAAGCAAAAGATTATGGCGTTGGTAAACAGATTGAAGGTAATTTAAAACCAGGGATGAGAGTAGCGGTATTCGATGATACTGTTTCTACCGGTGGTAGTTTGTTCAAAGCAATCGATGCTGTCCAAGATTTCGGTTGTACTGTTGTAACGGTAATGGCTGTTTTAGATCGCCATCAGGGTGGAGGAGATGAGTTAGAGCGTCGCGGGATACCGTTTTTCAAGCTTTGGGAATCGACGTCCACAGGGAAGATCACTGTTGTGGTTTGATGGATTTGAATTTGTTAGCTAAACATCTAGATTTTTAACTTCTAGTGCGTTCGCCCGAATGAAATTGCGTCGTGGTTCGACATCGTCTCCCATGAGAGTTCGGAACATGTCGTCGGCAGCCATGGCATCATGAGCGTTTACTCGTAACATGACTCTTCCGCTAGGATCCATAGTGGTCTCCCACAACTGCTCAGGATTCATTTCACCAAGACCTTTGTATCTTTGTACGTTTACTCCTGATTTGTCAGAGTTATTATCCAATGTTGCAGGAAGCTGATGCCATACAACATTGTCAGCAACTACATTATTTCCCTTTGTAATAGTTAGTGGGCCGGCTTCAAGAATCTGTTTAATGGTCGGATATAGAGAGTGTAGGCGTCGGACAGCGGGATTGTTAAAGATATCTTTGGTCAGGATGTAGCCATCGATGTCAAAGGTTTTGTCTGGAAGAATTACCGGTTCTACTTCTTCTATGTCTTGAATATCCGGCTCAACCGATTCATCAAATAAGGAAACTTGTTCCGCCTCTGAAACAATTTCATGTTCCGTTTTTATAGGTTGCTCAGGTCTGAAGTCTAGCGAAGCGTATTCAGGGTCTTTTGTTAGTTTTTCAATGACATTTTCAGGAATATTGAGAACTCTTGCCACTTCAAGTGAGTCAATATATTCACGCAGAGGAGTCAGAACTCTTCCTATTTTTGTGCTTTTTAAAGTGATGCTAGGGTCAGATTCAGATGTAATTTTTATAGTTCCGTATAGGCGATTCGCTGTCCATTCATCTAATTCGCTGTCAGAGTAAAGCCATTTTGCCGAACGTCCTCTAGAAGCGCGATATAAAGGAGGCTGGGCTATGTAAAGATGTCCATTACCTATGACTTGCGGCATATTTCGGAAGAAGAATGTGAGCAGTAATGTTCTAATGTGTGCTCCGTCAACGTCTGCATCAGTCATGATGATAACGCGGTGGTATCGTAATTTTTCTTCGTCGTAATCTTCACCTAGCCCCGCGCCAAGTGCAGTGATTAGGGCCGCGATTTCTTCATGCGCGAGCATTCGTTCTGGTCGGGCTTTTTCAACGTTGAGAATCTTACCCCGTAATGGCAATATTGCTTGAAATTGCCTGTCTCTTCCTTGTTTTGCAGATCCACCTGCGGATTCACCCTCAACAATGTATATTTCTGAACTGGCAGGATCTTTTTCGGTACAGTCCGCGAGTTTCCCTGGTAGTGATCCTCCATCCATTGCATTTTTTCGAATAACGAGGTCACGTGCTTTTTTCGCTGCGGCTCGAGCACGTGCGGCAGTTGTCGATTTGTTGATGATTGATGCACCGTCTCCAGGGTTGTCCTCAAGGAATTCTGTTAGTTGGCGTCCGACTATTTGCTCTACAGCACCTTTGACTTCTGGGTTTCCAAGGCGACCTTTTGTTTGGCCTTCGAATTGCGGGTCTTTAACTTTGACACTTATAACCGCCATTAAACCTTCTCGGACATCTTCGCCTGACAGGTTTTTTATATCGTCTTTTCCTACTCCAAACACGTTGTTTTTCCGGGCGTAGTCATTCAGGACGCGTGTAAGTGCCGAACGAAATCCGGTTACGTGTGATCCCCCGTCACCTGTTCGAATGACGTTTGCAAAGGACAGGCAATTTTCTATGAAAGAATCGTTGTATTGAAGTGCCACTTCTACTACGACTTCGTCTACGGTTTGCTGTGCATACATAACATTTGGGTGGACGGAACCCCGCTGGCGATTTAGTGATCTAACAAAGCTTTGGACGCCACCGTCGAACATGTAAGTTACGTCGTTAAATGGCCATAGGTTGTCATGCCAGTGCGAGATAAGGTGAATAGTTAAACCTTGATTCAAATAGGCCATTTCTTTGAATCTTGCCGCAATAGTGTCCCAATCGTAGTTGATTTCCGGGAATATCTCACTGTCGGGCATCCAAGAGACACTTGTCCCTGTACCTGGCAGGTCCTCGATTGTTGATTCGCGAACATCCATATTTCCGATAGTTTTGCCGCGCTCGTACATTTGGGTGCTGACTTTATTGTCCCTGCGCACCTCAACCTTTGTCCATTCGGATAAAGCATTTACAACTGAGGCACCAACTCCGTGTAAACCGCCTGACACTTGGTAGCCTTTATCTCCGAATTTTCCTCCCGCGTGAAGAGTCGTCATTACTGTTTCCAAAGCAGACAGGCCGGTTTTTTTATGTTTATCTACGGGTATACCTCGTCCATCATCAACTACAGTTACAGATCCATCTTTATGTATTGTTATGTCTATTCTGGTTGCAAAGCCGGCCATAGCCTCGTCGACGCTGTTATCGACGATCTCTCGGATTAAATGAAAAACGCCTTCTGTACCGGTTGTCCCTATGTACATACCAGGGCGTTTACGCACTGCTTCAAGGCCTTCCATTACCGTGATATCTTCAGCGCTGTATTGGGATGAGCCGCTAGTGATGCTGGATGTGCCGTTTTTTCGCGTTGCCATTCGTCGTCCTTACCCTGCGATTCATAACAGGAGTTTAGATTTAGCCCACATCATTTGATCTGCCCTGACGAAGGCAAATCAAACTTTTGTAAAACATAAATACGGGCTAGGAGAATAGGGGTGAATCGGATTGAATTCACAAGCGTTTACTTAAGTTGTAAACCAAGTATTAATAATACCATTTTGTGTTTTCATTGATGAGTTTAGTTTCAATATAAAAGGCTGTATTGTTTGTTTTATAAAGAAAGCATTTTTTAATGTTGATAGCTTGGCCAATATTTCAAAGGATTTTCAGTTTGTGAATTTCTGGTTGTTAATGTGTATGGTTTTAAACATTGTTTCTGCTGTAGTTATGTGGCTGGATAAACGAAATGCTCAGAACGGAAAAAAACGGATATCTGAACACACGCTCTTAGTATGGGCTCTAGTTGGAGGGTGGATTGGTGGTATTACTGCTATGTATGCGTTAAGACATAAGACTTCTAAACGTTTATTTTTGGTTCAATATTGGCTAATGGTGATCATTCATATCTCAGGATTATTTTTGTTTAGATACGCGATGATTTAACAAATGAACACCTAAAGTAGCCACCGACCTGTGCCTATCAGGTCTATAATCCCGCCATCCCTTTCGGGGTTAAGTATTCCCCTGAACGGATTGTTTCCCCGGAAATGGTGATTCATGGATGTAAAAAGATAATCTCTACTAGTTGAATAACTTATCTTGAGATGTTGTAGAGGAAAAAAATGGATATTGATCGCGATCTTTTGTTGTTGATGCTGCGACGTATGTGGATGATTCGAAATTTCGAATTAAAAGTAATGGAAGTGCACTCTGCTGGTGAATTTGCTGGTGGCGCCCATCCATATATAGGGGAAGAAGCTGTGGCGGTTGGTGCTTGTGCAGCGTTAGAAGACACAGATTACATTGCGGGCAATCATCGTTCACATGGACATCCCATCGCTAAAGGTGGTCGAGTGGATAAGGCTATGGCCGAACTTTATGGACGGGTAGATGGATATTGCAAAGGGAAGGGTGGGTCGATGCACCTCGCTGATTATTCGATTGGAATTCTGGGAGAGTCTGGAATACTGGGATCATCTGTACCTGTGGCAGTTGGTGCGGCTCTAGCAGCCAGCATCAAAGGTGAAAAATTCGTCTCCCTTGCTTTTTTCGGGGATGGAGCCTCTAATCAGGGTGCATTGCATGAGTCTATGAACCTTGCGTCAGTGTGGAATTTGCCGATCATTTTTATATGTGAAAATAACCAATACGCAGTGACAACTTCCTATGCTGATACTGTTGCAGTTGAGCATGTTTCAGATAGAGCGTCCGCTTACAACATGCCTGGAATTCTTGTTGACGGTCAAGATGCCATTGCAATGTATGAAGCAACAGCTTCGGCTGTAGGGCGTGCGCGTGCAGGGGATGGCCCAAGCCTTATCGAAGGACTGACATATAGGTTTGAGGAGCATTCTTTAGGTCTTGGGCGTGTACGTCGAGGTGAATATAGGACGCAAGAGGAGATCGATAATTGGCGTAAACGCGACCCGCTGGATATTCTAGAGCACAATATAATTTCGCAGGGTGTAGCAACTCGTGAAGAATGTGATGCCATCAACGCAAAAACGGTGGAAGAAGTTGAAAAGGCTACAGAGTTTGCTCGAAATAGTCCGTTCCCGGAACCGTCCGACTTGTTCGATGATATGTGGGCTGATCCGATAGCGTTTCCATAATCAATTGAATGCGATATTTTTTTAGAAATTCCTTACTTGACAGGTAAAAGATAGCAATGGCCCAGACAGTATTTATAGAAGCAATTAATCAGGCAATTATCGAAGAGATGAGGCGAGATGAGAATGTCTTTATCATGGGTGAAGATATTCGTAGATCTGTTTATGGAGCTACAGCCAATCTCCTAAGTGAATTCGGAGAAAAACGCGTTTTAGATACTCCTCTTTCAGAAAATGGATTTTTTGGAGCCGCAATCGGAGCATCACTTGTAGGTATGCGTCCGATAGTCGAAACTCTTACCAGTTTCATGTGGGTTGGTATGGACCAGTTGATCAGTCAGGCTGCAAAAATGCGGTACATGTTTGGAGGCCAGGCAACCCTTCCTGTCGTTTATCGCGCAAGTATGTTTTATGGTGGTGGATCCGCTGCCCACCATTCAGATCGCTCCTACCCGATGTTTATGAACATGCCTGGCATTAAGGTCATAGTTCCGTCCAATCCTGCGGACATGAAAGGTCTTCTCAAGTCTGCAGTTCGTGATAATGATCCTTGTATTGTTTTTGAAGATGGGACATTGGCTGGCATGCGCGGCGAAGTTCCTGAAAATGAAGACTTGCCAGGAGATGAGTTAATTGTGCCGTTTGGGCAGGCTGAAATGGTACGCGAGGGAACCGATTGCACAATAGTGGGGGTTGCTGGCGGCGTAAACATTGCAGCTTCTGTTTCTGATCAGCTTGCTCAAGAAGGAATATCTGTAGAAGTTATTGATCCCAGAACTTTAGTTCCATTTGATAAGAAAACGATTTTAAATTCTGTGGAAAAAACAGGTCGACTTGTCATTACGGATCCTGCTCATAAAGTTTGTAGTGCTGCTTCAGAAATTGCATCTATTGTTGCAGAAGAAGGCTTCTGGTCACTTCAGGCGCCGATTCAAAAAGTTGCTTCTGAGCAAGTGCATATTCCTTATACTCCAGCCCTTGAGCCACATGTTTACCCAGATGTGGAAAAGGTAACTGCTGCTGTAAAACGTACTCTTGAAAGCTAAGATTTTTAGGTTTTTTAGAAGGTAAATACTTTTATCTAAAAATGTATTATGTTTCTTGATAAAAGTCCGTTAAATTAATCAACCAGCAACATTTGATTAGATCATAAATGAAACGGAAATAGTGTTAAATCCCGTATTTCAAAACTGTAAAGCGCTTACCTTTGATCTATTTGGGACGGTTCTCGATTTGGGTGGGTCTCTTACACCTCATTTAAAGATTTTTCTTGACAGCCACAGATCCGATATTAATCCTGAAACAATGTGGCAACAACTGCGTTATCGGCAGAGGATAGAGCAGTATCAAGACACACTTCTCGAACTGGGTCATTCAGGGTACCTAGAAACCGTGCAAAAGGCATTCGTGTACGTAGCCCGAGCGAACAAGTTAGATCCGAAAAGCGAGGAAATTAGTCGCTTTATGGAAGGATGGCAGTTACTTTCACCATTTTCTGAATGTTTGGCCGCGCTACACAGGTTGAGTGAACACTTCAAGTTAGTAGCGCTTTCTAATGGCAATCCTTTGTTTCTTGACCATCTCGTCGAAAATCGAATTCAGTTCGATTTTGATGATGTTATATCGGTTGAACAAGCAGGCTTTTTTAAACCTAAATCAGGTGTTTACCGGCGTGCTGCTCGAAACTTAGAGCTGGAGCCTGGAGAGATAATTATGGTTTCAGCAAACTCTTTTGATGTTATGGGTGGCAGGAGTTGTGGTTTTCGTGGCGTATATGTGAACCGATATGATTTGCCGTTTGAGGCGACCCATGAAATATATGCACCTGATTTAACCGTTAGAGATTTTACGGAATTAACATTTGAACTTACGTAGGTTCAATATCGTTCAGGTGTGTGATCGGCCTCCGATTTACCTTATATGTGCGATAAGATAACCGCCGACGCTAATTTCGATCATAAATTCAGAGCTCAAATAGTATTGCAATAATGCGACTGAGCATTGCCAAAATGCGTTGCGTCCGTCAATTGGCACGAGAATAGTAATTATGCCTGTACCAATCATCCTTCCTCAGTGGGGCATGGGGATGAACGATGGTGAGATTATAAAATGGCTGAAATCTGTTGGTGACACCGTTGCTAAAGGCGACCAACTTGTCGAAATAGAATCTGCCAAAGTTAATGCTGAAGTTGAATCTACTGCTGACGGAACGCTCGGTAGAATCGACGTTGAACCAGGTCGTGTAGTCGACGTAGGAACAGTACTGGGATATGTTCTAGAGGCAGGGGATTTAGAATCTGACCTTCCAGATGTCGCACCGGTGGTTGGTTCTGCATCTACACCTGCTCCAGTTGTTGCCGCTAAACCACCTTCCGTTACTGCCTCAAATTCGAAAACTGGCAAGCAGGTTGTCACTCCTCGAGCACGTCGATTGGCTAAAGAAATCGGTGTTGATTTAGCAAATGTAATAGGCACTGGACCAAGTGGGCGGGTGACAGAAGATGATGTGAAATCTGCAGCGGAAAATGCCAGCTCGACCGGGGTGTCGAATGGTTCCGCCGTTGAGTCAACGATACCGGTCAAGCAGACGATCAAATTATCGGGTTTGCGCGGCACGATTGCTCGACGGATGTCAGAGAGCGCAAATGTTCCTACAGTCACATTGTCTGCGACGGCTGATGTTACCGATATGATCGGGTATCAGCGTGAGTTAGTTGCAGATTGGCGCCCTCACAAGATACGACCTCAGTATCAGGACCTAGTTATTGCAGCGACAGCCAGGGCACTTAGAGATGCTCCTAAAGCTAACGCGCATTTGATAGGTGACGAGGTTCGAATACTGGATGAAATCAATGTTGGTGTGGCCATGGCTGTATCTGAGGGCCTTCTAGTTCCGGTTGTCAAGAATGCCGATAAGAAATCACTATTGGAAATAGCGCAAAACATTCGTGATATAGCACGAAAAGCTAAAGCGAATAGTCTTTCAATTGATGAGATGACAAATGGTACATTTTCGATTACAAATCTAAATTCCTATGGGGTTGATACGTTTAACCCATTATTAAATCCACCTGAAATAGGAATACTTGGTGTTGGAACTATACAAGACACTCCTGTTGTAATTGATGGAGAAATTTTGATTCGCTCCATTGCAAATCTGAGCCTGAGTTTTGATCATAGAGCGTGGGATGGAGCCCCTGCTGCGGAATTCTTGCAATCGATAACCAAATTGTTGAGTGATCCCGATTGGATGAGGGCTTAAGCGTTACTCGATGCTGGAGGAATTGGTTAATTGAGTACCGTCGGAATTATCGCTAACCCGGCGGCCGGGAAAGACATACGTAGACTCGTTGCACACGGGCGAGTAGTTTCTAATCAAGAAAAAGCGAATATTCTTCGTCGTGTTTTTGCTGGGATTGTTTCTACAGGTACTGATCGCATCTTGATAATGCCAGATCACTCTGGATTAGCGCGTCCGGCAACCGCAGATGTTGAAAGTGAAATCGGAATAGATTTTCTCGACATGCCTACTGCGGACCACCAAGGGGCTTCAACCAATGCTGCGAGGGCGATGGTTGAACAGGGTGCGGATTGTATAGTCACACTCGGCGGTGATGGAACCAACAGAGTTGTTGCTAAAGGCTGTCTTGAGGTTCCATTGGTTCCTATTTCGACTGGAACAAATAATGTTTTTCCAGCCAACATAGAAGGAACACTCGCAGGTATTGCAGCAGGTTCTGTAGCTACGCGTACATTGACACGTAGAGACGCATGCCGACGTTCTAAGCGGATCGATATTTACATAGATAATGAGCTTTGTGACGATGCTCTGGTGGACGCTGCTGTTTCCACTCAAATGTTTGTCGGCGCTCGTGCTGTTTGGGATACAAGCACTCTGCATTCCATGTTTTTAACACGGGCAGAGCCTGCAAGCATAGGGCTTTCTTCTATAGGTTCAAGGCTTGAGCCTACTGCTATTGACGATCCGTATGGTCTTTATATACGTATGGATGGTGAGCCGGGTTCAAATGCCACTAGAGTTCGAGCCCCGATCGCGCCAGGCGCGGTATCGGATGTCGATATTATGGACTGGCGCAAGATAATGCCAGGCGAGCAGATTTCGATTGATTTACACCCCGGGACGATTGCTTTAGATGGTGAACGTGAGGTTGAGCTTTTGCCTAACCAAAAAGTTCATGCCATGTTGAACCTTGATGGTCCTTGGGTAGTTGATGTTCCGCACACAATGATGTTGCTGGCAAATCTTTAACTGGATCCATTTTCATCTGTGAATTCTGACAAGTACACACACGGACATCACCGATCAGTTACAAGTGCTCACTCAACTAGGAGGGCTAGTGACTCCGCATCATTTGTTTTGCCACAACTTAAATCACCGATGCAGCTCTTAGATTTCGGCTGTGGCCCAGGAACAATCACGATAGATCTCGCAGAGCATTTACTCCCAAACGGTTCTGCAGTGGGTATAGACAATTCAAGCCTGGTAATTGATCAAGCTCGTCTTCGATCAGATGAAAAGGGAACACAGAATGTTAGTTTCGAGGTTAGAAATATCTATGAAACAGGGTATGGCGCTGAAACATTTGATGTTGTTTATGCCCACCAGGTTTTGCAGCATCTTTCCGAACCCGTCAGGGCCTTGTCTGAGGCCAGGAGAGTTTTAAAACCGAAAGGAATATGTGCTGTGCGGGAAGTCGATTGGGGGACCGCTGCATTGTGGCCATCAGACGAACGGCTTCTTGTCTTCTTAGATGTTTATAACCGTGTTGCGGCACGTAATGGAGGTGATGCGAGCGCTGGTCGACAACTGAAAGAATGGTTTCTAGAGGCTGAGTTTTCGGATTTGAAGGTGACAACTTCAAATTGGTCGTTTTCAGACCAAAAGGGGTTGAAATGGTGGGGTGAGCAATGGTCTGATCGTATTTTGCATTCTGAACTTGGTAAGCGTGCAATAGATTACGGAATAGCTACAGATCACGACCTTGAGGAAATCTCACAAGGTTGGCTTGACTGGGTTAATATTCCAAGCGCGTTTTTTGCGTTTATTCAAGTAGAAGTTATCGGAGTTTCGGGTTAAGTCACTTAGATATCTCGAAGATTTCTGTGTTGTGAGTTTTGGCTAGAAGCGGATATATCTGGTCGAATACCGATGTTATTTCTGGGGTTTTTCTTACTGTTACTCTTGAAAGTTCATAGTCGTTAATTGAATCCCATAATTGTTCTGTTTGTAGAGCCCCGTGTGAACCATGCCATGCTTTATATACAGTTGGCTTGTTGAATCCTGCCTCTTGCATGGCAACACATGCTTGTTTTACAAGCGTGTTTAACTTCCCGCCTGCTCCTGGTTTTGGAAGATATGTTCGTCTTACTGCAATCATTGGAATTATTCTCGCTTGGTTAAATTTTAAAGTTACGCCAATCTTGTTCAAATCGATCTTTGTGTTTTTTTCCTGAGACGGTTGGATCGCTCAGTGTGGTTTCGGGGCCTGAACCAGTCAGGAATTTTCCTCCAACCGTCGCCGAGCGGCCGCGTGAATATGATAGGTAACATAGCCCGATTCCATCGTAGGGATCTGGAATATCTGACCGATTGATTCGGCTGGAGATGATTTCGCCAACCTTTCTTCCTTGCCCCGACGCAAATACTCCAGCCTTGGGTATTGCGAATTCTCCCGATGGAACTATGTTTACATCCCCAATAGCGAAAATATTT
>MDTE01011320.1_pt1 | contig 30628 bp, 29 predicted proteins | sample 811231 | NCBI WGS metagenome assembly MDTE01 (sample SAMN05326651, study PRJNA326480) | marine metagenome | isolation source: seawater | place: Indian Ocean: Red Sea | collected 2010 | reverse complement strand
TTTTCATTTTAAGCTTATATTCCAATATTTTTTTACATTCTAGAAAATTATTGTATTGCTGAAGTTTTTTAATGTTTGATATATAAGGAATATCCCAAGACTTCAAGTGGAGAGGTGGCTGAGCGGTTGAAAGCACTAGTCTTGAAAACTAGCAATGGGTTTACTCATTCGTGGGTTCGAATCCCACCCTCTCCGCCAAAAAGAATTATTTAATATTTATAATTTTATTTTAAAATTTTTTAATAATCGAGTTATTTTATTATCTGGTATATTTTTATTGTTTATACTTTCAAAATACCACCTGAAAATAACCTCATCATCAATTTCTAAAAAATTATAAAGTTGATTTAATTCATCGTGACTAAGAGTATCAACATATTTCTTAACAAATGAGCCAAGAAGTAAATCCATTTCTTTTATACCTCTGTAGCCTGATCTATATTTAATTTTTCTTTTAAGCGAATCTAATTTATTCATATTTTATTTGATTATATAATAAATTATTTATGAATAACACAAACAGCCACAATTTTTTATTTCATGATGTCTCAACTGTAAAAGGTGTTGGTAGTAAATTGAAAAAATATTTAAAAAAAAAGAAAATAGACTTGGTAAAAGATCTATTATTTGACCTACCTTATGAAATAACAGATAGATCAAAAATCACAGATATTAGTAAATTAGAGATAGGAAAGATTTCGACAGTTAAGGTTAAAGTAATTAAATACAATTTTCCAAGAGTTAGAAATCTACCAAACAAAGTAATTTGTTCTGATAAGAGTAATAAAATTAATATTATTTTTTTTAATAGTAATGAATTTTATATAAGAAAGATACTACCTATAAATAAGACAGTAATAATTAGCGGGAAAGTTACTTATTATAAAAAGTATTACCAAATTACCAACCCAACTTATGTAAAACCATTAAACGAAAGAAATGAAATTTTACAAATTTTTCCAAAATATTCCCTAACAGAAGGTTTAACTGAAAAAACTTATAGAAAATTAATAAAAGAAATTATTAATAAAATACGTAAAGATTGGGACTGGCATTCAGATAATTTTCTTAATAAAAATAATTTTAATCGTGTAAGAAAGACCTTCGAAAATCTTCATAATCCACAAAATAAAATTAATATAAATTCATTAGATTATAGAAGAATTGCTTATGACGAAATCTTATCAAATCTTATGATGCTTTTTAATGTTAGAAAAATTGTTAAAATTAAAAAAAACAGAAATAAAATATATTCTAATGATTTTGAAAATATAATTATTAAAAACTTCCCTTATAGATTAACGAATGGCCAAATTAATATTTTAAAAGAATTAGACAAAGATTGTAAATCCAAATTTAGAATGTTTAGACTTATACAGGGAGATGTTGGTTCAGGTAAAACTATTTTGGCATTTATTCATGCCGCAAAAATTTGTAGTGCTAAATATCAGGCTGCATATATGACACCAACTGAAATACTTTCTAATCAACAATTCGCACAAGCCAAAAAGCTTTTTAAATTAACAAATATTAGGACTGAAATTTTGACGAGTAAATCTGCAAATAAAAAAGAAGTTATTAAAGATATTTCGAATGGAAAGGTTGACCTTGTTATTGGAACACATGCTTTATTTCAGAAAAAAATTAGATTTAAAAAACTAGGTCTAGTTATTATTGATGAACAACATAAATTTGGAGTTAGACAAAGAATGGCATTGGCTAAAAAAGGAGGAAAAGATTGTGATGTCCTATTAATGTCGGCAACACCTATACCTAGAACAATGATGATGTCAATCTACGGTGACATGGATATTTCAAGGCTAACAGAAAAACCAATTGGAAGAAAAAATATAATTACATTGATAAAACCTGAAAAAAAAATATATGAAATAATTCCTTTGTTAAAAAAACAAATAAGTGAAAATAATCAGATTTTTTGGGTATGCCCTCTTATTGAAGAATCAAAAAAACTTAATTACTCATCTGCTGTAAAAAAATTTAATTCTATAAAGAAATTATTTCCGAATAAAGTTGGATTGATTCATGGAAGTTTGGAGCAAAGAGAGAAGGACTTAGTAATACAAGATTTTGTAAACAAAAAAATTAATATTCTTGTAAGTACCACGGTTATAGAAGTAGGAATTGATGTGCCTAGTGCCAACACAATTATTATTGAAGATTCAAATAAATTTGGTCTGTCACAATTACACCAACTAAGAGGGAGGGTTGGAAGAGGTAAAAAAGAGTCTATCTGTATTCTTTTATACAAAGATAATTTAAGTGAAAATTCTAAAAAAAGACTTAAAATTTTAAGATCGACCAATGATGGTTTTAAAATTGCAGAAGAAGATTTAAATTTAAGGGGGCATGGAGATATACTTGGTTATCAGCAAAGTGGCATTAAAAATTTTAAATTTGCTGATCCTATACATCATAAAGATTTATTTTTATTAGCTGAGGAAGAAAATAAGAAAAATAATTCAGAAATAAATAAAAACTATAAAAACTTGTTAAAATTGTACGACAAAGCTGAGGTTATCACAGAAACAGGTGATTAAATTATGGATTAATACTTCCAGCTGAAACTACAAATTTTGAAGCCTCTTCAAAAGTAAGATCTAAAAATATAACATCTTTTTTTGGAAACATTAATAAAAAACCACTTGTTGGATTTGGAGTTGTTGGAACAAAAACGTTTACTGTCTCTTCTCCAATAGCATTTTTAATTTTTCCTGTATTTTCTTTAGTAGCAAATCCTATAGCCCATACACCTTGACGAGGGTACTGAATTAAAACTACACTTTTTTTATTTTTTTTATCTTGCGAAAAATTTTCTAACAACTGTTCAGCTGAAGAATAAATGGTTCTTAGTATCGGAATTCTATTTAGTATGCTCTCAAAAAAAGCTATAAATCTTTTTCCAAGAAATGTAAGAGAGAGCCATCCAATTACAGTAATTAAAATCAGTGAAATAATTATTTCTAGGCCAGGTATATTATAGGGTAAATAGTAATCAGGATTAAGCTCTTTCGGTAATAATTTTGAAGAAATTTTTATTAAAAAAATTGTTAAATAAACCGTGATACCTATTGGAATCAGAACCAATACCCCGGTAATAAAATAATTACGGATTCTTGAAAAAATTGATTTTTTAATCTTTTTACTTGGCATTTTTGCTCATTGATAAAAGTTACTAAAAAGTGTTTTAATGTTAATGTATAATATTATCAATGAAAAACTCTTATATCATAAGTAGAAGAAGATTTCTTGAATTATTTGGCTGTGGTTGTTGTGGTCTTTTGGCCTCCTGCTCTACCGTTCCAATTACAGAAAGAAAACAGCTGGCCATTTATCCCGAGTCTTTTATAAATAAACAGGCTGCAGGCGCTTATATTAATTTCAAGAAAAAGGCTAAATTAATTAAAGATGGTAAGGATTTAAAAAATATAATTGAAATTGGTGGAAAAATACAAAAATCTGTAACTAGATTTTTTCTTGATAAAGATAACGCAGATCCAACTGCACATTTTGATTGGGAATATGTCTTGGTTGATAATAAAAAAGTCAAGAACGCATGGTGTATGCCTGGAGGAAAAATTGCTGTTTATACCGGCATACTTGATGTTGCCGAAAATAATGATGGCCTCGCTACTGTGATGGGGCATGAAATCGCTCATGCTGTTGCCAAGCATTCTGTTGAGAGAATGAGTCAGGCTATGGCTGTAAATGTTGGTACACAGGTTGCGGATATTTTTTTGGGTGGAGCCATTCAAAGAACAAGAAACACAGTTGGCAGAGCTACTGGAATGGATATTTTTCAATTAGGTATTATGAATCCTTTTGGAAGAAAACAGGAAACAGAGGCTGACTATTTGGGTTTAATTTTTGCATCTCTTTCTGCTTTCAATATTACGGAGTCGGTTAAATTATGGGAGAGAATGTCTAAAGCAAAAAAAGGTAAAGAGCCTCCTGAGTTTTTGAGTACTCATCCATCCAGTCAAAACAGAATAGAAAATTTAAATAATTGGATAAAGCAAATTATAATTAAATATCCACCAATAATTACCTAATCAAATTTTTGGTGAGCCCTGTTGGATTCGAACCAACGACACCTTCCTTAAAAGGGAAGTGCTCTACCAGCTGAGCTAAGGGCCCTTTAGAGCAATTCTTATATACAACTATTTAAAAAATTCAATTGGTAAAAAATACTAATTATATATTCCTATATATTTTTTAAAAAAAGTGTTGAATGTGCCTAATTTTATTTGCTCTCTTATTTGCCTCATGAATTCTTGATAAAAATTTACATTATGCAATGATATGATCATAGATGCTAATATTTCATTGGTATTAACAAGGTGATTTAAATAACTCTTAGAATACTGGTTAAGGCCTCTAATTTTATTATTTGTATCCAAAGGAGAATGATCATTTTTATATTTAGAATTTCTAAGATTAATTTTTCCTGACCATGTATAGGCAAGTCCGGTTCTTCCAGACCGTGTTGGCAAAACACAGTCAAACATATCGATCCCATAATTTACAGCTCCCAAAATATCAGAAGGCGTTCCAACACCCATTAAGTATCTAGGTTTACTTGCTGGCATTAGCTTAGTGATTTTTTCAAGAACATCAAACATTTCCTTTTGATTTTCACCGACAGCAAGACCACCCAAAGCTAAACCATCAAAGTTCAAGGATTTTAAATTTTCTAAACTTTCAACCCTTAAATCATTAAACAAACCACCTTGAACAATACCGAATAAAAATTTATTTTTTTCATTATTAAATTCATCTTTCGATCTTATTGCCCAATCATTCGAAATTTTAATTGCATTTGATATATCCTTTTTATTTTTGCTTAACTTAGGACAAACATCTAAAACCATCAATATATCTGAATTGATAGTTTTTTGTATTTGAATACTTTTTTCAGGACTCAAAATAAACTTTTTTCCATCTATGTGTGACGAAAAAATTGCACCTTTGTTTTTATCAATTTTATTAAATTTTGATAATGACATAACTTGAAAGCCACCCGAGTCTGTAAGAATTGGCTTATTCCAGTTCATAAATTTTTGCAGGCCACCAAATTTTTTTAATATTTCTATACCTGGTCTTAAAAATAAATGATAAGTATTTCCTAAAATTATCTCAGTACCCGTATCAATAACATCGTCAACAAATATACTTTTTATAGTACCTTGTGTACCCACTGGCATAAATGCAGGTGTATTTATTGAGCCATGGGAGGTATTTATTTTACCTAATCTTGCCTGATCATTTTTTTTTATTAATTCAAAAAAATTTTTTTTTGAATCCATTAAGATTATTTTATTTCTGATAAACTTAGAATTTTATCTGGGTTCTCAACTGAACCGTTAGGATCGTTTCCTTTTTTTATCATATCAACATATTCCATTCCCTTAACAACCTGTCCAAAAACACTATATTGTCTATCGAGGTGTGGGGCAGAGTCAAAACAAATGAAAAATTGGCTATTAGCGCTATTGGGGTCAGCTGAACGAGCCATAGATAAAGTTCCTCTAACGTGTGGTATGCTACTGAATTCAGCTTTTAAATCAGGTAAATCTGAACCGCCTGTCCCAACAAGGGAAGGATTAAAATTATTGGAATTACCAAATTTTACATCGCCGGTTTGTGCCATGAACCCATTTATAACCCTGTGAAATACAACATTATCGTATTTTTTATTTTTGGCTAAATTCGTAAATCTCTCAACATGATTTGGTGCGCTGTCAGGGAATAATTTAATTTCTACATTTCCATATTTAAGTTTAAGCAACATTTTGATTTCCTCGCTATAGCTGTTTTGTGAAAAAATTAAGAAAATTAATACTAAAAAAAACCTTTTCATTCAATTCTTAATTTTATCGCCTTAATAACTGATTTTGTTACAAATTTTTTTAAACTACCCTTGAGTTTTCCAATTTCCTTTATAAATTTTGAAGAAATAATTTCATTTTCTATATCAGACATTAGAAATATTGTTTCAATATTTTTATCCAATTTTTTATTCATTCCTGCTAATTGAAATTCATATTCGAAATCAGATACAGCTCTAAGCCCCCTTACAATAAGAGAAGCTTTATATTTTTTGCATAAATTTACTGTCAAATTGCTAAATGAAACTATTTTAATTCTATTTCTATCTAACCTTAAATCTTTAAAGAGTGATTTCTCTATAATTTCCAATCTTTCTTCTAATGAAAAAAAATAATCTTTCTCAGAGCTATCTGTTGTTGCAACAATTAATTTATCGACTATTTTTAATGATTTTTTTATTATATCTATATGACCAAATGTTATTGGATCAAATGTTCCTGGGTAAATAGCTATTTTTGGCATTAATCTATATTATCTTCTATCTTAATTGCTGATACAACTTTTTCTTCGCCTGATAATTTTATGATTCTAACACCCTGAGTATTTCTACCAGCAACTCTTATTTCATTTACAGCACATCTAATGACTCTTCCTTTGTCTGTTGAAAGTATAACATCGTCATCGTTTGAAACTATCAATGTCGAAGTAACATTTCCATTTCTTTTTGAATTTACTATTCCTATTATACCCTTACCTCCCCTATTAGTTACTCTAAAATCAAAAAATGATGTTCTTTTTCCAAATCCATTTTCTGTAATTGAGAGAATATACTTATCAGTAGCTTCTTTTTTGGAACCATTTTTTTTCAATAAAATACTGGAACTTTTGGCATTATCTATAACTGACAAAGAGATAACTTTGTCATTTTCAGAGAGGTCTAAGCCACGAATACCTTTTGAGGATCTTCCTTTGAAAAGCCTTAACTTTTTTGACATAAATCTAATGCATTTTCCCAATTTTGATCCTAGAATAATATCTTGATCTTCCTTACACTTTTCAACACCAACAATCTTATCATTTTCGTCAAGTTTCATAGCTATTTTCCCGCTAGAACTTATATTAATAAAATCCTCTAAAGAATTTTTTCTGATTTTACCCTTCTCTGTTGCAAAAACTACGAATAATTTTTTCCATTCACTTTCATTGTCAGGCAACAACATTGTAGAGGTTATAGACTGTGTATTCTTCAAGGGTAATAGATTAAAAAGGGATTTTCCTTTAGAGGTCAATGTTCCCTTCGGAATTTTCCAGGCTTTAAGTTTGTATACAATTCCTTGAGATGAAAAGAAAAGTACTTGGCTATGAGAATTTCCTGATAAAATTCTAATAACAAAATCTTCCTCTCTTGTTGTTATGCCTGTTTTGCCTTTGCCACCTCTTTTTTGAGACTTAACAGATGAAAGGGAGCCCCTCTTAATATAACCCTTATTTGTTATATTTATTACAACCGCTTCTTTTTGTATTGTTTCTTCAATACTATAATTAAGTACAGCATCAATAATTTTTGTTCTTCTTTTAACAGAAAATTTTGATTTAATTTCTTCTAATTCCTTAATTATTAAATTGAAAAGATCTTTTTTTGACTTGATAATTTTATTATAATAAACAATTAACTCAGATAATTTCTTAATTTCATCTTCGATTTCACTTATTCCAAAAGATGTTAATTTTTGTAGTTTTAATTCTAGTATAGCTTCAACTTGTGTATTCGTTAATTGGTATTTTGATATATTTTGTTTTTTTTCTATTAGGGAAACCAGTTTAGTACTTTTCTTAATTGACCATTTTTTATTCAAAAGATTCTTTTTTGCATTTGCTGTATCCTTAGAGCTTTTTATAATTTTAATTACAGCATCAATATTTTCAACAGCCGTTGATAAACCGATAAGTATATGTGCTCTTTCTTCAGTTTTCCTTAAATCATATTTTATTCTTCTTAAAACAGTTTTTTCTCTAAAAGAAACAAATTCTGTTATAAACTCCTTTAAATTTAAAATTTTTGGTTTGCCTTTTACAATGGCTAAAGTATTAAATCCAAATGATGATTCAACAGAAGTTAGTTTGTACAACTGTCTTCTTACGGTCTCACCTTCTACACCTCGTCTTAAATCAACAACTACTCTTATCCCGTCTCTATTAGACTCATCTCTTATATCGCTTACGCCCTCAATTTTCTTTTCACGTGCCAGTTCTGCTATTCTTTCGTTTAAAACTGATTTATTAACCTGATAAGGAATAGATTTGATAACAAGTCTAGATTTACCATTTTTTAAACTTTCTTCTTCTATTTCGCCTCTAATCTTAAATGACCCTCTACCTTTATTGTATCCTTGTTTAATCATATCTCTTCCAATTATAATTCCACCTGTTGGAAAGTCGGGACCCGGTATATCCTTCATCAATTGACCAATAGTTATATTGTTGTTTTTTATATAATTTATAGTTCCATTTATAATTTCTCCAAGGTTATGAGGCGGTATGCTTGTAGCCATTCCTACAGCTATACCTCCAGCTCCATTTACTAACAAATTAGGAAACTGAGAGGGAAGAACTATTGGTTCGTTTTCTGTTTCATCATAATTTCTTCTAAAATCTATTGTTTCTTTTTCTAATCCCTCAGTCAGATACTTTGTGACTTTAGATAATTTTGTTTCTGTATATCTCATTGCAGCTGGTGGATCACCGTCGATTGATCCAAAATTTCCTTGACCTTCAATCAAAGGTAAACTCATTGAAAAATCTTGAACTAATCTTACTAAAGCATCATAAACAGCTTGATCTCCGTGTGGGTGGTACTTACCAATTACATCACCTACAATCCTCGCAGATTTTCGAAACGGTTTGCTCCAATCGTAACCACCTTTGTGCATTGCATAAATGATCCGTCTATGTACAGGCTTTAAACCATCTCTAACATCAGGAAGTGCTCGGCTAACAATTACACTCATTGCATAAGAGAGATAAGACGTACTCATCTCATCACGCATTAGAATAGGTTTATAAGCTCCGTTATTTTTATTTTCTATTTTTTGCATTTAATCTAAAAGGGAATCTCGTCATCAAGATCTGAACTTGGCTGTATTACATCGTCATTTGGTAAGGAGCTTTTACTTTCATTTTCATTTGAATTACTTGATTTGTTTTTGCTATCTAACATAGTTAAAGACGAGTTAAAGCCTTGTAATACAACCTCGGTTGAATATTTGTCTTGGCCGGATTTTTCATCTCTCCATTTCCTTGTGCTTAGTTGTCCTTCAACATATATGTTTGCACCTTTTTTTAAATACTGTCGGACAACATTAACAAGACCTTCGTTGAAAATCACAATTTTATGCCATTCAGTTTTTTCTTTTCTTTCTCCCGTAGATTTGTCTTTCCAACTCTGACTTGTGGCTATACTCAATCTTGCGACGTTTTTCCCATTAACCATTTGTTTGATTTCTGGATCTGATCCAAGTCTTCCTATTAATTGTACTTTATTTAAACTTCCAGCCATAATATTTTAGGTTATTATAATGAATAAAATTTTAACAAAATACAATGTAACATATTTAATCTACAATTATAAGACCAATCTAATTTGGGGATAAAATACATGTTGAAAAAGATATTGATTAAAGGGGCTAAAGAACACAATTTAAAAAATATTTCTTTGGAAATACCTAAAGAAAAACTAGTGGTAATAACCGGCCTTTCAGGTTCCGGTAAGTCTTCGCTTGCTTTTGATACGGTGTATGCAGAAGGACAGAGAAGATACGTGGAAAGTCTCTCGGCATACGCAAGACAATTTCTAGACAAAATGAAAAAGCCAAATGTTGATCTAATAGAAGGATTAAGTCCTGCAATTTCTATTGAGCAAAAAAATGCACCAAAAAATCCCAGATCAACTGTAGCTACTGTTACTGAAATTTATGATTATATGAGAGTTTTATATGCTCGAGTTGGGATACCCTATTCTCCATTTACTGGAAAACCAATAGTTTCACAATCAGTTAGTGATATGGTCGATAAAGTAAAAACTTTGCCAAAAAGTTCAACAATATTTCTTCTAGCTCCTGTTGTCAGAGGTAGAAAAGGTGAATACAAAAAAGATATAATTAATTATAAAAAAAGGGGTTTTTTAAAAGTTAAAGTCGATGGAGAATATTTTGATATAGATGACTTTCCAAATCTTAACAAAAAAATAAAACACGATATTTCTATTGTTGTCGATAGAATTATTTTAAATTCAAAATTAGGAAATAGATTAGCTGACAGTATTGAAACAGCGTTAAATTTATCGAGCGGTCTTCTAGTTGTTGAGTACGAAAACGAGACAATACCAAAAAAATTTAGAAAGAAAGAAAGTGTAACATTTTCATCAAAATTTTCATGTCCTGAAAGTGGTTTTACCATCGAAGAAATTGAGCCAAGACTTTTTTCATTTAATAGTCCTTTCGGTGCTTGTGAAGAGTGCGAGGGAATAGGTCATAATTTAAATGTTGACCCTAATTTAGTTATATCAGATAAAAATAAAAGTTTATCAGACGGCGCAATTGAACCTTGGGCAAAATCTACATCAATGTATTATGCACAAACTTTATCTTCCATAGCCAAACATTATAAATTTGATTTAGATACTAAATGGAGAAAGCTTCCAAAAAAAATTCAGGATATAATTTTATACGGCTCCGATGACGAAGAAATTAAATTTCACTATGATGATGGATATGAAAAATATGATACAAAAAAAACTTTTGAAGGAGTTATAAATAATTTGGAAAGAAGATATTTAGAAACTGACAGTGATTGGAAAAGAGAAGAAATATCCCAATATCAAAGCGAAACTAATTGTGAAAAATGTAAAGGATTAAGATTAAAAGATGAAGCGCTATGTGTAAAAATTAATAAATTAAATATTAGCGAAGTTACAAGTTTTTCTATTGAGGATGCTCAAAAATGGTTTTCTAATCTTGAAAATATTTTGAGTTTAAGAGAAAAAAAAATTGCACAACATATTCTTAAGGAAATTAATGAAAGACTAAATTTCTTGTTAAATGTTGGGTTAAATTACCTGACACTTTCTAGAGAGTCTGGAACTTTATCTGGTGGGGAATCCCAAAGAATAAGGTTGGCTTCTCAAATAGGATCTGGTCTTACCGGGGTTTTGTATGTACTTGATGAACCATCAATCGGTTTGCATCAAAGAGATAATAAAAAATTAATTGCTGCTTTAAAAAGATTAAGAGATCTAGGAAATACTGTAATAGTAGTTGAGCATGATGTCGAAACAATGGAGAGTGCAGATCACATAATTGATCTTGGTCCAGAAGCAGGACTTAATGGAGGTCATATAACAGCTCAAGGAAATTTAAAAAATATTATAAATACAGAAGGTAGTATTACTGGAAATTATTTGTCTGGAAAAAAATTTATTCAGATTCCTAGGAAAAGAAAAACTGCTAAAAATGGAAGATTTTTAGAAATACTTGGTGCAAGCGGTAACAACCTTAAGAATGTTGATTTAAAGGTTCCAATTGGAACATTAACATGTGTAACTGGAGTGTCAGGTAGTGGAAAGTCAACCCTTGTTTTACAAACTTTATTCAACGCACTTAATTTACTATTGAACAATAATAAATCTCGAAAATTACCAAAAACATTTAAAAATTATAAAGGAACAGAGCTTATAGATAAAGTTATAGATATTGATCAATCTCCTATTGGTCGAACACCAAGATCAAATCCTGCAACATACACTGGAGCATTTGCTCCTATAAGAGATTGGTTTGCAAATCTTCCAGATTCTAAAACCAGAGGCTACAAACCTGGAAGATATTCATTTAACGTTAGAGGTGGAAGGTGTGAAACTTGTGAGGGAGATGGTGTAATAACTTATGAAATGCATTTTTTACCAGATGTTTATATTCCTTGCGATGCCTGTAAAGGAACCAGGTATAACAGAGAAACTTTAGAAATAAGATTTAAAAACAAAAATATTGCTGATGTGTTAAGTATGACTGTTGATGAGGGGTGTGACTTTTTTAAAAATATACCAACAATCTACTCCAAACTTTTAACTTTAAAACATGTTGGTTTGGGCTATATAAAAATTGGTCAACAAGCTACAACTCTTTCAGGTGGAGAAGCGCAGAGAATAAAACTTGCAAAAGAACTTTCAAAAAGATCAACGGGTAAAACTCTTTATATACTTGATGAACCTACTACTGGTCTTCATTCACACGATATTAAAAAATTACTAGAAATACTTAAAGCGTTCGTAAATACAGGAAATACAGTAATTGTTATTGAACATAATTTAGATGTAATTAAAACAGCAGATTGGATTGTAGATATGGGTCCAGAAGGTGGAGCTGATGGAGGAAATATTATCGCAGAGGGTTCTCCCGAACAGGTTGCGCAAATAGATAAGAGTTACACGGGCAAATTCCTTAAAAATTTGATAAATGGCAAAATGAAAAAAACAGCATAAAACTAGATTTTGTGCTATAATTAATTATGGTTAATATTTTACAATCACTGTCAAAAACAATACATCTTTCGGTCATCCTGGCTGTTTTATTATTTTTAGGCCTTTTCTTTGGTGGTGGTGATTGGGCTTTTGATAGGTTGTTTTGGAGCTGGTTGTTTAGATATTTTCATGTTCTCGCTGGTATTATGTGGATCGGTTTGCTTTGGTATTTAAACTTTGTTCAAATTCCTAGTATGCCTAAATTATCTGACGAACAAAAACCAGCTGTAATTAAAGTAATTGCACCAGCTGTTTTATTTTGGTTTAGATGGGCAGCTTTAGCAACAATAATTACAGGTTTAGTTGTTGCGTGGTTAAATGGATATGTACATGACGCTATGGTTTTAGGCATTGGAAGCGGAGGCGGAAAAAATACAGCTATTGGTATTGGCATGTGGTTAGGTTTAATTATGGCTTTTAACGTATGGTTTATTATCTGGCCAAATCAAAAAAAAGTCCTTGGTATAGTTGAGTGTGCTCCTGAAGACAAACCAAAACATATGAAGACAGCATTAATAGCATCAAGAATTAATACTTTGTTCTCTCTACCTATGCTTCTTTCAATGGTTGTTGCACAAAATCTATATTAAGGTTCGTCTTTTTCTTTTTCAATAGTTTTAAAACTTACATTGAGATACTTTAGAATCGGGCTTGCTACAAATATTGATGAGTATGTGCCAATCAATACTCCAATAATCATTGCAAAAGAAAAACCTCTTAAAATTTCACCCCCTAAAACAAATATAGAAACTAAAGCTAACAATGTAGTTCCAGATGTAATTATTGTTCGTGACAATGTTTCGTTTATGGACTTATTTGATATCTCACCGATTTTTAAACTTGAAAACTTTTTTAAGTTTTCTCTTATTCTATCAAATATAACAACAGTATCATTCATTGAATAACCAACGATAGTTAAAACTGCGGCAACAATGGACAAATTAATTTCTAAAGATAACAAAGAAAATAAACCGATTGTTATAAAAACATCATGAAAAATTGCCAATATTGAACCTAAACTGAATTGCCATTCAAATCTGACCCAAATATAAAAAAGCATTGCGCTTAAGGCTAGAGCTATTGCTAAAACTCCAGAGTTAAGAAGCTCTTTACTAACTTTTGGCCCAACATTCTCAACTCTTCTAAAGTCTATCTCAGATCCTAATTTATTTTTAACATTATCTTTTATTTTTTTTAAACTATCAATTTGGTTATAAGATTTTTTTTCAAATTTAATAAGATAATCCCCCTCTTTACCAAACTCTTTAACATTAATATCTCCCAATCCCATATTTGAGAATGCAGAGCGAACATCAGTTATTCTAATATTTTTAGCATCAATTCTTAGCTCAATTAATGTTCCGCCTTTAAAATCTATTCCAAAATTTAAACCCTTAAAAATTATTAATATTAGGCTTCCAACGACTAAAAATAATGATATAAAATTTGCGAATTTAAATTTTGACTGGAAGTTATAATTATATTTCATATTGTAATTTTATTTTCTTTATTTTTAAAAACAATAATTGAAACTAAATGTCGTGATATAAAATAAGCAGAAAACAAGGTTGTTATTAAACCTATTGACAAAGTAACTGCAAAACCTTTTATAGGCCCAGTACCAAAAATAAATAAAATTATAGATGCTATTAATGTTGTTATATTTGCATCTAATATAGTGACAATTGATCTTCTAAAACCCAAATCAAAAGCTTGTATATTACCTCGGGTTTCATTTAATTCTTCTTTAATTCTTTCAAATATTAAAACATTTGCATCAACCGCCATGCCAACTGTTAAAATAATACCAGCTATCCCAGGTAAGGTTAGTGTTGCTTCCATTAAAGTTAATATACCAACTAGCATCAATAAATTAGATACAAGTCCTACATTTGCAACTATTCCAAAATACTTATATTTAAAAATCATAAATATTATTACTAATGTAAAACCAATTATAAGAGAAATGACTCCTGCTTTTATAGAATCTTTACCTAAATCTGGGCCAACGGTTCTTTCTTCAGCAACTATTAATGGTGTGGGCAATGCACCAGAACGCAATAGTAAAGCTAGATCAGTAGCAGATTGAAATGTAAAGTCTCCAGATATAGTTCCATTTCCGCTTGTTATAGAGTCTTGTATAACTGGTGCACTTATTGCTTCGTTATCAAGAATTATAGCAATTCTCTTCCCGATATTTTTAGTTGTAACTTGTCCAAATCTTTGAGATCCAAGTCTATCAAGAGAAAAAGCTACAATAGGTTGGTTATTTATATTGTCATATCTTGGTTGTGCATCAATTAAGTTTTCACCACTTAAAATAATTCTTTTACTAACTGTTATTTCCTCCTGTGTACCTTGGACTATGAATTTTTCATTTCCAAATTCATTTTTATCACTTGAGACTAATCTAAAGTTAAGTTCAGCTGTTTTTCCTAAAAGCTCTTTTATCCTGTCTGGATCTTTAACGCCGGGTAATTCAACTAATATTCGGTTACTTCCTCTTTTTAAAATTGAGGGCTCCTTAGTTCCAACTTCATCTATTCTTCTTCTTACAATCTCAATTGATTGATTAACAGCCGCAGATTGAATATTTATAATACCCTGCTTTGATAAAAAAATAGTTACGGTATTTCCGATTATATTGTTATTAAGTTCAAACGAATTATATTTAACTAAAAAGGTATTAAAGTTATTTGTATTTTTTTCATTAAATATTTTTTCAAAATTTTTAATATCATTTCTATCAATGGAAAATTGAATTTTTTTATCATTAATGGAAAAGTTATCAAATTCAATTTGAACATCTTTAAGTTTTTTTTTTAGAGGTAGAACCTTAGATTGAAGAGCTTTTTTTTCTAAAAGAGTACTGTCAACTTCTAAAAGTAGATACGAACCGCCTTGAAGATCTAGTCCTAGATTAATTTTTTTTTTAAATAAAGGTTTGTCTATATCTATAAAATTTAAAAAAACAAATAGAGTTAAAAATAAAAAAACTAAATATATAAAAGCAATTCTTGTCTTAGAAAAGTTTAGCACAGAAAATTATTTTTTAACTTCTTTTTTTAAATGACTTTGAATTGTATTTCTTATTACCTGAACTTTAACATTGTCAGCTATTACAAGTTCAATCCTATCATCTTCGAATTCTCTCTCTACTTTACCAATTATACCACCTGAAGTAATAACTTCATCACCTCTTTTTAAATTCTTAACCATATCCTTATGTTCTTTCACTCTTTTTTGCTGAGGTCTAATTAAGAAAAAATAGAAGATTACAAATATAAGTATTAATGGAATAAATTGTGCAAAATTTGATCCGCTCATAATGTTAGAATAAATATATTAATAATTTTATTTTAACAACTAGTTTTTGTTAAAATATTAAATTTTATCTAAATTGTTCATGTATGGTCTTAGACAATCAGGTATTGTTATAGAACCATCCGAATTTTGATAGTTCTCCATAATGGCAATTAACGTTCTTCCAACGGCAAGACCAGAACCGTTTAAAGTTCCTATAAAATGTGATTTATTTTTTTCGTCTTTAAACTTACTTTTCATTCGTCTAGATTGAAATTGCCCACAAGAAGAACAGCTTGATATTTCTCTATACTTATTTTCGGAGGGTATCCAAACTTCAAGGTCAATTGTTTTTTCTGCACTAAAGCCCATATCTCCCGTACTTAAAAGCACACATCTAAAAGGCAGTTTGAGTTTCTTTAAAATTTCTTCTGCACAGCTTGTCATTCGTTCTAATTCATCTAAACATTTATCTGGATGTACAATACTAACTAATTCTACTTTATAGAATTGGTGTTGTCTTAACATTCCCTTTGTATCTTTTCCATAACTGCCGGCTTCTTTTCTAAAACAAGCTGTAGATGCCACAAGTCGAATAGGAAGGTCATCTTTTTGAATCACTTTTTCTCTAACTATATTTGTTAAAATTACTTCTGCTGTAGGTATTAAATATTTTTTTAGACCTCCGTCTAAATTAATTTGAAATTGATCATTTTCAAATTTTGGTAATTGTCCTGTTCCAAACATACTTTCTTCAGTAGCAATTAATGGTGGTGATATTTCTTGATAACCAAATTTTTTAGTATGAACATCTAGCATAAAATTTGAAATTGCTCTTTCTAATTGGGCTAATTTACCTTTTAAAAACACAAATCGTGACCCTGATGTTTTGGTTGCTACATCAAAATCCATTAAATTTAATTTATGTCCAATTTCATAATGTGTTTTTAATTCAAAATTAAATTTTGGAATATCTCCAACTTTTTTTAATTCTTTGTTTGATTTTTCATCTTTACCAACCGGAACCTCATCTAGTGCTATATTAGGAATAAAGTTTAAAATTTGATCAATTTTATATTTAATTTTTTTTTGAACATCTTCAAGATTTTTAATTTCTTCAGAAATTTTCTTAGATTGAGAAAATTTGGATTTATCTTTATTTTTTGATATTATTTTCTTTTCTTGTTCAAGTTTTTCTATTTTTGAAATTAAAGCTCTATTTTCTTTATCAAAATTTAATAATTCTTCAAAATTAATTTTTGTATTTCTGTCTAATGTTTTTTTTTTAAAAACTTCTATATTTTCTCTAACTTCTTTTAAATTATGCATCTTCTTTTTGTTTATTTTTCTCAGTTATCCTTACTGACAATATAGATAATTCATATAGTATTAACAAAGGTATTGCCAAGCCAATTTGTGTTACTGGATCAGGTGGTGTTAGTATCGCTGCAGCAGCAAAAATTATCACAATAAAATATTTTCTCCTGGTTTTTAAATAATCCGAATCAATAACCCCTACTCGTGCAAGTAAATTTAATAAAATTGGTAATTGAAAACTCAATCCAAAAGCAAAAATTAACCTCATTATAAGAGAGAGATATTCATTTACTTTTGCTTCAAGTTGGATAGGAAGTGTATTAACACCAGCTGTAGTCTCGAAAGATAAAAAAAATTTTATTGCTAGAGGCATTACCAAGTAATAAATTAACATTCCTCCTAATAAAAATAGAACTGGAGTTGCAATTAGATATGGCAAAAGTGCTTTTTTTTCATTTTGATATAAGCCAGGTGCTACAAATTTCCATATTTGTGTCAGGACAATAGGACTTCCTAAAAAAATTGCAGCAAAAAAAGCTAATTTTAAATAAGTAATAAAAGTTTCATGTAGAGCTGTAAAAATCAATCTTCTTTCAATACCATCATTTTTAACAGCATTTACATAAGGCTCTAATAAAAAATTATAAATATTCTCTGCAAAAATATATCCAACTATAAAAATTATAAATATAAATATCAGAGATCGAATTAATCTAGTTCTTAATTCCGTGAGGTGGCTTACAAAAGATGAATCTTTATTTTCGCTCATTATTTTTTATCTGATGTTTTTTTTGAAAATTTTTTCTCGGGCACATCTTCATCAACTATACTCTCATCTAATTTTGTAATTTTATCCTGAACACTGGAAAAATATCTTTTGGTAGATCCAATCAAATTACCAATTTTTTTTAGTACAATTGGAAAATCTTTTGGTCCAATAACCAATATTGCCACCACAACAATAATTAGTATTTCAAACCATCCGATCTGCGGCATGATTAATTACTTATTCTGAGAATTTGAATCTTCGTCTTTATTCTCTTGAGAGTCTACTTTGTCGTCAGAGGACATTCCCTTTTTAAAGCTTTTAATTCCTTTAGCAACATCTCCCATTAAACTAGAGATTTTGCCTCTTCCAAAAAGTAAAACTACTAGAACAACAACAATAGCTATTTGCCAAAAACTTATTCCCATAAAGTATATTTATATACAAAAATATTGATTAAATAAATAAGTTTATTCTTCTGTTTTGGGTGACTGTTTTATTACTTCGTCAATATCTGAATAAATATTATCCTTTTTTTCTTTTTCTTGTTCTTTGAAGAATTTACCAGTACCGAAAATTGAAGAATCTACTGAGGATGTGTCTATTAAACCGGCTGAACTCAATTCCTCTATTGTAGGTAAATCTGATAGTTTTTGAATATTAAAATGATTTAAAAAATTTTCAGTTGTTACGTACTGAATTGGTTTACCAGGGACATTTTTCCTACCTGCGGGTCTAATCCAATCTAATTCTAATAAAATTTCAAGTGTATTTGTTCCAAAGGCTACCCCTCTTATTTCCTCAATTTCAGATCTAGTTACTGGCTGATGGTAAACAATTATTGACAGTGTTTCTATCGTTGCTTTAGATAATTTTTTTTGGGTTGATTTCTGTAATGACATTAGTTTTGATAAATCTAAGGCCGTTCTAAATATCCATTTGTTTGAAACGCAAACTAAATTTATACCTCTATTTGAATATTCTTCTTGAAGTTTAAGTAAAACTTTTTTTATATCTTTAGAGCCTCCAACTCTTTTTTCTATAGTTTCAATGTCTAAAGGTTCATCAGCTGCAAAAATGATTGCCTCCACTTCTCTTTCTATTTTAGATTTATTTTTTGGAAAATTAATTATGTTATTTATATTTTTATCTTTTTTCATAATTACTTACCTTTTAATTTAAGCGGGGTGTGTTTCGCTGTTCTTATAAGAATATCATCAAATAAATTTTGTTGCATTAAATCAATTACACCATCTTTGTTCAATTCCAGGCTTGCCGTAAAAATACTTGCCAAACCTGTTTTTTTAAATTTTTTTGATACATAGGATTTTGGAATAAGTTCCTCTAATTTTTTCCAGTCATTGATAGCTTCCATGTTCTCTTTAATCTGTTTAATTCCCTCCTGGGTTGTCATAACGGGTAATTTTGGGATATCGATTTTTTGAAAAGAAGATTGAGTTTTTAACTCAGCATAAGTTTTTAATAATTCATATAAAGTAACTTTGTAAACTGGATTATAAATAGATCTAATGCCACCTTTAGAGCCTCTATAGAATATATCTTTACCAACTCTTTCCTTTTTTAATAATTGATCTGATAATAATCTTATTACTTCTAATTTTTTTAACTGTAATTTCAGTTTCTCTGCAATCTCACTTGCTTTAAAATTTTCCTCTTCATCATCAGGTAATAATAATTTTGATTTTAGATATGTAAGCCAAGTAGCCATGAGCAAGTACTCAAAAGCTAGATCTAAATTTTTATCCTCATATTCTCTTATAAAATCCAAAAAATGATCAGCAAGTGTAGTAACAGATATTTTTGTGAGATCAACTTTTTGATTTTTAGCTAAATCAAGAAGCGTTTCAAGCGGTCCTGAATAATTTGGTATTTCAATAGAAATTGAATTACTTAACTTTGATTCCATTTTTAAATTTTATCTTAAAAATCTATAAAATTCTGAAGTTTTTTTCTTAGTAAAATTATCAATATCCACGATTTTACTAAGTAATTCTCTAGATTCTTTGACTTTTCCCCCACAATACAAAGCTAAATTGCAACCCGACTCTATTGCTTTGTTGGCATTATAAACTAAATTTCCATTTAGAGCTTTCATAGATATATCGTCAGATATCAAAATACCTTTAAAACCTAACTTGTTTCTTATGATATTTTTTATTATTTTTTTTGAGTGTGTGGCGGTAAATTCAGAATCAATTTTTTTATAAATTATGTGCGCCGTCATAGCAAAATTAGATTTTATTTGATTAAAAGCTTTAAAATCTTGTCTAAACAGATATTTTTCTGACTTATTTACAATAGATTGATTTTTGTGCGTATCAACATTTGAACATCCATGACCAGGTATATGTTTTGAAACAGTACCAATTTTTAGATCATTAGAAGTGCTCAAACATACTTTTTTTAATGCATTTATTATATTTGATTTTCTAGAATAACTTCTGTTTCCAATAATGCTGTGCGTAGTATCTCTTAAAATATCTAATACAGGTATAGTATTTATATTAATTCCTGATTCTTTCAAAATTTGAAAAGTAAAGGTTAAATACTTTTTATAAGAATTTATGCCAAATAATTTATTTTTTTCGTACAATTTGCCAAAATAACTTTGAGAAAATTCACTCATATCAATAAGATTAGACAGCCTGTTTACCTTTCCGCCTTCTTGATCCACTAATATAGGATAAAAAGGATCTTTCATTAAAAATCTAATACGGGATGTAAGATTTTTTAGTTGATCAAAACTTTTTATATTTCTTTTAAATAAAATAACACCCCAGGGTTTTCCTTTTTGGATCAAATCTTCCTCAGAAAGACTGAGATTGTATGATGATATACTTATTATAATGGACTTTCGCTTCATGTCTTACTTAAGTAAATCCCAAATTTTTCTTTTTTTAATCTTTTTTTCAATAAGATTGTCAGAGTTATATGTAATTACGTTTTTAGTATCGTTTTTAAGATATGGCAAATTTCTTGTATCAATTTTTGACTCATTTGTACTATTTAGAATTTTATTTTGTATAGATATAGAATTATCTTTCGAAAAATAGATTGATATAACAAAGTATAAAAAAATTATTATAAAAATAAAATAAAAAACTTTTAAAGAATTGTTCAACATTACATTTTTTTTGGTAAAGAAACCCCTAGTATTGACATACCATTTTCTAAAATTATAGATATTAGCTGAAATATCTTAAATGATGTTACTTTATTTATTTTACCATTTAAAATAAATTTAAATTCATCTTTCTTGTTTCCCTCAGACCAGTATGAATGAAAAATAGTTGCCAATTCATTTAAATAAAAAGTAATTCTATGAGGCTCAAGTTTATTAGAAGCAACTTCAATAATTTTTGGCCATTCGATAATTTTTCTTAAAAGTTTATACTCGAAAGAATTTAGTTGAAAATATTTTGAATCTAGTTTGATATCCTTATTTAATTTTATTTTCAAAGATCTAAATAGAGAATTTATTCTTGCATAACAATATTGAACATAAAATACTGGATTATCTTTGTTTTTTTCCAGAACTTTATTAAAATCAAAATCTAATTCAACATCGTTACCTCTATTTAACATCATAAATCTTATTGAGTCCCTATTAACTTCATTTAACAAATCCTCAACTGAAATAAATTCACCCTGACGTTTTGACATCTTAAATGGTTCGTCATTTTTATATAGTTTAACTAATTGACAAACTTTACAAATTAACTCAGTTTTATTTTTAGATATTGCTTTAACACCTGCGGTTATTCTTTTAGTATAACCAATATGGTCAGCTCCAAGAATATTAATGAGATAATCATAATTTCTAGATATTTTGTTTGCGTGATAAGCAAGATCATTTGCAAAATATGTCCAAGAACCATCTCCTTTCTGTAAAGCCCTATCGGAATCGTCTCCAAATAAAGATGATTTAAAAATTAGTTTTTTAGTTTTTTTCCAATTTGATTTGTCATCGCCTTTAGGGGGTTCTAGATATCCATCTAAAACTAGTTTATCATTTTTTAATTTAACTAAAGATTTTTTTATTAAATTTTTTCTAACAATCTCAGATTCATAAAAAAATTTATCGTGTTTAATTCCTAATCTTTTTAAATCATTTTTTATTAAGATCATTGATTGTTTGATAGACTCTTTTGTAAGTTTTTTTCTTATATTAAGAAAATTATTGAGATTTAATTTGGGATTACTTTTAATAATTTTTTTTGAAATATCGATAATATATTTGCCTGGGTATAAATTTTTGTCATTAGGAAAAGTTTCATTTAACTTAATTTCTTTAAGTCTATAATAAACTGACTCTGAAAAAATATTAATTTGATTCCCGTAATCATTCACATAGAACTCTTTTGTAACACTGTTACCATTGAAAATTAATAAATTTGATAAAACATCACCAAATATTGCTCCCCTACAATGTCCAACATGCAAAGGGCCGGTAGGATTTGCAGATACAAATTCAATATTGTATTTTTTCTTTTTTTTATTTGAACCATAATCTTTTTTATTTTTATAAATACTTTTTATAATTTTAATCCAGGCATATTTACTTAATTTAATATTTATAAAACCAGGTCCAGCAATATTTACATGTGAAAAATCTTTGATTTTATTTAGCAAAATATTTTTTATTTTTTCTGCAATTTCAATTGGTTTAAGCGCATTTTTTTTTCCTATTACTAGGGCAATATTAGAGGATAAATCAAAATCAAAATTTTCAGGTGGTTTTTCAAGATTAATATTATTTAAATCCTTTTTATTTATAAAATCTTTTAACTGTTTGTCTTTAGAAATTTCATTTTTGATTTCTTCTAAGTATTTAGTAAATAAAATCATTTTATAGAACCATATAATTTAATTGCATATCTGTCAGTCATTCCTGCTATAAAATCACAAACCATTCTTTGTTTTTCGAATTTGTATAAATATTCATTTTTAATATATTTTTTTGGATTTTTTATTATTTTATTAAAAAGACATTCAACAATCTTCATTCCTTGTTTGGTTTTTTTTAAAACATCTTTGTGTTTATACATATTTTCCATTAGAAAGATTTTAATTTTTTGATCGAAATCTTTCATTTTGTTTGAAAATTCAACCAATTGTTTTTGAGCACCATATATATCTTTTATATTTTTAGGGTTTTCTTCTTTAATATTTTTTTTTGTGTTTTTAATAACATCCTTGACCATTTCATTAATTATATCTCTAATAATCTCATTAATTAATAATTCGTTTTTTTTATCTCTATATTTTTTTTTATGCTTATAAATAATTTCTGATATTACGGGTATATTTAACAAATCCTCTATTTTAAATAATCCTGCTTTTATTCCATCCTGAAGATCATGGCTGTTATAGGCAATATCATCTGATATTGATGAAAATTGAGCCTCTAATGATGGCTTGTTATTAAATATTATTTTATTTTTAAACATCTTCGCCCCTAAGATTTTATCATGCATTTTTTGATCGTTTACTTCCCCATTGTGTTTAATTAAACCATCCAAAGTTTCAATTGATAAGTTTAAACCATTAAAATTATAATATTTATGTTCAATTAAAGTTACAATTCTTAATGTTTGAATATTATGATTAAATCCAAAATAATTAACCATACATTCGTCCAGTACTGTTTCGCCAGCATGACCAAAAGGAGGGTGACCAAGATCATGAGCCAGGCTTAATGTTTCACATAAGTCTTCGTTTAATTTAAATATTTTTGCAAATGTTCTTGCGATTTGCGAAACTTCGAGTGAATGAGTTATTCTTGTTCTATAATGGTCAACATCAGTATTAACGAATACTTGGGTTTTGTGTTTTAGTCTTCTAAAAGCAGTTGAATGAATAACTCGATCCCTGTCTCTTTGATAGGGAGGTCTTAGTTGGCTTGATTTTTCTTTATAAATCCTTCCAATAGAATTAACTGGAACTGCTATTTTTGAATATTCGTATTTTGCCATAAGATGTGTTAAAAACATATTATACATTTATTTAGCAATATGAATAATAAAATTAAATTTACAGAATCTGCAAAGAAAGAAATAGAAAGAATTGTTTTAGAAAAAGGTGATAAAATATATTTTAGAATATCTGTTCAAGGTGGTGGATGTTCTGGTTTTAAGTATGATTTCTCTTTTGACGATAAGATTAAGAAGAATGATATAATTTTTAGTAAAACAATCATTGACGAAAATTCATTAAAAATTATTAATGGTTCAATTATAGATTTCAAAAAAGAACTGATAGGAAATTCATTTGTTATAAACAATCCACAAGCTAGCTCTTCATGTGGTTGTGGTCTATCTTTTTCGGTCTGATGAAAATAGTTTCCTGGAATGTAAATTCTGTAAGAGCTAGAATTGTAAATATTTTAAATTACATAAATAAAAACCAACCTGATATTTTAATGCTACAAGAAATTAAAACAGAGGAAATGAATTTCCCTGTAAACGACTTTGAAAAACTAGGCTACAAGTCATATGTTTTTGGGCAAAAAAGTTATAATGGCGTTGCAATATTGAGTAAAAATAAAATTAATAAAATAGATAAAAACTTTTTAAAAGACCCAAAAAAACAGGCAAGAATATTAAATTGTCAAATCAAAATAAAATCTAACATTATTAATTTGATAAACATATATGTTCCGAATGGAAATCCTGTAAATACTGAAAAATATGATTATAAAAAAAAATGGCTTAGTAATTTTGTTAAACAAGTTGAAAAAACACTGCAAAATAATAAAAATATTATTATAGGAGGAGATTTTAATATTATACCCGAACAAATAGATGTGCATGATCACACGAGATATGAAAATGACGCATTATTTAAAATTGAAATAAGAAAAAAATTTCGTGAGATTTTAAATTTAGGATTTGTAGATATTTTTAGACATATAAATAAAAACAAGGAAGAATATACTTTTTGGGACTATTTTGCTGGGTCGTGGCAAAAAAACTTGGGGATGAGGATAGATCATTTTTTAGTTTCTAAAAATTTAGTAAATTTTATACAAAATATTAATATTAATAAAAAACCACGATCACAAGTAAAACCGTCTGATCATACTCCTATTGAGCTTGAAATTAGTTAACTCTTCCGTAAATGTCCTTGTATCTGATTATATCAGTTTCTTTCAGAATAGATCCAATTTGAACTTCCATAATTTTAACTGATTTTTTAAAAGGATTTTCTATTCTGTGGATTGATCCACGATTAATAAAAACTGACTCATCAGGTTTTTTAAAAAATTTATTTTTATTAATTGTTATTTTTGGTTTTCCAGAGGCAACAGTCCAATGTTCAGATCTGTGCTGATGTTTTTGTAAGCTAATAGAAGATTCTGGATTAATTACCAACTCTTTTATTAAAAAACCTTTGCCATGAAAAAGATTGGTATATTTACCCCAGGGACGATAAAAAATATTTTTCTTTTTAAGATATTTTAATTTATTTTTTTTAAAATGATTTGTAATTTGTTTCCAATCACCAAGGTCGGTCCATGGGAGATTTAATTTAATTGCATTAATATTTGGTGACTTCTCTAGAATAGCATAATCTATAGATATATTTTTAACTTTTCTAAAAGTTTTGTCATTTAAAAAATGAACATTTTTATTTATTCTTGAATTAATTACAGAAGAGAGACAAAATTTTAATGTGGACGGAGCATATTTTTTAAAATTATTTATGATCGATATTTTTTTAGCAAAAAGCATACCCGAATTCCAAAGACCACCTTTTTTTAAAATTTTTTTTGCATTTCTATAAATGGGTTTTTCAATAAAACGATTTATTTTTTTCAGATTGTTTGATGAATTTTTTGTTAATAAATAGCCATATTGAGTTGATACATAAGATGGTTTAACACCAAAAAGAAAGATGTTTTTTTCATTTAATTTTTTTTTATTTTTTTTAATTTGATTAATAAATATGTTTGTTTTTTCTATCAAATGGTCTGATGGTAAAAAAACAATTGGTTGGTTAAATTTAATTTCATTCAAAAGTGTTGAGGATAAAATTGCTGCAGCTGTATTTTTCTTGCAGGGCTCTAAAATAATAGTAAATTTCTTGATCTTGTATTTCAATAGAAATTTTTTTGTTATACCTAAATACTTTAAGTTTGTGCTTATTATAGGGGTATCAAATTGAGGATTCTTAATTCTATCAAGTGTTTTTTTAAATAAAGTCCAGCCGCCAAAATCAATAAATTGCTTTGGTATATTATTATTTGATTCCGGCCACAATCTTGTGCCTGAACCACCGCAAAGAATAATTGGTTTAATTTTCATTTAGATGTCTGCATAACATTTAACTTCATTCCTCGCTCCAGGATGCGTTGATGCTCCTAGATACGCTGGTCCTACTGTTTGTGCATATTTCCAAAGAGTTCCGTTTCCAAAATTAATTTTTTTTGGTTTCCATTTTTTTCTTCTTTTTATCAATTCTCTTTTTGAAAGATTTACATTAATTGTTCCTTTTTTTGCATCAATTTGAATTAGGTCACCATTTTTTAATAATGCAATTGGACCACCAACTGAAGCTTCTGGACCTACGTGTCCAATACAAAAACCTCTTGTTGCACCAGAAAAACGTCCATCAGTAATTAAAGCAACTTTTTCTCCTTTGCCTTGACCATAAATAGCTCCAGTAGTTTGAAGCATCTCTCTCATGCCAGGACCTCCTCTTGGACCTTCATATCTAATTACAATAATATCTCCGTCTTTGTATTTTCTTTTTAAAACAGCTTTGTAAGCGGACTCCTCTGTATCAAAACATCTAGCTCGACCAGTGAATTGAAGTTTTTTTAATCCTGCTACCTTTACAATGGCTCCTTGTGGAGCAAGATTACCCTTTAACCCTACAACACCACCATCATTTGACAAAGGGTTGTTGTATTTTCTCATTACTTTTTGTTTGCTGTTAAATTTAACTTTTCTTAAATTTTCTTTCATAGTTTTACCTGTAACTGTTAAACATCCTCCATGAATTAAACCCCCGTCTAATAAAGTTTTTAATAGCATTGGCACACCTCCTGCTTTCCACATATCTTTAGCAACATATCTGCCACCTGGTTTTAAATCTGCAAGATAAGGTGTTCTTTTAAAAATTTTTGCTACATCCATTAAATCAAATTTAATTCCAACCTCATTAGCAAGAGCTGGTAAATGCAAAGCAGCATTAGTGGAACCTCCTGTCGCCGCAACAATTGTAGCTGCATTTTCAAGAGATTTTTTTGTAACAATATCTCTAGGTCTAATATTTTTTTTTAATAAATTCATAACCGCTTTGCCGCTTTGTAATGCATATTTATCTCTCTGACTGTAAGGAGCAGGAGTTCCTGCTGAATAAGGCAATGCTAAACCAATAGCCTCAGATACACATGCCATAGTATTTGCAGTAAATTGTCCTCCACAAGCACCTGCGCTAGGACAAGCATTTAGTTCTAATTTTCGTAAAGCATGCTCACTCATTTTGCCAGAAGAGTATTTCCCTACTCCCTCAAAAACATCTAAAACTGTTACATCTTTTCCGTTATATCTTCCTGGAAGAATTGATCCTCCGTAAATAAAAACACTAGGAACATTTAGTCTTAGCATTGCCATCATTAATCCTGGTAAAGATTTATCACATCCTGCTACCCCTACTAATGCATCGTAACAATGCCCTCTAACTGTTAACTCTGTTGAGTCTGCTATAACATCTCTAGAAACTAAAGAGGATTTCATTCCTTCATGTCCCATCGCAATACCGTCTGTTACTGTAATTGTACAAAATTCCCTTGGCGTCCCTCCTGAAAATCTGACACCTTTTTTTACGGACTGTGCTTGTCTCATGAGAGCAATGTTGCATGGTGCTGCCTCATTCCAGGTTGAAACTACTCCTACAAATGGTTTGGCAACATCTTTTTCTTTTAAATTCATTGCATAATAGAACGATCTTTGTGGGGCTTTGTCAGGTCCCAATGTTGTGTGTCTGCTGGGTAATTTTTTTTTATTAAAATTTTTCATTTAAGACTTTTAGTTGTTAATTTAATTTTTTCTATATCGGCCTTAATTTCATTATAAGTATTTTTTTCTTGTTGCACAATATGCTTTGGTGCTCTTTGTACAAAGCTTTTATTATCTAGTTTTTTATTAATACTTTCCAATTGTTTTGATAGTTTATTGTATTTTTGGTTTAAATTGTCTCTTATAGTATTAAGATCAATGCTTTTATCAAAATAAATTTTAAATATTTCACCTGATATAACAAGACTCGCTGACTCGTTTGTTGAATCTTCTGTCAAAATTGAATTAATTCTTCCTAGCTTTTTCAAGACTATTTCGTTCTTTAAAAAGAGATTTTGCCTTTTTTTATCAACATTTTTAATTGAAATATCTATGTATGAACCTGGGCTTACATTGAGTTCGTTTTTGAACGATCTTATTTTAGAAATAACATCTATCAGACTATTTACATTTGTTATCTCTTTATCTTTAGTAACTTTGATATCTTTTATCCAGGGCGTATACATTAAAAACTTATTTTTTTTGTTTCCTAGTCTGTTTTTTAACCAGAGTTCCTCAGTAATAAACGGTATAAAAGGGTGTAAAAGTAATAGTAATTCTTTAAATATAAAAGCTGATGTTTTTCTTACTTCTGCAACATGGTTTTTTTCTTTTGAAAAGAGTATTGTTTTTGAAAGTTCTAAATACCAATCACAATAACTATTCCAAACAAATTTGTATATAACTCTTGATGCCTCATCAAATCTGTAATCTTTTATATTTTTTTCAACTAAAGTTTTTGTGTTTATCAATTCAGAATATATCCATTTATTAATATTAAGTGAAAGTTTTTTGGGATTTACTTGATGATTGAAACTACATTTATTCATCTTTAGAAAGTTATTTGCGTTCCATATTTTTGTTAGAAAATTTCTATATCCTTTAACTCTTTGCTCGGATAATTTTACATCTCTGCCAGGTGATGCCATGGATAGAAGTGTAAATCTTAAAGCATCTGCGCTGTAATTTTCAATAAGTTTTAAAGGATCAATAACATTGCCTTTTGATTTTGACATTTTTTGTCCCTTTTCGTCTCTTACAAGAGCATGAACATATATTTCTTTAAAAGGTTCCCTTTTTAAAAATTCCATACCTAACATCATCATTCTAGCAACCCAAAAAAATATAATATCAAAACCCGTAATTAATACTGATGTCGGATAAAATTTTTTAAGAAAATAGTTTTTGTTTGGCCACCCTAAAGTCGCAAAGGGCCAAAGACCTGAGGAAAACCATGTATCAAGCACATCTGGGTCCCTGATTAATTTAACATTTTTTTTATAAAACTTTTTGGCTTTAACTTTTGCTTTTTTTTCGTTTTCTGCAACAAATATCTTTTTATCAGGTCCATACCAAGCTGGTATTTGATGTCCCCACCAGAGCTGTCTTGAGATACACCAAGGTTCAATATTATTCATCCATTGAAAATAAGTCTTTGTCCAATTTTGAGGAATAAAATTAGTTTTTTTATTTGTTACAATTTTTTTTGCGTCATGTGAAAGTCTTTTAGCATCAACAAACCATTGTTCAGTTAAGTATGGTTCTATTATTGAATTGGATCTGTCTCCATATGGAACCTTGTTTTTAATATTTTCTTCTTTTGTAAGAATTTCTAATTCTGATAATTTGTTGATTATTTTTTTTCTTGCTTCGAATCTGTCAATACCTATAAACTCCTTAGGTGCGTTTTCATTAATTCTTCCATCTATAGTAAATATATTTATTGTTTTTAATTTTTGCCTTTTCCCAACATCAAAATCATTAAAATCATGTGCAGGAGTAATTTTAACAGCACCCGAACCTTGTGCTGGGTCAGCGTATTCATCTTGAATAATTTTTAGTTTTCTTCCAACAATGGGTAGTAATGCAAATTTTCCAACTACCCCAATATATCTTTCATCTTTTGGGTTAACAGCTATAGCTGTATCTCCTAACATGGTTTCAGGTCTAGTAGTAGCAATTGTGATATATTCAGATGAATTTTCTATTTTGTATTTTATATAATAAAGTTTAGAATTTACTTCTCTTTGATCTACTTCAAGATCAGATATTGCTGTTTTAAGCACTGTATCCCAATTAACAAGTTTTTTAGATTTAAAAATTAGACCCTTTTCATATAAATCAACAAAAACTTTTAATACAGATTTTGATAAATTCTCATCCATTGTAAATGCATTTCTGGACCAATCACATGAGCAACCTAATTTTTTTAATTGATTGATAATTTTTCCACCATAATCGTCTTTCCATTCCCATACTTTTTTGATGAATTTTTTCCTTCCAATTTTATTTTTATCTATATTTTTTGATTTAAGATTTTTTTCAACCAGTGCTTGGGTAGCTATTCCAGCATGATCAGTGCCCGGCTGCCACAAAGTTTCAAAATTATTCATTCTATGATATCTAATCAAAACATCTTGTAATGAATTGTTTAAAGCGTGACCCATGTGAAGACTTCCTGTGATATTCGGAGGAGGTATAACTATAGAGAATGCTTTTTTGTTTTTTCTGGGTTTAAATAACTTGTTTTTTTCCCAATATGAATAAATCCTATTTTCTACTTTTTTATGATTATATTTGCTTAATGCCATAGTTATAAATATTAATAATATTTGCAAACTTCTAGCTTTATTTTTACAAATAAACCTATATTAATCTAGTTTTGGCCACGTGGCGGAATGGTTACGCAGAGGATTGCAAATCCTTTTATCCCAGTTCGATTCTGGGCGTGGCCTCCAA
>MDTE01142689.1_pt1 | contig 30638 bp, 30 predicted proteins | sample 811231 | NCBI WGS metagenome assembly MDTE01 (sample SAMN05326651, study PRJNA326480) | marine metagenome | isolation source: seawater | place: Indian Ocean: Red Sea | collected 2010 | reverse complement strand
GGAAGTAATGCCGAAAATAGAGTACGTAGAGGATTCTTGGGATACCGAGCAGCTGCTCGATAGCTTATCTCCCCCCGTACGTAATTGGTTCAAGGATAAATTTCCCGACTTCACAGACCCACAAAAACTTGCAATTCCTAGAATACTTAATGGCGAACATTTGCTACTATGTTCACCCACAGGTTCGGGAAAAACACTGACTGCATTCCTTTCTATTATCGACGATTTAGTTCGCCGTTCATTAGACGGTAGTTTGGATAATTCAGTACAGTGCATTTACATCTCACCAATTAAAGCGCTAGCAAACGATATCCAGAAAAATCTGATAGGTCCTCTAACCGAAATTCGTGAAAAGTATCTTCCTAGCAGGGCAAAGGAAATCAAAGTAGGTCTTCGAACAGGTGATACGCCGCAGAAAGAAAGGGAAAGGATGCTAAGAGCACCACCCCATATTTTGATTACAACTCCTGAATCTCTTGGTTTGGCTCTCGCATCTAAAAGATTCAGACCGTTGTTAAACGATATGAAGTGGATGGTAATAGACGAGATGCACTCATTGGTTCCAACCAAGAGGGGCACTCATCTTGCCCTGAGCCTTGCCTTAATGGATAGTGTAATTGAATCGGATGTTCAAAGAATTGGTATATCGGCTACTATGGAGCCATTGGAAGCGGTTGCAGAATTTCTTGTAGCTTCCGACTCAAGAGAAAGTGATTCTCAGCCTCAACATGTTGCAATTGCCAAGGTGTCTGGTGCTCGGAAATTAGATCTGGATATTATTTTACCAACTCCAAGATTTTCCTCTCTACCAATCAAGGAGGTTCTCGAACATAATGTTGAGAGAATTAAGGAAATTGTTGAGGCTCATACAACAACACTAGTATTCGTTAACACTAGGCAAATGACGGAGACTGTTGTTCAGAAATTGAAAATCTTGGGAACTGCTGGAGTCGAAGGGCACCATGGTTCAATGGACAAAGCGATTCGACTGGATGTCGAACAGAGCTTGAAAAATGGGCATCTTAGATGTGTGGTTTCATCCTCCTCCCTCGAGATGGGTATTGACATAGGTTCAGTGGATTGTGTTGTGCAAGTCGGCAGTCCTGGTTCAATTGCTACAGCACTGCAAAGAATTGGTCGTGCAGGACACCAAGTAGGTGGTTTGCCGAGAGCGAGGTTCCTACCTACTTCACCGCAGGATTTACTTGAAGTGGTGGCACTACAAAACGGGATTCTCCGTGGCTCGATGGACCTTCTGAAGTTCCCTGAAAATTCACTAGATGTTCTAGCCCAATTTATGATTGGTCTAACTATTATTCAGGAATGGGATATAGACGATGGCTACGAGTTAGTAACTGCTGCTTGGCCTTATCGAGAACTGCCCTATGACGACTATATCGAGGTTCTAGATTTGTTGGAGGAAGAAAGACGGGTGTGGGTCGATTGGGAAGACAACCGTTTCGGAAAGCGCGGTTATGCTCAGATGATTTACTACACCAACATTGGTACTATTGCTCCGGATAATAATTACCTTGTTTTCACTTCAGACGGAACTCTAGTCGGGCAACTTTCTAGCGGTTTCGTTGCTAGTCTAAGGAATGGCGATGTATTTCTTCTGGGTGGTTCGACGTATAGAGTGTCTAGTGTTCAAGGAACTCGTGTCAATGTCACATCAGCAACAGGTTACAGACCCACAATACCTTCTTGGGCTGGTGAGGCTAACTCTCGTACCAACGAACTGAGTTACGAAGTGTTGGATGTGCTAGACCGAGCCTCGCACATGGTTCGCATGGGACGAGACGTCCGACCTCTATTGATGGATGTATACGGGCTAAACAAACCAATTGCCAATGCTCTAGCAAATTACCTTGATGAACACTGTGCAACAACCTTCCAAGTCCCTAGTAGGGATCGAATTATTGTTGAACAGGTTGCTGCACCTCTACCGACCTATATCGTAACTACTTGTAGAGGCCGCGCCTTCAATCTCGCTTTGGGTCATCTTTTCGCTGGGATTGCAGTGCAAGACAACGTCTTAGTGAACGAGATTTCCTTCGACGAAAATGGCTTCATGATTAAATTAAGTCATGAAGTTGAGATATCTAAGATTCCTGAGTTATTCAGGAATGACTCAAGTAGAGACGTTCTACAAAGATACATGCTTGATTCGCAATTATTTGCTAAGAGGTTCCGAGAGGTATGTAGCCGAAGTATGTTGAATCCACGTAGAATTGGTGCTGATGAAGTGAGTCCTAAACAATTCCAAAATAAAGCTGAACAAATCTTACGGGCACACCGGCAAATGGAAGATTCCGTAGTCATCAGAGAAGCGATGAATGAGATTATGAACACAGATTTGGAGATGAAAGAATTAGCAGAATTCATTTCAAGGATGGATAGTGAAAATGTGCGCATTGTTCATCGAAAGGTGAAGATGCCTTCTCCTCTAGGTATGACTCTCTTCATGTCTTCATTCGAAGATCTGTTGAGTCTTCGAACACGCGCATACCTAATCAAAGATATAGATCCAGAAATTCTCCGTCGACTATTAGGCGCTCGTTCTCTTGCTACTGATTTAGACCGACAGCGCCTTGCCCAATACTATCAAGACAAGGTCGCAACACCGGATTCCGCAGCAGGCTTACTGAGATTAATGGACATGGGGGGAGGATTAGAGAAATCACTTACTCACCCGTTGTATTCTGAGAAATTAAAAAATGTAGAATTCAATCAATTACGAGATTGGGTTTACGAGTTGGCTGAGCGTGGTCTAATTACTAAGGTACGTAATACAGGTCACGAACAAATCGACGACAAATGGTTCTCGGAAAGAATGGCGGGTGTACACGGAACACTGGGTTGCCTTGCCGTATCAGGTGCGGATGAAATGGATGATCTTCGTTCGCTATATACAGGAGGTCTAACCTTTGAAATGGGTATTGATTTCAAAGAAGGTCAACCGGCTAAATGGAAAGAAAATTATCTTTCAGATCCAATGGATTGTCTAAGGTTAAAATTGCTCGATATGCTAGGTTCAGAAGGACCTCGTACACTAGACAAGTTAGCAGACAGATTACCTTTCCCACGAGGTCAGGTTGAATCAGTTCTACAAGAGCTAGAGATGAGGAATCTCGTATCTATTGGGTTCTTCACACAGACTGATGATGGCGAGTATATCTTACGCGTCGACGAATATAGGATAACAGGAGGCCAAGTCGACGTAGTTGATTACCGAACACTTCAGACTTTGATTCTTCAGAAATCATTTACCCAATATGAAGAGCCAGCTGACGCGATTAGAAATCTAATTTTGGTCCAAAGAAGGGACGAAATGCTACATCGTGTAAAAGATTACAGATTCCGTGATTGGAAAGATATCAAACACGATCCTGAAGTAATCAACGGCCGATTGTTGCACAATCGTGTAGGGTACACAATGGAAGATCAACTGCCGTTAGTATTGGGTCTGAGGGGCGATCCTTGGCTTGGCCCCCTAGAAGAAGAATTATTGGAAAAAATTCCGAAGGAAGGTATGAGTCGAATGGAATTATTCGATGGCTACCCTAAAGGCAAGGAAAATGCTCATGTTCAAAGATCATTGAAGAGTGCTCTTTCTAATCTGGAAAGACAACTCGTCATCGGAAAGAAATACATCGAATTGGCAAATCGTAAACGCTCTCTCGCTGTATTCCATAGAATTCAAGATAGAGTAAAACCGATGAAATTCGATGAGGCAGTGAAAACACTAATCGAGAGAATTGGGCCTGTCAGATTGCATACTCTTAGGTTCTTTGTTTCCCGCCCGGTAGAAGAACTGGCCGAAACTCTCAGAGATTTGGAGAATGCAGGAAAAATTGCAAGAGTAGTGGCCCTGCAGCCTGATCCAACCGATTATTATTCCAGTCATGAAGACGCAGAGACGCTAATCTCCCCAATGGCTGAAGATCGAAAGATGAGAATCCTATCGCAATCGGATCCATTCTGTTCTAGGTTTATCCAAGAAGTTCGATTGATGCTGAAGCAAGGATGGTATCATCCAGTATTCAAGGGAGTTGATCCGGTTGGTCGAATTCTAATGTTCGTGGTAAATGATTACCTAGAAATCAAAGATATCAACATCCCACATTCATATCTCGATGAGTTCAAAGGCACCTTCGATGAATTACTAGGAAATTACCGTGACAGGTTAATCGATGTCTCGGTCATTCATGCATTCAACGGAGTCCCAGTGCATGATTGTGATGAAAATGTACAACAAATCCTTTCCGACCTTGGATTTGAGTCGATGGGAGATGGAGAGAGGTACATCAGGGGTGGTGTAGTTGACCCAATGCCTCGAAAAAAGATTAACAGAATTCTCTTCCATCATCATTCATTACATCAAAAGACACGGCATGAAAATGAAACAATTGCGCTCGACCATCTTGATGAATTGCGAGATGATTTCGCACTCCGAGGTCGTTGTGAGATGTTCCGTGTCGATCTTAAATCGATGGCGGCAGCTCACCAATTACATCAGGGTACGAATCTAAGAGGTCACTTGGTATGGGCAAAAATGCCACACTTCCAAAGATTGTTGACTATCAGAAATGTTCAGGCTCCGGAAGAAGATGAGGACATCCTTCAATTCTTCCGAGAACATCACGATCCTACGATTTACATGGAGCGTCATGCTATGCGTCGTGGTGAATTCCGCAAACTAATCTCTCCTTTGGTTAGAAGTGGACACCTTGTGCAAGATTATCGAGGAGGTTTCAAGACTGTTGAGCCAATTACTTCTTCTGATTTGTGGGAAGTTAAACGAGATTTCTTGCGAGACTTAGTGAAAGACTATCCCGTCATCACTCTAAAACAGGTGGAGAGGTTAGCAGGCTCTCCTTTCTCTGCTGAAGAAATTTCAGATGTTATGCGTGAATTCGAAGAAGATGACACCCTCATCAAAGGTTTCCTTGTTGATGATATGCACGATGTTTGTTGGGGGCGCCACGATATGTTAGAAAACTCGGATATATTAACCAAGACTAGAGACCTTGTGATTCCTCCTTCGGACCCATTGATTCACTACTATGGTAGTTTATTGAGAGAGAAGTTTGGCTATGGTTCTGCATATCTTGTATTCCATAGAGAAGAACCTGTAGCGGCATTCAAGGCAAATACGAGAGCTGGTGTAATTCAGATAACTGATTTCGTGGGTGATTCCGATTTAGAAAAGGAAGCACTGAGAGTAATGAAAGAGTTTGCTTGGGAACATGATATGCCGTTGAAAGGAAAGTTATACGAACGACTCAGGAGTCGTTGAGGAACTCGAATCTCCTCTCAATTTTTTAGGTAACAATTGCATTATGTTACGGTGAAGTTCTGGAAGTAAATCGAATAGGGCTATTGCCAGTAAGAACATTGCGAAGAGACTAGCCGCCTTTGCTGCATAACTATGCGAGAAATCAAACATATCTAAGCCTAAGAACTGCCAATTTCGGTAACTATCGGTTAACCAAACAATACCGGCATTTCTGAAAGTGTTTAGGATGTGTATTGTTGGTATCGAAATCAATAATCCCCTAATTCTTCGATTCCAAGATACGTTTTGGAGCGCTACAATTGCTCCTACAAAAATAATCATTGATTGCAGACCTGAGCAACTTAGGATGAATCCAATATTGACTTCTTCACCAGTTGAATGGTACATTGGGATAAAGAATCCACCATCACCCAAAGGCTGAGTGAGGAGCAACATACTTCCATCCCAATCACTCAGTGGGATTTCGCCACCATCGTGTAAATCTACCATTACTTCACCCATCGTATAGGAGCCTAAACCCACAAATTCTAACATCCATTCGGCACTATGCGCGGTTAACATGACGAAAGCAATGTTGAGGTATGGGATACAGTAGACTACGTGATAGGGAATCATCGACCAAGCCACCATACCACGTAACCAGATCAGGGATTGTCTAGTTTCTTCTTTTAGGAGGTTAATTCTGCTAATTTCTAGCCAGGCTAGAAAAATACCCCCTGGAAGAGCGCCTGCGGTCATTATGACAAGTAGAGGGTCGCCAATTTTCACGTAATATTCTGATAGTAGGTAAATGAATAGTCCGAGAAACACCCAACCTGAACCTGCTATTGGTCCTGTCCAAGCCTCGTTAGATTTCGTAAAAGAGGTAGCCAGAAGACCCATTCCGAGAATACCTATGAGTAATCTGAGTGATTCATCAGAGGTCCCTATTGCCTCGGCAATTGCCGCTAAAGCGGCCCCTATGGGCTCCTCCATAGAATCGACTCCAGCCATTAACTGGTAAATATAATGCCCTCGCCGGTTTGCTTAGGGAGACACATGGGCTTCGATTTCGAATCATTCGCTGAAGACTATCTCAGCGATTTGCGAAGAACACTCTCTGAGGTCTCTAAACCCCAAATCGAAGCACTATGGAATGAATTGACTGCAGTTGCTGAAAGAGGCGGTAGTATCCACATGATTGGTAATGGTGGAAGTGCCGCAACTCCTTCACACAGTGCCGGAGATTGGTCTAAGGAACTGGGTATCCCTACAATCTCTCACACAGACAATATTTCCTCACTCACAGCTTGGGCGAATGATACAGATTACGCGAATGTATTCGCTGGACAATTATCCACTTTTGCTAAATCTGGTGATCTAGTCATCGCATATTCCGGCTCAGGCAATTCCACCAATGTGCTAAATGGAATTACAGCCGCAAAGAAGGCTGGTTGTAGAACGGCTGCAGTTACTGGTAATTACAATGGTGGAGCGGGTGGTGAATTAGCTGGTATGGTTGATGTAGCAATCGTAGTGCCGTCGACTTCTATGGAACGTATTGAGGATATGCAATTAATCATCAATCACATAGTCAAAGAAGCGACCAAAGCAAATCGTAGGCAGTGATAAAATGCTAGCCCCACACCGCGAGTCTGCGGAATTAACCGACCCTCTAGAATTAGTTGAATTACCAGGCGGTCAAAACTGGGATGGTAAGATTGCTTATCTCGATCGCGATGGAGTAATTAATGTCGGGAGTGAAAACTACGTTAACTCTCCAGCAGAAGTAGAATTGTTACCTAATGCGGGACTAGCAATCGGGAATTTGCGAAGAGCAGGATATAGAATAGTAGTAGTGACCAATCAATCTCCAATTGGCAGAGGTCACTGGGATTCGGATAATCTGGATGATATTCATTCTGAATTAAGGAATAGATTACTCATTGAAGACCCTGATGCCCATCTGGATTTGATATTATTTTCACCATATGCTCCTTGGGAAGGTGCATGGGCTAGAAAGCCAAATTCAGGGATGCTTGAGGCGGGTAGACAGCTTATCGAAGCAGCATCAAATAATGTTGATTTCACCTCTATCGAACTTCTATTTGATACCGAATGGATGGAAAGGCCGGATGAGTCAACCTCATTCATGGTGGGTGATAGAGGGGTCGATATGGCCGCCGCGGAGAACTTCGGTGTCAGAGGGATTCGTTGTGATCCAAATCTCGGTATCTCAGGGGTTGTCGATTCGATACTGGGGGGTACCGCGTGAGCGGTACCGACGTTAAAGGGGTCATCCGGATTGGATTGGATGACACAGATCATATCGATTGTGCTTGCACTACCGAACATTTCCAGCGTTTGCTTACAAGATTGAATGATTCGATTGTTAGTTTCGAGACTAAAGAAAGAAGGCTTGTGAGACTTTGGCCATTCGCCCCAAACAGAACTAGGGGTAATGCTGCTCTGGCAGCAATTTGTTTGGTCAATATTGCCGATCTCAATAATGTAGACTCAATCTGTAGAGAATTCATGGATGATTTGAATAAAGAAATACAAGGTACTTATCCTGATACAGGCCAAAAACCATCTCCATGCTTGTTAATTGCTCTAGATGATTATCCAGAATCGTGGTATTGGGAAGCAGTAAGGGGAGAGGTGTCGCTTAAAGTTCGCAAAAAGCAAATTCCAGAATCAACAAAAATCTACTCAATTGAACATAATCCAAACGGCGTAGTGGGGGCTTCTTCCGCTATTGCTTGGAATCCAAATGAACATAACACTTGGGAATTAATCGCTTGGAGAAGTAATGACAAGATCAGCTCGCCAAGAGAAGTATCTTCTCAAGCCATTGAGTCTATGTCGGAGAATTTCCCCACTACTTTCGCTAATAGAGATCCGACTACAGGAAGGGGGATGATCATGCCTCGAACTAATTGTCCGGTGCTATATGGCATTAGAGCGGAGTCATTTGAAGAATTACAATCAGCACACGAGTTTTTGCAGATTCGAGAAGATGTTGAGAAATGTTATTCCTGGGCTATTCATAGAACAAATCAGATTTCAGATGACCATTTGCTAGGTAGTGAAATAGGAATTGTTTCTTCTTTTCCACTGGAAGTTCAAGGAGGTCATTCTTCTGTTAGTGTCTGGACAGGTTCTTCCTCAATCACACTTGTTGCTTTTGCTGAAAGTGGAGATGTTAATGCGTTATTACGTCGATTAAAACCAGGAGACGAGGTTGAATGGATGGGTTTGTCCTCTCCCTCTTCTGAAGTGCATTTAGAGAGGCTCAGAGTAAACACTTCCTCGCCTAGATTAGGTAAGAGACCCGAGTGTTGTAACAAGACAATGAGAAGCGCTGGTGTAGGGCAAGGTCTACGGTGTAAAACGTGTGGTCACTCTATTGAAAAGGCGTGGCAGACAAAATTAGAGTCGTTTAATTCACAGCATCAGGGTTGGGTGGAACCTAATCCCGCTAATAGAAGGCATTTGGCTAAACCCCTGCAAAGAGGTTTACCAACAGAGAACAATCAAACCTGAGGGTTACTTCCGAAATATGTGGCCGATACCCAAACTATTCTAGCAATGGTATTATCCATCACTGCTGGATTGATGATTTGGTACATCTTACGTTCTCGTCAAAACCGTAGAATGAATAATTTAGAAGATTTAGAAGAATATTCTGGTATGGCTAAAAATCCTGAGAATCTAATGAATCCTGACGACGAAGCACTCGATGAATTAGACCGTTTACTTTCAAAAGAGTTTGATTCTGATGAATGATTTAATCAGGAATGAAACCAGATTCTTCCAACAATAATCTGGTTTGAATCTCGCCATCAATTATTCTGCGATGATTCCTAAATCCTTCTTGTCTCAATAACCAAACTTGTCTAACACCGGATAACTGAGATCCCCTACTCTTCCATTTTTCACCGTCTCCTGATGGTGATTCATAAGCCTTAGATGTAAGGATCAGTCTCGTATTTCTGACTGAAGAAATTATACTTCGAACCGCTTGTAAATCATTTACTGGTGCCCGACCAGAAGACGGGCACCAATCATCTATTACTATCAAGTCCGCATCAGTTAATCTATTAATTAGGGGTTTCAAAGCAGTGATCCGAGCAAGCAAATTTTCTCCAAATTCTACAATAAACAATCTCTCTAATTGATTTTCATTCAGTTCTGCCAATATTGCTTGAGTTCTTTCATAGTTGAGAGGGTTGCGTCCTAACCAGACTACTCTAGAATTGGATTGTAAAACCGTGGCGGCGAGACTTAGGCATAGGCTAGTCCCACCTATTCCTTCTTCAACAGAAATATGAACTGGTCCTGATTCGAGGTCGAGCATTATTGGTAATTGCAAAACTCAGGGTGGATGAGCATTACTATTGGTTAACCATGGCCCTTGCTAGCTTGATTGCTTCATCTACAATCTCGCCACTTACTCCAAGGTGACTCGAGGGGTCGAATAGTTCGTCCAATTCTTCAGGGGAAAATGCGTTAGTCACGGCATCGTCTTCTCCGCAAATCTCCCTAAGGTGGCGATTTTCTGCGACAGCTACCATTGAGGCGGCTCGTAGAATTTCATGTGCTTGATCTCTATGGATTCCTTCGTCTACTAATGCTAGCATAATTTTCTCAGCCATAACTAATCCATTCTGAGATTCTATATTTGCCAACATTCTTTCTACGTCAACTACGCATTTACCCATCACTTTGTCTGATTTGGCTAAAATATCGTCCAACAGTATCATTGCGTGCGACAGAGTAAAACGCTCACTTGAAGAATTAGCTAAATCTCTCTCGTGCCACAATAAAGCATTCTCATACGAGGGGATAATCATAGAACGAACGATACGAGCTAATCCCGAGGCATTCTCGGCTGTAATGGGGTTCCTTTTGTGTGCCATTGTGGAAGAACCTACCTGCTTTTCCACGTCGAACCATTCACCTACTTCGGCTATTTCAGATCGTTGTAGATTTCTTACTTCCTGGAGTAGTTTTTCTACCGATGCTGCGACATTTGCCATCCAACCAACCCACTCAATGTAGCGATCTCTTCCAACAACTTGGGTTGTTGCTACAGGGACTGTTAATCCAAGATGTTCAAGAATTAGTTGCTGTAATTCCTTTGCATTCTTACCTTGTGCTGCTCCTGTTCCAACTGCTCCAAGGAATTTTCCTGTAATAGCCCGGGATTCCAATTCATCTAATCTTATCAGATGCCTTCGAAATTCATCGACAAAAACTGCTATTTTAAGCCCGAATGTAATTGGCACAGCTGCTTGCCCATGAGTTCTACCAAGCATTACAGTGTCTCTTTCTCTTTCTGCTAGATCGCATAGGGTGGTTAACAGTGTCATCAAACTCTGTCGCTGTAATCTGATTGAATCACGAATTTGTAGAGCGACCGCGGAATCAACAATATCGTTACTAGTAGCTCCTAAATGAATGCACCAAGCCGCATCTCCTGCCTTTTCTGCCATAGCCTTTGTTAGGGCCATGATATCGTGCCTAGTTTCTGCTTCAATTTCATCCACTCTATCGGCAGTGACTATACCAGGATCTGAAATATCTGCAATCATGTCGTAATGCTCAGCAGATACTCGGCCGAGTTGGCAGTGTGCCCACACAAGGGCTCTTTCAACATCTAATTGTCTACTGTGCCGGCCTTCTCTAGACCAGATTTCCTTGGCCTCGGGTCGCCCATATCGGTAATCCAGTGGTGAGACTGACAAGGTATTCCCCGTATAGCGGCGACTTGACTACCCCCCTTGAGGCTAGCGGATGTAGTAATTCATCATTTAATCCACCATTCAAGATAATTTTGCTGAATCTATAACCCAAATTCCGCGATTCCCTTTCCACTCAGGGCGACCCAAGACCTCGATTCGTTGCTTCATATGTGGTGCATCAACAACTATTGTCTCAAACTCACCACCTTCGCCATCCAAATTGAATCGAAATTGGGATGAAATTATAGAAAGTGAATCTAGTGTTTTCTTGTCGATTTTGACGCCTAGCCATTGTTCTCCTAGGCCATCTGTAGATACTGAAACAATACGAACATCGAAGCCATGTTCGACAAGTGATTCCATATGGCTCTCGGGTATGTGGTGCCAAAGAGGGCAGTATGAAATTAGATTCAATCGTTCACACATACGTTCTATGCGCGTTTTTTGATAGTCTGAACGTAGTGCACCAATCACTAATGCATCAATTTCTAGATCATCGGTCTTGAGGATTAACTCATCAGGAAAATCGATAGCTTCTGTATCATTTTTCACTCTTTCAAATGCTAATCTAACATCACTTGCTCCACGGATACCATTTTCAAGTTCTTCGATTTCTTCCTCCTCATTCCCCTTAGACAATATTGGTAACCAAGGCACTCCGATAGAATAGGCTTGGAGGCCGGCAAGGGATGTATTTGGTAATTGGAACATCATGGAGTCATCACTCGTTACATGGACTGTAATCATCGCTTCAACCTTCCATCCCTGCATAATTGCCCACCAGCAAGCATAGGTCGAATCTTTTCCCCCTGATGACAGAACTGCTACTCGCATGTTCTGCCGACAACGCTTTCATCCATCAATTACACTATTCATTCTTCACAGAAATGGTATTTCTTCGCTATACGATTTTCAGCAATCATGAGACAACGTTCCGGTCAAGGTTTATAAGAGGCCGGCTTGGGAATGAATACGATAGTTATGCAGCCGAGCGGACGAGGATATGACCACGGAGTATCTACCTTCTCACCAGATGGACGATTGTATCAAGTGGAGTACGCTCGTGAATCAGTCAAAAGAGGGACAACAACTGTAGGTCTAAAGTTCCGAGATGGAGTAGTATTAATTGTAGACAAGCGAATATCTAGTAAACTTGTAATCATTGATTCTATTGAAAAGATGTATCAAATCGACGACCACGTTGGATTCACCACCTCAGGGCTAGTCGCAGATGCCCGACAATTAGTCGACAGGGCTCGTGTGCAATGTCAAGTCAATAGGATGACTTATGGAGATGCAATTCCGGTTACAACATTGGTCAAGAAAATGTGTGATTATATGCAATCTTTCACACAATACGGTGGAGCAAGGCCTTTTGGAACCGCCCTACTAATCGCAGGAGTCGATGCCGATGGTGTGCACCTGTTTGAGACAGACCCTTCAGGTGCGTACCAATCTTATCATGCTGGTGCAATCGGCCGTGGAAGATCCACGGTAATCGACCATTTCGAATCAAATTGGAAGGAAAATATGACTCAAAATGCTGCTATTAAGATGGGGCTAGAGGCACTTCGTGAGTCGATTGATGAAGATTTGAATCACGACGCAGTTGAGATTGCCGTAGTGGATGGAAATGGCTACACAAAGATGAGTAAAGAGGACACATTAACACATCTTGGTAAATTAAGTTGATTTGAAATACAACCCGATTGCTCTAAGGGCCTAGGCGAGGCTCGCTAATCATGGTAAGTCTAGATGACGCAGTCATCGCGCGTCTCGAAAAAGGTGGAAGTAGGTACGAAATTTTAGTTGATCCCGAACTTGTCTCTCAGTGGAAGGAAGACCAGAATTCTGTCGAAATGGAGGATATGTTGGCTACTGATTCAATCTGGTCGGATGTGAAGGCTGGAGATAGACCAACATCTGATGCTTTGGAGAATATCTTTGGTAGCACAGACTTGCACATTTGTGTAGAAAAAATACTCAAGGAAGGAAACATACAACTTACTACTGCTCAAAGAAAGCAAATGGTAGAGGAGAAACGTAAACAGATAATCAATGCTATTGCTACTACCGCGACGGACCCCAAAACACGTGGACCGCATCCTCCCACTAGAATTGAGAATGCATTAGCAGAGGCTAGATTTAGTGTAGATCCTTTCCTTTCAGTTGAGCGTCAAGTACAGGATGCAGTAGAAGCAATACGTGCTCTAATCCCACTACAATTCATCACCGTCAGACTAGCGTTTAGAATTCAAGGAAAAGACTACGGGGGAGTCCATCAGCTGCTGAGAGATTCGGTTCAGCGAGAAGAATGGCTCTCTGACGGTTCCTGGGCGTGTGTAGTGGAATGTCCCGGTGGTATGAAATCTGACCTAATTAGTCGTGTCTCAAAACGCAGTTCGGGTTTAGATGTAAAAGAATTAGATTAGAACATCAATCTACACACCGTAGGTGTGAGCATATACGGTTATGAAGGGTGGGTCGGTCGCGCGGCTCGATAACATGAGTGGAGACAACGGCGCGGGCGGACCGCGCAGATCCCGACAAGCACCCCTGCTTGTCGCTCCTGGGGACGACCTAGGCGATTCTGGGGAGTACGAAGCCGGACATGGTGTTCTTGCCATTAACGGCCGGCTACGTGCATTGAAGCAAGGAAGAATGAACAATCGAGGCGGAACAGTCTCGATACAGCCGCGCCGTACTTCGTATGTACCGCGGCCTAGCGATCTAGTGATTGGCTATATTGAGGGATGTACTAGCAATATCTGGTTCATCGACATCGGTGCGCCATTCAATGCCATTTTACCAATGAGCCTTGGTCCATCTAAGGCTGAATTTGGTGGAATCAGAAAGGTTCTCGATATAGGTGATGCAATTCTGTGTCGAGTACAAGAGGTAGAAGAAAATCATTCGAGTGTAGTTACGATGAAAGGAATGGGTCTGCGGGCAATCCGTGCAGGAACGGTCGAGGAAATCGACCCACACTTACTTGGACGACTGATTGGTAGAGGTGGCAATAACCTCCGCCAACTCAAGGAGGAGACAGAATGTAGAGTCGTAGCTGGAGACAATGGTCGTGTTTGGTTGGATGGTGATTTAGATGGTATCATCAATGCAAGAGATAGACTCAATGCTTTGTTAACCGAAGCAAAGATAGAAGAATTTGGAGGTGAAGTCTGATGGGAGGCTATGGAGATGTACAATGTATCGATGAAAATGGGATTCGTCTTGATGGCAGAACCAAGGATGAGGTAAGGCCAGTTTCTATAGAAACAGGGGTAGTCCCAGTTGCTGACGGCTCTGCTAGAATTCGCTGGGGTCTAAATGACTGCATCGCAGCGGTTTATGGCCCTATGGAAGCACATCCAAGGAAGATTCAGAGGCAAGATAGGGCTGTATTGGACGTTAGATACAATATGGCACCCTTCTCAACAACCGATAGGATTCGTCCAGGGTTCAACCGCCGTAGTAGAGAAATTTCCAAAGTTACCGCTGAGGAACTTGAAAGTGTAGTTTTGACTGAGTTATATCCTAGAAGTAAGATACGTGTTGAAATCGAAATTATTTGCGCTGAAGCAGGTACTAGGTGTGCTGGAATTACAGCTGCCTCCGTCGCCTTGGCTCATGCTGGTATTCCTATGACAGACATGGTAGTCTCGGTTGCGAGTGGTAAGGTTCACGACATCGTAGTCTGTGACTTGAATAAGGAAGAAGATAACTACGGGGAAGCCGATCTTCCCATGGGTATTCTACCCAATACTGGTGAGTTAGTATTTCTTCAGATGGATGGAGACCTATCTCCTGATCAATTCCAAGAGGCTTGGGATTACAACATGGAAGCCGCTAAAGTGATTCACGAAGAGATGGTTCGTGCACTAAAAGGGGGTGGTGAGTGATGAGTATACCATTAGTCCCTAGTTTGTTACGTGCCCACCTAGCAGAATTAGCTGCCGAAGATAAGAGGCATGACGGCCGAGGTCGATTCGAAGGTCGCGATGTGGAGCTTGAAATCAATTGCTTACCCCGAGCAGAAGGGTCCGCTAGAGTTAGGATGGGAGATACTATCGTTTTAGCAGGAGTTAAGTTCCAAATAATGACTCCTTATCCAGATCGCCCAAACGAAGGTGGTTTGATGTGCAGTGCAGAAGTAAGGCCAGTTGCAGGTCGCAATTGGGAAGCTGGACCTCCTAGTGCTGAATCTATCGAATTAGGTAGAGTTGTAGATCGTGGAATCCGCGAATCAGGATGTATCAACACAGAAGATTTGTGTATTATTCCTGGAGAAAAAGCATGGCAAGTCATCCTCGATGTATTTGCTATATCAGACGATGGTAATCTATTCGATGCTTTTGGGCTGGCTGCGATTGCAGCACTACGAAGTGCTACGGTTCCGGCAGAGAGATTTGAGGTTGGAGAAGATATGCCGCTCGATGTCTCAAAGACTCCGATAATGTGTTCTTACCACAAGGTAGGCGGTCGTTTTGTATACGACGCAGACAAGAGGGAGGAATTAGGCGGTGATGAAAGAATACACATCACTCTTGGTGATGATGATCATGTTCATTCATTGCAGAAGGGTCTAAAGGGAATCTTCACGGCCGACGAATTCGTCGAGATCAACAATGAGGCTCGGTCAAGATGTGCCGAACTAAGAGATATGGTAAACAACGCTTTGGAAGGTGAGTAAAATGGCAAAGAGAACACAGAAACTCGGTGCAACCGCAAAGTACGGCTCTCGGTACGGTGTAAGTGTACGTCGAAGAGCAGGAGCTGCGATTAAGAAGAAGTCGAGAAAGTATACCTGCCCTGTCTGCCATTATCAAAAGGTTACTCGACAAGTAGCGGGAATTTGGGAATGCAAAAAGTGTGGACACAAATTATCTGGTGGGACTTGGGAACCATTCACTCGAGCAACAGATGCTAACACACGAGTAATCCGACGTGGTATGGAAGGTGCTACTGCTACCGATATGACCGTAATAGCCCAGCAGGCGGCTTTGGATTACGAGCGAAGATTAGCTGGTGAAGAAAGTGTCAGCGATGAAGAAGAGTGATTCACTCAAACTCACTTTGCGAATCAATAGCTCCTACGCTAGTTCGCTAGAGGCGGCATTATCTACCGAAGCGGAAGTATACCGATCTGAAGATTGTATTACAGTAGAGGAAAGTGAGCCAGTATTTGTTGATATGCGAGCCCGATGGAATACAGTAATGAGAGGGCTTTCTGCTGCTTACGACGCCTTGAAAGCAGTTGACTAAATCAGAGGGTTGAGAAAACATGGATCAACAGCAACTTCAGAGCCTAGTTCAGGAATTACAACTTTTGCGGGGACAGATTCAATCCTTGACTAGCCAATTCAATGAAATTTCACTTACTATAGAGGCACTGAAAGATCAATTACCCGAAAGAGCCGTTTATCGAGCTCTTGGAGGAGTATTGTTGGAGGTAGATGATAGAGATTCGTTGTCTAATGATCTAGAATCTTCCAAGGAAACTATTGAGGCTCACTTAAAATCACTCAGTGCTAGGGAATCGGAACTTATCGCACAGTATAATGAAGCATCTGAGTCGCCCGAATGAGTGGTGAAATTTGATGTCGATTAATTTCGCTGCAATGAGCGATTGGATATCATCCCATACTCGTACTGGGCCAATTGCAGTCATAACTCATCGAAACGGGGATATGGATACAATTGCATCAGGAATTGTCCTAGCATCTGCAATAGGTAAGAACGCTAAGGCCTGTGGCATTTATGTTGGAAGTTTAGCCCAGAAAATACTCGATGGCATGGTGGTTGACTACCAACAAATAGACCAAAACAGGCCTGCTTTGCCACGAAAGTTGGCTGGGATAATCGTAGTTGATTGCGCCTCTCCTAGCCAAATAGGCTTCAAACTTCCAGATGTCCCACTATGTATCGTTGATCATCACTCGGCAGCATCTGATAATTGGCCTGAGGGCGCCTTGGAATTGAAGGGAGATTATTCCTCTACAGCAGAAATGGTTTGGGACTGGTTCCAAAGTAAAGGTCTTGAAATAAATCCCGACCAAGGAACTCTTCTCCTCAGCGCAATTATTTCTGACACGGGTCGATTCAAACATAGCAGACCGGGTTGTCATAGAAGAGTCGACGAGATTTGTAAAGCATCTGGAATAGATATTGTAGATGTAATAGAAAAAGTGGAATCTGAGGATTTAAATCATTCACAACGCATTTCTATTCATAAAGCGGTCTCTCGTTCTACCGTACACGAAGTTGGAGAATTTATTGTCTCGATTACCCGGGCTGGTACCAACGAGGGTTTAGTTGCACATGCATTATTGGCAGCTGGAGCACATGCATCTTTTGTTTACAAAAAGAATTCTTCAGACCTCAGGTTAAGTTCTAGGGCGAGTAGAACTGCAACTAATCAGGGCGTTCATCTCGGTGAGTTGATGGAAAAAATCGCCGACCGATTGGGGGGAGATGGGGGTGGCCATGCTGGTGCTGCTGGCTGGTCCGGTACCTCTGATGAAGTAGAATTGAAGTCCGTTTTATTGGCCACATTATCATCGGAGTTGATACAATGAAGGACATCAGAAAAATTCTCTCAGATTTGAATTCGGGTTCAGTAAAGGTTTCCGAAATCCCAGACGAACTAATTTTGCAATTATCATCTTCTATGTTAATCGAGCAATTAGAAGGTCCAGACGAACTACTTTCGAGATTAAGTCGATTACAAAGAGACGTATTGGGGCTGCAACGTTTGTTAGTCGAAGGAGATATAGCAGAAGCAATAATAATCAGTGAAGATTTACTTTTCCGTTCACGTTCAAAAGAAGAACGTGACTTAGAATGTGAGGTCCGAATTAGAATGGAAAGAGCGCTATTAGCTGTTGATGGCATCGATGCTTCAGGACAAGAATTACGTTGGTGTTCTGAACGTTTGAAGGCGATTGCACCAAATACTGCTTTGCATGGAATTTCAATGTTAAATCAGGCAAATTGGCATAGTAATAATGGAGAAATCATGATGGCTATGGCCATACATGCTGAAATTACTAAGGATAGTGGATTCCCTGATGAAATCAGAGGTTTATCCCGTTTAGAAGTTGGCAGAATATTGACTGCTATGGATGATTTAGATCCTGCTATGAGGCATCTTTGGACTGCCAGAGCAATTTTCATAAAGGCAGAAATGGAAGCAGAGGCGGTCGTAGTATCATTAGAATGGCTTGATTTAGCATTGGAAGAAGTTACAGAAGATGCTCCAAGAATGTTGTACAGAATAGAGAATGCAGGACCTCGTTCCGTCCCAGGTTCATCATGGGTTCCTGCAAATGAACAAGATGTACGGGATGTTGTAGAATCAATATTCTCAATATTGACTGAGGATGTTGGCGGTACTGAAAGAACTGATTTAGGAATAATTCTCGACGCAGCAGAAATACTTGGTGAGCAAGAATGGAAGAACTCCTTGTTGGAGAAGTCAAAAGACATTCAGGACGCTAGACTACTAGAAGCTCTCCAATCGTAATCCAGTAAACGTTGAATCTCTTTTTCCCCCCAATATAATTCTGCAGGAATTTCCACACACCAACCAACTTCGCTAATCATTTCATCCTCGGATTCCCAGCCATAGGGCTGGGGTTCTTCATCAATTTCCACCCTAACAACTGTGCCATTTGAGAGGATATTTTCATCAAAATGAGTAGCGGTTCCAAGTAACCCAGTTTCCTCAAATAACTCTCTTAATGCAGATATATCAATAGATTCGGAATCGTCGACTTTTCCACCGGGCAACTCCCAACCTCGTTCTACATGATTTACCATTAACCAACATGGAATATCCAATGACTCCTTTGGTACAGCCCAAACGACAACCCAAGGATCTTCTTCACTCATCGTTCATCACCTCACGAATTTGTTCTGCAAGTGATTTCGCCTCTGAGTCTCCTTGTGCTGCTAGTCTCCTACAAATGAAGAATGCCTCTGATAATCTTTCTTCGGTGAATAATTTTCTGGCATAATCGATTTCAGATAATTCATCTCCTTCTTGTTCATCATCATCATCTTTTTCAATTTCCAACATTGGGTTGGCTAAAACCTGCATCCTAGTCAGGAATTCAACCCTGTCAGCGATATCAGGTGTTTTCCAAGCTATCTTCCCTTTTCCATCGATTAATGACTCCATCCGAATTTTGAAATCGTCCCTAGTTGTCAAATTAGTCGAGTGAGTCTGTGCTTGATCATAGCAAAACCACGCTTGATCGAACTCGTTTCGTCTTTCGTGTAATTGCCCCATTTTTTTCCAAGCCTCATGATTTGATGGTCTTTGAGCAAGTAACTTTCTAGTCAATTCTAGATATTCTTCTTCATATCCGTCAGCAAGTAATCTTTCCATCCGTCTTGAAAACAAAATATTGGCTCTTTGGTCGGTGAAATCAAGATTTCTTATTCGCTGTAAAAATTCCACAACCCCACCTTCTTGTGTTGTCAATTCCCACCAACTATCAGGGTCGAGGGGGTCGATAGACAACGCGGCCTCAAGTAGATTTACTGCAGATTGTTTTAGTTCCATCCCATCCAGCTGGGAAAGTAAATCAGGATCTCTCCCGAGAATCAAAAACAACTCATCTAAAACGGCTCGGGCTCCTGCAAAATCTTCTGACTCCAATTTGATTGTTAGCAAAATCCGCCAATTGTCTGGATGTGTGAAGTCATGCAAAACAGCTTGCCTAGCACTTTGCTCTGCCCAAGAAATATTTGAGTTATCATTTGTAGATAATTTTAGAAATTTTTCTGCTTGACTTCTGTGGCGATTGCCTAGACTCCTTCGTGGGTGTTGTAGGCTAGAACCGAGGTCGGTTGTGGCCATAATGACACCTCATAGTACGCTTTGATACGGCTTCCTGTCGATGCCTGGGGGCAATGTAGCATCTATTCCTATCTTACTGGTTAATCCGTCTTCACTTCTGGATGGATCTAGGCTTGACCCTTTTTGGCCTGATAGAATGATAGTGTCTTTATCTGGTTGCCAGCGAGTCATCAATGCCCATTCTACTCTAACTGGATTGGAACAATCTATGTCGGTGTCTACAATGGTGACTTGTTTCATCGATCGATGTCCGTCTAATGCGGCATGTATAGCAGCAACCCCGTCACTCTCTTTTTGAGGTTCTATAGCAACTACTGCCGATAGCCAACCACTCCCTCCATCAGTCATGTAGACATCTGTACATGGGACTACGGCGTTTACTGCGGCTTTGATTGTGGGAGCTCTGGGAAGACCCATCAGAGTTCGATGTTCTACTTCTGCGGGAATTAGAGCGTGGAAAATAGCTTTATTTCTGTGGTGTACAGCATCGTATTCGATAACAGGTTCTTGTCGTATATCATCGACAGTACCGGTAATATCAACGTATGGGCCTTCATCATCATCTTGCAATGTAATTCGGGCTTCCATAGCGTATTCTGAGTCCGCAGGAACTTGAATGCCGTTAGATAGAGTAACCAATTTGAGTGGCTTTCCATGCAACTTTTGATGTAATGCAGCAGCTACCGTTAATTCGTCCAAATCGTGAGTAAATGACATTGCCGCCGCAAGTAGAACTGTAGCATCGGGACCGTTTACGACTGCGATATTTATCTCTTCACCATTGGCCCTTGCCTTGTCGGTCATCGTCCTTAGGTGTCTTGGGACAAATCTAGATACACAATGATTTCTGTCTCGTAAAAATTGTCTATGAAATGACATATTCCTAATACCCTCGTATTCAGCTATAATCACTGATGCTGATTGATACCTGCCTCTGTCCTCTGGGTAATGCCAGGGGATTGGGATTTTAGTCAAATCAACAATATCTTGTGTATTTTCGAAAACCGGACTATTCTCAATATCAACGACATCGGGTTCTGTAGGGTTCGCCATTGCCCAAGCAAGTATGTCAATCAATTCTCCAGGACTAATATCAAAAATTGCACAAATACGGTCTCTTGCTAGAACATTAACAGCCGATCTTAGGCCGTTAGTTTCTGAAATATTGTTAAACACAATAGCCTTGTGTCCCATCTTGCTGGAATGAGTTAACATATCGTGATTTACACTAATTTCATCATTGACTTCCGTTGCTCCAGCCAACAGGTCCCTAAAGGCCATGTGACCAACCCGACGTTACTCCTGCTTCAATGTTAGCGAAGTGGGGCCACCTGTCCCCTCACCTTTGGTGAGTCCGTCACGCTCTTATATGGGGGGTAGGTCGGCGGGGCGTTCCTTTGAGGTGTTATACTTGGGTCGCGGTTTATTCTCAGGGCCAAAGATGAAGAAGGATCGTAAGAAGTTCCGTTGGAACGAAAGAAAATTCAAGAATCGTGAAACAAAGAGGCGCCAAGGTGGCGTTCTCAAACACGATCCACTACGTGGTTCCACCCAAGCAAAAGGAATAGTAATTGAGAAGGTTGGAATTGAAGCTAAACAACCTAACTCAGGTATACGCAAAGCGGTTAAGATTTCATTAATTCGAACTGGTAACAAACTCACAGCCTTTGCTCCAGGAGATGGAGCGATTTCATTTATTGATGAGCACGATGAGGTTCTCGTAGAAGGAATCGGAGGTAGAATGGGGCGATCTTATGGTGACCTACCAGGTGTTCGATTCAAAGTAATCAAGGTCAATGGCGTGTCATTAGACGAGATGGTTCGTGGCCGTAAGGAGAAGCCTGTGAGGTGAGCATTATGTCAGAGGAAGAGGCTCAACAATCCCAACCAATAGCCGGTATTGGTACTATGGTTTTCAATAAATGGGATGCACAACAAGTGGTTTGTGGCGATCCTGGCCTCGCTCCCTACATCAATCTCACAACCATAGGCACTCCTCATAGTGGCGGAAGACACGCTAATGCTTGGTTCGGTAAATCTAAACTATCTGTGATTGAAAGATTCATTAATAATCTCATGAGAACAGGTAAGTTCAGTGGAAAGAAACAACACTGCGCAAAAGCCTTCGAAGCTGCTCTTGATAATATCGCCGAGCGTACCGGAGAGAACCCGTTACAACATTTCATTGATGCTATAGTTAATGCCGCACCTTGTGAAGAAACTACTCGAATAAAGTTCGGTGCTGTTAGTCAACCTAAGGAAGTAGATTCATCTCCAAGTCGTAGGTTAGACGTGGCTTTACGTAATCTGTCTAAGGGCTGTGCATCAGCAACCGCAAAAAGCACACGAACTCTAACTCAAGGAATTATTTCCGAACTCAACAAAGCAGCAGCAGGAGACGTTGCCTCATTCGCAGTAGGGAAGAAGGATGAGATTGAGCGCATAGCAGCATCTGCTCGTTGATGGCAAGTATAACCACAGGATACTTCTCCGTTTGTATCACGAAGTGATACAATCGCTTTATGAACCAATGTCAGCTCGCCGAGCCAACCAGAGGTTGGTAGAATGGGCCGTAAGGAAGACAACATCGCAAGGGCTACTGAAGTCATGAATCAGCGAGATAAAATTAGGAATCTAGCAATTGCAGCTCACATCGATCATGGAAAAACAACTCTGTCGGACAATTTGATCGCCGGAGCCGGTATGATGTCTGAGGATTTAGCCGGTAAGTCACGAGTTTTGGATTTCGACGAGCAAGAGAGTGCACGCGGAATCACAATCAACGCGGCTAGTGCATCAATGGTTCACAAAGTTGGAGAGGATGATTACCTCATCAATCTCATAGATACGCCAGGTCATGTAGACTTTGGAGGAGATGTAACTCGTGCTATGAGAGCGGTTGATGGCTGTATCATTTTAGCCTGTGCTGTAGAAGGAACAATGCCCCAAACCGAGACAGTAGTGCGTCAGGCATTAAAGGAAAAAGTTCGCCCTGTTTTATTCATCAATAAGGTAGACCGTCTAATCAACGAATTACAAATAGATGGGCCAGAGATGATGGCAAGATTTGAGAAAGTTATCGTTAAGGTCAACAAACTGATACAGACATTTGCACCTGAAGATATAAGAAAAGATTGGCAGGTGTCAGTTCAGAACGGAACAGTAGCTTTCGGTTCTGCGTACTATAACTGGGGTATGTCAGTCCCTTACATGCAAAAATCCGGAATAAATTTCAAAGATATTTTCGAACATTGTGCAGCAGATGATCAGAAAGCTCTGGCCAAGAAAGCACCAGTACACGAGGTTCTATTGGATATGGCTGTTGAAACTCTACCGTCGCCTCTCGTTTCTCAGAAATATCGAATACCGAATATTTGGCAAGGCGATCTAGAAACTGCAGAGGGTAAGGCAATGATGGAGTGCGACGCAGAGGGCCCCCTATCACTTATGATTACCAAAATTTGGATGGATCCACATGCTGGTGAAGTAGCAGTAGGTCGAGTTTATTCAGGTCAAATCAAACATGGAGAGTCACTTTGGGCAATTGGTGCTGCAAAGGCCGAAAGGGTGCAGCAAGTTGCAATGATGGTTGGTGGAGACCGGATTCAAGTACCATCCGTTACTGCTGGAAATATAGCCGCAATTACAGGCATCAGAAGTGCTGCAGCCGGAGTAACTATTTCTCGGGATAAGGATGCAGAACCTTTCGAAGCCATTCGACATTATTCTGAGCCTGTTGTTACTGTTGCTTTGGAACCTAAGGCCATGAAGGATCTACCGAAATTTATCGATGCGCTACGTGGTTTGGCAAAATCGGACGCCTCCCTACAAGTATCTACCAACGCTGAGACAGGTGAAGCTCTGCTTGCTGGTATGGGTGAATTACACCTTGAAATTACAGTATACAGGCTTGAGGAAGAACAAGGTATCAAAGTAAATGTCAGCGAACCGATTGTTGTTTACAGAGAGTCAATAGAATCTAACAATAAGGGCCAAGCCTTCGAAGGTAAGTCTCCTAATCGTCATAATAGATTCTACATAGAGGCGGAGCCCCTTCCACTAGAGGTTGTACAAGCTCTCCGAGAAGGGGAATTTGGAGATGGGACCGTAAGAAACAAAGATGCCAAAGGAGTTGGTGATAAATTCGCAGAATATGGTTTGGACAAAAACCTGATGAGGAAAATTTACGCTATTCATGGTACTAATGTATTAGTCAATGACACAAAAGGTATTCAGAACCTACACGAGACTCGAGAACTGATCATTGAGGGATTCAATGAGGTTTGCAAGAGGGGTCCAGTTGCTGAAGAACCGATAATGGGTATAATGATGCGACTAGTGGATGCAAAATTACACGAAGATGCGATTCACCGAGGTCCGGCACAAACTATACCTGCTGTTAGGAATGCCTGTAAAGGAGCCCTCATCCGATCTCGTCCAATTATCCAGGAACCAATGCAAAATATTCGTATTGATGCTCCAAACGATGTTATCGGGGGAGTTACTCGCGAAGTTACCAATCGAAGAGGAATCATTGAAGATATGCCAGTTGATGGTGGAACCGCATCCGTTATTGGTAAAATGCCAGTAGCAGAAACCTTTGGATTTTCTAATGATATTCGCGCAGCAAGTCAAGGTCGAGCCGTTTGGAATACAGAAAATGCTGGCTTCGAAATGCTACCTCCATCTCTATTCGAGAAGACCGTGGCTGAAATTCGAGAAAGAAAGGGCTTGAAACCAGAAGTTCCCACAGAAGTTAACTATACTGATTGATTAGTTGATTCTAACTAATTGGAAATCAGTCATATCTCTGAGTAGGTTCACAGCAGGTGTTTGTTCTAATTTGTCTAAACATCTATGTGCAATTCTGTGGTGCTCCATTGCTCTGTCCAAGGCATATTGAATCGATCCATTATCTCGCAATTCTTTGACAGCGGCAGAAAGTTCATCGGTGTCTGTAGATTCAGTTCCAAACAACTTCCGGAATGTTGGTAAATCGGCACCACTTTCTAAAGCATGAATAGCGATTAAAGTTCTTTTTCCTTGAACGATATCACTCCCTGCGGGTTTACCTAGAGTTTCCGTATCGCTAGTCATATCGATATAATCATCCATAATTTGGAAACATAAGCCGAGGTTGAGCCCCCAATCCGCCATATTTGCTACTGCATTTGCATCCGCACCTGCTAGAATAGCTCCTGTCTCGGCACAGGTTTCGAACATAGCACTAGTTTTCCCTGCTATCATCGAGATATATTCATCCTCAGAAACAGAAACTCTGTCCTCAAATTCAAAGTCTTCTTGTTGACCTTCTGCAACATGACGAACCATTTCTCCTATCGCGCTAACTACATCTCTGAGTTGACCGTCTTGAATATGAGGGCTATCGGCTAGCATTTCAAAACCGAGTGCTAGCATTGCATCTCCTGCATTGATGGCAGTAGCATCGTCATAAGCAACATGTACTGCATCTAGACCCCTACGAATAGGGTCTTGGTCCATAATATCATCATGGACCAATGTAAAGTTGTGAATGATTTCTATGCACGCACCTAGCGTATAATGCCCTTCATGCCCGTATCCTACTGCGTCTCCTACGAGTCTAGGCATTATCGCTCTCAATCGTTTTCCTCCACCTGTAAAAAGGTGGGACATTGCACCACGTAAACGATCTTGTTTTATTTTCGAAAGGTTTTGTTGAATAATGTCTTCCACAATATCTCTATGTTCACCCAATGCCGCGAGTACGTTGCTTGCGGAATTTTCTGGATGTTTAACAGACAAAGTTCCGCACCTTATTATCTCAGACTTAGGGTTAGATACAACCTCTTCGATATTGAAATCGCCTGAAAATAGGAAATTTTGGTAAATCGATTCAAACCAAGGTGCAATTATTTTACTTTTCCATCTCCCTTTTCTTTCCATCATCTGACTCAAAGAGGAGTTATCGACCCATTCAATGGCTTGGATTTCATTACGGTTGAAGTTTACTTCACAATCAGCCTCAACAATTAGGACATGATCGATTTCATTCTCTACCCAATCTGCGTCCCAACGACATTTGTATTCAAATTTACCAATGTGGTGAAACACCCAACCGTTAGTAATAGTTCTAGGAATTCCAAGCTCTTGTTCCAATTTTCTCCTAGCAGCTTCTATTACTCCTTCAATTGGCTCGTCATTTTCGCCTTCAATATCCAATGGATGGCTACAACAAGAGTTGGCCCATACGGCTGGAAATGTAATTTTATCAGAAGATCTTTGCTGCACCAATAATCTTCCTTGGCTATCGAAAATTAGGACACTGAAAGCCCTGTGAAGAATTCCTTCTCCATGATGGGTAGCAAGTTTACTGGAAGCATCGATCACATTATCTTCTGCGTCCAAGCAGAGAACTAATTCTTCCATCATCTCGGCTTGAGAAGAGTCAAGTCCATCTAAGGGAGTTGCAGGCACCACCATGTCAACGTTCCTTTTGAAAAGGACCCACCATATAATCGAAATGGAACGCTAGGCGAATAATTGGTCATCAAGGCACTATCTGCGTGCCTATTGTATTTCCAGAATTTAATAATTCTAGTACTCTTTCTGGTCTGCGCCCATCAATAAACCATACATTTTCCACTACCCTGGAAATCTTAGATGCTGAATTTAATTTCAGGAAGATTCCCCCAGTGACGTCTTGTTGTTTGTCATGTTCTCCAGATATTGGCATTTCTGAATTCCAAATACGGACAAGTTCTGAGTTTGGGTCAGAGGGTGGTGCTGAGAGTAAACCTTCAGTATCTCCTAAGAGGAAAATACAATGAGTGATAGTGGGGATTTCTTTTCCAAGTCTAACCATCAAGTCATCACCAGATAAGATACCGAATAAATTTGGTTCACTACAATTAACTACATCTCCGAAAGTAATCGGAACTACGCTATCGTCACAATCTACAATTGGCGTCAAGTCTCCTAAAAAATTAGGTCCAACTTCCGTTGCCCATTGTGATGGTGGAAAGCTTTGGCTATCAACATCTAAGGTTGTTAATGAGTCACATAATAGACGATTCAATTCTAACATATCTGCTCGAATAGATTTTACAGCCTGTTTTTGTTCCATTAGGATTGATGGTTTGGCACCTTCAGCAATTTTCCATTCTTTTGCTTTAAGATGGCCGAATGACCCTGCGCCATGTACTATGGTAACTCGATTATCCAAATCTAATAATTGCTTAATTAGTCCTGAGAGTTTTGCTATAGCCCTTTCATCTATGGTTTTCATCTTCGACTTAGTTGTGATTAAGCCACCACCAAATTTCATTAGAACATGTGCCATAGTTTCCAGTTCTCCCCACGGGGCAAGACATTTTGTGTTATCCCGTAAATAGTCTAAACGAGGGACGTTCTGAATAAGTCAGATTCATTGCTCACCGTTTATTGCGAGGTACATGAAAGCAGATGGCGAACTCGATAGATTCCAGCGCTGGTTACAGAGTAGATTAGCGGATGCAGAAAAGATTGAGTCTGATGATGAAAGGATCCGAACTTCTAATCGGATACAAAATGCCATACAAGAATGTATTAATTACAAACAAGCGGTAAATGTGCAACAATCCGTAGCTAATCCATTTGTGATGCGTGATCAACCTGTTCGTCCCGTTAACGAATCCGAAGTAAAATCTGTAAGCTCAGTCACAGGAATGTGCATGAACTGCGAGGCTAATTTAACGGATGATTTAGAATTCTGCCCACTATGTGGTGAATTTCAGTAAAGTTACTCTTCTTCTTCCCAACGTGCACGAGCCAAGACATATTCTGGATCTTCATTGTCCACAACTGAGAGGTATTGTGAAGGTACATTTTCAGTAAGATAAACAGTGATACCCGCGTGCCAAATAGTTTCTCCTGCGGCATACATTTGAGCAGTATCGACTTCTAATATCGTTGGTAATTTGAAATGTACATGGCCTGCTTCAGCAGCATTGCGAATAGTTGCTGAAAGGTGTACGTGTGCTCTCCCGCTTGGCGATATCCCCACGTCAAGCAAGTTTTCTGCTTGTTCGGGATCACATGGAAAATATAGTGCATCTGGAATGTTATCAGTAGGTAAATCTAATTCGATTTCTACTGTGTGACCATAAGTAGCACGAATTGTATTTCCTCTAATTTCATATCTTCCTTTCGGATCTGTTTCTGCTATCGCTCTAAAATGGTGTGGCCTCAACCAATGAAAACGCTTCCCACCCTTTTTGAATTGATGGATAATGTCTTTCACGTCAATCCATCCATTAATGTCCATTTCCAAATCGAACTTTTCCGGGGCATGCCTCAGAACTAGCGCTAATCGTCTAGCAAGGCTATTTCTTTCACCAGTCCTCATGATGAATTTGCCTTCTGCATTACAAGCAGGGCAGAGATGGTCATCTGCATAGAATCCGTGATTGGAGCATTCTCGTATCATTGAACCGCGCGACTTTGGTCTCTTTCAAGACCCCGCCGGTCAAGTCACCACATTACTTAGGCTACTTACTCAATGGTTATTGGGCGAATACCTGACCGAGTATCGTGGATGTAGTCATTGTTGATTGGATGCGTTCTCCCTTCCATAGGGCTCACAAAGGGGGATTAAAGGATGTGAGGCCTGATGAAATGGCTGGACAAGTAGCAAGAACTTTACTTTCAAGGAATAATATCACTAAAACTGAAATTGAGGATATTTTACTGGGATGCGCCTATCCAGAAGGTGAACAGGGATATAACGTTGCTAGATTAGTTGGTTTTCTAACTGGTCTACCAGACACAGTTCCTGGTTCTACATTCAATAGATTGTGTGGTTCTTCAATGGAAGCCATTCACGTGGCTTCAGCTAAGATTTCTGCTGGATGGGGGGATTGCTTTCTTGTTGGAGGAATAGAATCAATGTCCAGAGTAAAAAGAAGAGGTTTCAATTGGTCCCCTCACCCCAAATTAGAGGACACTTTTCCGCAAGCATATATCAACATGGGAATTACTGCCGAAAATGTGGCCGAGAAATATTCAATTGATCGAATACGACAAGAAGAATTTGCCCTCGAATCACATAAAAAATCTACTTTCGCCCAACAAAATGGTCTTTTTGATTCTGAAATTTGTCCGATTATTTTAGGAGACGGGGAGGTGGTGTCAGACGGTTGCATTAGACCAACTAGTAATTTAGAATCAATGGCCGGATTAAATCCAGTTTTCAAAGAATCTGGAACAGTTACTGCGGCTACATCTTCGCCATTGACGGATGGCGTCACATTTGCAATTATTTGTAGCGAACAGTACGCAACAGAGAATAATCTTACTCCAATAGCTAGAATCGTATCTACATCGGTTACTGGCTGCCCTCCCGACCTAATGGGCCTCGGTCCAATCGCGGCTTCGCAATTATGTATGGAAAGAGCAGGTTGGACTACAAACGATGTAGATATTTGGGAATTGAACGAGGCATTCTCCTCACAGAGTTTGGCGTGTATTGATGAATTAGGGATTGATATTGAGAAGGTCAATCTAGATGGTGGAGCCATATCCTTAGGTCACCCATTGGGGGCTTCTGGAGCCAGAATAACCTGTAAAGCGGCTTCACTATTGCAACGAACAGGGAAAAACAAGGCCATCGCCACAATGTGTATTGGAGGAGGTATGGGCATCGCTACGGCACTTGAGAGATATTGACTTATTCTTCTTCAATCGAGTTCACTAGTAATCCATCACAATTAGGACAACGATCTTTTTTAGTAAGTAAACTAGGAATAACGGCCAATAGACTATCACAATTTGGACAGGATGCGTATACTTCCTCATTTCTCAGTGTAACCTCTGAGTCAGGTCGTTGGTTATACCATTGTATAAATTGAGGATTCCTAATTGTAGATACACGCTTGCGTGTAGAATTTCCAAGCAAAATTAACAATAGTCCCTGGATAATGAGAAAAATTTCAACAGCGAGAAAACCAACAATTGTTTGGATTAAGCCTACAATATAGAAAACCGTAGAAAGGAATTGTTCCAAATTAGCATATCTAATATCGTAAAGATTTCTTTTCTTGGCGAAACCAATAGTTACTGTAGTTCCGTAAAATACTACAAGCAAGCCAAGGCCAATAATAAACCCTAGAAAAATTCCATTACCGTTTGTTGAAATTGTGGCAATAATTAGTATTAGAATTAGTAAATTTAAGACGCCAAAAGTCGTCAACCTACGAAACAAGTCATTTGCCCTAGTGCCGTCCACAACCTATCGAATCTATTGTCATCTAAGACTCAAACGGTCGGCGACGCACTCTTGAATGAACTACTACTCGTGGAGTTGTGACGAAGGACACCGGCGTTGCGATTCATAGTGATGCCTTACTCGGAAAACGAGTATTATTTGCGATAGCAGGAGGGATTGCGGCGGTTGAATCCGTTAGGTTAGCTAGAGAATTACGTAGACATCAGGCTGATCTTACTGTAATCATGAGTGAAGAAGCAACCAAGATAATTACTCCTCTAGCAGTAAGTTGGGGCTCTGACACAATTGTCCATCAAGGATGGAGTAGCGAAATGTCGCAATTAGAAGCATTTGATCTGATTCTAATCGCACCGGCTACAAGGAACACGATTTCTAAGCATCTTCACGGAATAATGGATTCACCCCTATTGATGGCTCTCTCCGCAAGTAGAGGTCGTAAATCGAAACTTTGCTTTGTCCCATCAATGCACACTGACTTATTCGATGATCCGGTAACTTCCGAACTTC